>ENA-UPTA01001861-UPTA01001861.1-activated-sludge-metagenome-genome-assembly--contig:-NODE-1861-length-22615-cov-6.373715_pt1 | contig 22615 bp, 22 predicted proteins | sample MGYA00238184_ERZ773361 | MGnify/ENA primary metagenome ERZ773361 (study PRJEB29100, sample SAMN05720205) | activated sludge metagenome | isolation source: anaerobic digester from wastewater... | reverse complement strand
GGTCCTGGGAAGGATTCTGAAAAATATCGGATATGAAGTTGAATTGGTCTGTAATGGGGAAGAGGCGCTTCGTCGATACCAAGAGGCCAGGAATCAGAAGGCGGATTTTGACGTCGTTATTCTTGATTTGACAATCCGGGGCGGGATGGGAGGCAAAGATACCCTGCAGACCTTGCTGAAACTCGATCCCCAAGTCAAAGCCGTGGCTTTCAGCGGTTATTCGAATGACCCGGTCATGGCGCGTTATCAAGAATACGGGTTTAAGGGGGTCCTGGTGAAACCGTTTAAGTACGACGAACTTTGCGCGCTTCTTAAAAGCCTTATTAAAAAATAGTGGTTTTATTCGTCTGGAATTCTGGAATAAATGAATGCCTTCCTTTTTCTCCATTATCCCTTTCCTGAAATTCAGGGCGCCGGAATTGCGTTCCTCGTTTTTGTTTTTTAGCGGCGGGGACATGAATACTCAACCGTTGCAGAGGGGTTCCCAAGATCCTATAACAAAGCGCCGTTGGGCGCTGGTGTTAATGATGGCCGGGGTCGGCCTGCGGTTGGCGTATTTTTTTCAGAATCCTCCCTTGTGGCTTGATGAAATTAATGTGACCCTCCCGGCGTTGCATGTGCCGTTCCGCGCTTTTTTAAGCGGTGGTTTTGCTCACTCGACGGTGCCCATTAAGCCGGCATTATTTAATATCATCCTTAAAGCCTCACTGACTTTTTTCGGCAACGCTGAATGGAGCGCGCGCTTATGGCCGCTTGCGGCGGGGTGCGTTTCTGTCCCGCTGTTTTACGCCGTCGCTTCCCGCTATTTGAACCGGGCCGGGGCGCTTCTCGCTTTAAATTTTTTCGTGTTTTCTCCGTCTTTAATTCTTTTTTCCGCGGAAGTCAATACGTATGCCAGTGATATCCTAACCGCTTTGATGATCTATGGGATTTTTGCTTTTCTGGATGATCACGGCTACCGGAAAGATCCGATTTATCTATTCGGCTGGGTAGGGATGCTAGCGCCCTGGTTGTCGTATTCAGCGCTTTTTATCTGGATTCCGGCGGCGATCCTGGCCGGCTTCCGGTTATTTATAAAAAAAGACCGGGCGGGATTGTTCAGATTTTGGGTTATGGCTCTCTGGTGGCTCGGCAGTGTTTTGCGGCTTGTGCAATATTATGTCATTCCTACTTTGGGTTCTCAATCCTTTACGGGTGATAGGATTATGCATTTCCCGCACGTTCACGGGATTCCGGGGTTGATAGAGTTGGCCGGTTCCCTGGGACAGGTTTTCTTCTCGCAGACTTTAAGGATGATGCCCGGGCCTTGGCTCGCCGTGTTCGCTCTGTGGGGAGGGCTTTACGTTTATCAAAAGCACGCATCAAAAGGGTTGCTTTTGATATTGCCGTTTTTGTTGTTTATGGCCGCTGTCGGTTTGCGGATGTATCCGTCCTTCCCGCGGTCGTTGCTTTTCCTCGCTCCGGCTTTGTATATGATGCTGGCGGCGGGAATTATGGCGGCAGCGGAAAAAATCAGGGAAAGAAAGGCGCTGGCGGCCGTGCTCTTGACGATGCTGGTTGTGGCGTATCCCTTATGGCAATCGTTGAGCCTGCTCTCCCGTCCTGCTGTCAAGGAAGATAATCGTGGGGCGGTAAGAACCCTGCTGTCTTTGTATGAGCCGGGGGATCAAATTGTCCTTTCCGAATATGGTTTGCAGATATACATGTATTATTTGAAATATTTTGTGGGCTCGGCAGGAGCCGCAGCGGAAGAGCCAACCCATAATCCTGGTATTTTACGTCAGACACCTGTGTGGCGGTTGGGCCAGGATGTGCGAAGGGACAACGAGTCGGCGTATGTCCCTGTGTCTTTCTATGCGGCTCATGAATGCTTTTTGTTTGAGCGTGTGGACGAAAGCGGCGGTTTGTTGCGTTTTATGGGGCCGTTGTTTCTCAACCCCGATAAAAGGACATGGCTGGTTTTCCTCCATTATAGTAAAGAGGTGGAGGCCTTTGCAACGGCATCTTTCTCCGCTTATGGCCGGTTGACACCCCGATATAAGGGGAGGAATGCGGTTGTCTACGAATTTAACCCAGGGTTTTAAATGGTCCTGCTGTTTGGTAACGTATGTCCCATTTTAAAATAAATTGCTTCCGGAATTGAAATTTATAGTTTAAACTACTTCTATAATTCAAACTCATTAAAGAAAAATTTCTTGTATAATTATGAAAATATTTTCTAAAATGCCCAAAATTCATGTTAATAAAAACAGGTTTTTCCAAGCCTTGCTGCCCCTGATGATTGCAGGGTGTATTCAGTCGTATGCCTTGGCCTCGATGCTGTACCAGGATTTTGAGCCAGCCAACGGGACTCCTCCCAAAGCTTCTTCTGATACCGATATCCCGGAATACGGCTGGGCTTTTGGGGAGGCGTCTGCGGCCTTGACCCGGGAGGGGCACCCGGTTCATTCCGGTCAGTATTCCTGGCGGGTCGCCATCCCCGATGCAGAAGCCCTGCAATCAGGGACCGGCGTGGCGTCCATGACGCAGACGTATAATATGAATTTTATCCCGGCTTGTTTTGACCGTCTCTCCTTCTGGATCTGGTCCGAACCCATGCATCCCGGGGCCCATACGGTGATGGTAAAATTTTTTGATCATGGGTTATACCACGAACAGGGGATCGGGGTTTGGACTCTTGACAAAGCCTTGCCGGGACAGTGGACCCAATTGATGATTTTATTCAGCCAGCTCCCCGCAGATTTTGACCTTTCCCGGGTTGATAAAATCGAATTTTTTAATTATTGGAACGGCATTTATTATTATGACGATATTCAGATTGTCTCGCCAGATGGGGAAGAGAAAGATGCCGCCTGCCTGGAAGCTGAAGGATATGTTGTGTGTCAATATGACCCGTTAACGCAGAATGATGTGGAGGAGCCGTGCGTGTCTGTTTACGCGGGCCGTCATGATTTGGTTCTTGATTATATGCTTATGCAGGCCGAACAACATGTGCAAACATTTTATGATTTACGTGAAATGGACGAAGCCTTAAAAAAGTAATCCGGTCCGATGGATGATCATGCCCTTTTAAAGAAATGCCTGTCGGGGGACAAACAAGGTTGGGATATTTTTATCGAACAGTTTTCCCCCCTCATTTACGACTCTATCCTCCGGACGTTCCGCCGGTTTGCTTATCAGGATTCTTCGGAAGTCTTTTCGGATTTGTATCATGATTTTTTCCTCTGCTTACTGGAAAAGGATTACGCGATTCTCCGGGCTTATGAAGGACGCAACGGCTGTCACTTGCGCCATTATCTCAGGACGGTTGTGGTCCGGAAGACCATCGATTTCCTGCGAACTCGTCACCGCCGTTTTTCCGGTCTGTATAGCTACCGGATTGAACCGATAAAAAACGGCGAAATCCTGGACGCCCTTTCGGCGGAAATTTTCCGGCGGAGGTGGGACAGCTTTTTTTCAAAAGAGGCGGCGCAACTTCTTTTGGCGGATTTGAGCGAAGAGGAACGCAATTTATACCGTATGTTTTTTTCCGATAATATGAAACCCCGGGAGATCGCCAGCTTGCTGGGTATTTCCGTGCCCTGTTTTTACGTCCGTAAACAGAGGCTTTTGAAAAAAATGAAACGGATGGCCGAAGACAGGAGCCTGATGTATTGACCGGAGAGGAGAAGGAAGGAATGTGTCCGTGAAAGATAAGTCTTTCGACAGAAGGTCCGGGGTGGGCGATGAATGGATCGCCGCTTATGTCCAGGGCCTTCTGTCGCCCGCAGAGAAGGACAGGATTGAAAACTTGATGGCCCGGGATGCCCGTCTGCGTGAAGATGTGCGTGCCGTCATGGATATTCAACGGCTCCAGGACGAGGAGGGGTTTGTTCCCCTCCCGGAGGGCCTTTCCCGAACGGCCCAAACCCTTGTTGAGCAGGGCCTCCGGCCCGGAGTCCTTTTTGTCATTGCGGTTGTCGCCCGTGGTGTGCTGCGGATGGTCAAAACAACCGGCCAGATCCTGGTCGGTCCGCAGATCCTCCCGGAACACGTTTTGAGGGCCGGAGGGAAGGGCGCGAGCCACACATCTGTATTTCAAAAAAAGTTTGGGGATCTTTTAGTGAGGGGAGAACTTTCAGTCGGGGAGCATAACCGTTCAACCGTGGGGGTCACCCTGAATCCGGGCCAGGCGTGGCCTGCGTCGAAACATTTCCGGGTGACTCTTTGGGATGAGGAAGGAGAATTGGAGGATAAGGATTGCGCGGGAGAGAGCGTCATGTTTGAAGGGATGGCCCCCGGGAAATATAAAATTGTCATTGCCGAAAACAACCTGCCGCAAGCCGGGATTGATCTCTGGCTGGAAAGTTCTTCATGAGCAACGTGACGCATATTTTAGAAGTCATCCTGACGCGGACCTCTCTGACGGTCAGCCTTTACGAGAGCAGTTCCACGATGCGCCATTTTGATGAAGTCCCGCTCAATAAAATAATGGTGGAGCGGTTATGCGGCGATGCCGTCCGTTTGATGAACAGGAGTAATGAAGCGGGGCCATTGGCCTCCGGCCTCGCCGTGGAATTACAAAAGGTGGGGAGGGCGCTTTTCGATCAGCTTTTAAGTGATGGGGTAAAAATTCGTTTACAAGAGGAAAATATCCAGGACCTCATGATTCTTGTGGATGAAACGCTGATCCAGATTCCATGGGAAATCCTGCATGACGGGAAGAATTTCCTGGCTTTGAAATATAATCTAGGGCGTTCCGTGCGGACAAAAAATCCTCCTTTTCCCGTGCCTCCCCGGAGGGCCGAGTTGCCCTTGAAGATGCTGGTTCTGGCGGATCCTGTGGGGGATCTCCCGGAGGCCAGGACCGAGGCGTTTAATATCCGCCAGGCCCTTGATCAGCCGGAGAGTTTTTTTCGCGTCACGACGAAACTGAAACGTATCACTACGGATTATGTCATTAAGAATGTGCGGGATTATGATGTCCTGCATCTGGCTGGACATAATGAATATAATTATGATGACCCTGTGAAAAGCGGATGGAAGCTGGATGACGGGATTTTGCGCGCGGTTGATATTATTCAAATGCGCGGCGGTGCGTCTTTACCGTTTTTGGTTTTTGCCAATGCCTGTCAGTCCGCCAGCGTTGCGCCTTCTAAAATGGTCATTGCCGATACGGAACGGGCATTCTGCAGTATTGCGAACGCTTTTTTGTATACGGGGGTTAAGCATTTTTTGGGGACATTATTAGAAGTCCCGGACCATGTGGCTGCTCAATTTTCCCGGGAGTTTTATCTGCAGATCAGCCATGGGAAATCCGTTGGCGCGGCTGTCCGGGAGGCCCGTTTGAAACTGCTTGAGTCTGCGGGGGAGGGGACGATTTTTTGGTCCACCTATGTCCTTTATGGAGATCCTTCTGCGCACCTCGTCCCCAGGGAAGCTCCTCATACAGCGCTGGATGATCTGGCGACCGCCCTGATGCCGGGTAAAAGGCCGGTCGCGCTTTATGTATTCGCCGGTCTGTTGGTTTTATTGGTCCTGGCGATGACGGAAAATTTTTTTCGGAAACATTTTTCCCTGGCGACTTTACCGCCTGGAACGACAGAGGTCGTCGCTCCGGTTCCTCCCAGCCCGGTCCCGGTTTCCCCCCCTGTCGTGACACGGGAGGATATTCGGGCGGTTCTTTGGCCGCCCATTTCCCAGGTTAATCAGCTGCTGGCTTTTCGGATGGATCAGGCGTCGGGGGAAGAGGATTCGAAGAAACTCGAATATTTTCGTTTTCTGGTCCATACGTACGCATCCCTTCGGCAGTACCGTTTGTCAATCCTCTACACGACGGCCCTGGTGGAATGGGCTGATGCCCATTCCTCTGAAGATAAGAAAACAGCCGCCGAGTATTATGCCGAGAGCGCGGATGTCCTGTTAGAAGAATTTATCTCGTCTATTCTTTTCGTCCCTCCGACCGACATCACCCCTTTGGCGAGATGGCAGGAGAGCCGCGGTTTTTCCTTGAGTATGGATCTGTATCAGCGGGGGCTGGGGCTTATCTCGGACCAGGATCCTGATGAGTTACTGCGCATCCGCGCCCGTCTTTTGGCCGGGATGGCCCGGGGGCATAAGATCCGGGGGAGTATCCAGCCGGCCATTCAGAGTTATGAACAGGCGGTTCATATTATGGAAAAAATCCCTGTCCTGTCTGTGAACGAGAGGTGTCAGCTGGCGAATGCCTGTGTGGACCTGGCCTGGCTTTACGTCGAGGATAATCGCAATTTCAAAAAATCGCACGATGCCCTGATGCGGCTGGAGAGCCATTTTTCAGGAGACACTGTTTTGTCTCTCGAAGACCGGGTTTTGACGAGGACGGTGATAAGAAAATTTGAGCTTTTTTTGCGGGGGCTTCGTCAGGACGGCCTGGCCGCCACCCAGTTTTATGAAGACGCTTTGCAGGTCTATAAAAAAATGCCTTTATCCTTAGACTAAGCAGGGTTCGCGGAGGGAGTTCCCGCTCGTAGGGGGGCTGCGCGGACGCACATAAGGATCTCAATGGTAAAGGCCGTGAAATCCGGGAGGGCGGCGGAAGACAATTATCGCTGTTTCCCGCAAAGGGTCATTTTTATGAAAGGAGTCGAGCTGTGAAGAGAAAAGGAGTTTTTGTCGTTATAGCTGTTTTAGCGGGCATAAGTGCGTTGGTTTATGGTGCGGGGGTTTTAAAAGGAGGGGGCCACTCTTTGATGCTGGACAGCTTTGAGGGAGCGCTTGATCATAAGACGGTTGATTATGGGGCCTCGGATAATTCCCAGTTGGAGGTGGCAGCGTCTTCAGATATTAAATTTTGCGGCACTCAGGCGCTTCAAATGCAGTATGCTCTGGAAGCCGGGGGGTATATGTGGTGCGCGCGGGGGTATGGGCTGGATGTGTTAAACGCCGTCTGGGAAAAAGATTTCCAGAAGATTGCCTGGGACCGGTACAATGCGATCGGGTTTCAAATGTATGGGAATCAGACCGGGACCGTTGCTTTTGACATTAAAGACGCCGGAGGAGAACTGTACCGTTACTTGATCCAGGATGATTTTACCGGGTGGAAGGAGATCGTGATCCCGTTCTCGCAGTTTAAAGCCCGGGCAGACTGGCAGCCGCAGTCAGCGGACGGGAATAAGACTCTGGATTTCCCGGTTAAAAGTTTCCAATGGGAACCGAAGAGTGTCGGGCAAGGCGTGTTGTATTTTGATTGCGTCAAGTTGTTGCGGATATAAAAGGTGGATCCGTCAGCATGAGCAGGTGTGTCCCAGGAGGGATAAGATGCGGCGATCTCTTAATAAAAAGTCCAAAAACATCGGGTTGCCACCGGGTACGATTGTGGCGAACGGCGCGGTCCCGGGGGATGTCGAGATCACTTTAATTGATTATAGCCCTCACCATTGCCAGGAAAAGCAGGTCCGGAATGTGGAAGAATGCTTCCCGTTTAAAGCGTCCCCGTCTATTACCTGGATTAACCTGGAAGGCATGGATCCTTTCCTTATTCAAAGTCTGAATGAACATTTTCAAATTCATCCTTTGGTCTCAGAAGATATTGTGCACAGCGGGCAGCGGCCCAAGATGGAGGTGCATGACCAGTATATTTTTATCGTATTGAAAATGATTTATTTCCAGGGCGGGACGGCTGACATTGTTGACGAACAGGTCAGCCTGCTTTTGGGCCCCGGGTATGTCATTTCATTTCAGGAAAAACCGGGAGACGTGTTTGACTTGATCCGCACGCGAATCAGGGAAGGCAAGGGGAGAATCCGGGGGCAGGGCGCCGACTATCTGGCGTATTGCCTGCTGGACGCTATTGTTGATAATTATTTCCTGATCCTGGAAAAGCGCGAGGAAGCTTTGGAAAACCTGGAGGATGCTATCCTGGATGAATCGGGCCCTGATATTTTGCAGGATATGCATCAGTTCAAAAAAGAGATCATTTATTTAAAAAAACAGGTTTGGCCGCTGCGGGAAGTGATCAGCGGACTCCAGAGGAACGAATCTTCTTTAGTTACGGCCTCTACGCAGGTTTATCTCCGTGATCTTTACGACCACACGATCCAGGTGATCGAATCGATAGAGTCTTTCCGGGATATGATAATAGGCATGCATGATATTTACCTGTCCCGAATCAGCAATCGCCTGAATGAAATCATGAAGGTGTTGACCATGTTCTCCGCGATTTTTATCCCCCTGACCTTTGTGGCCGGGGTGTACGGGATGAATTTTCAATATATGCCGGCATTGAACTGGCGGTGGGGGTATGTCGGAGTCCTGGGCCTGATGGCCGGTATGGCAGTGGGTATGATTATATATTTTAAGAACAAAAAGTGGTTATAGGTGGGACGGCCAGGAAGAGAACAATTCGTTTTTAAGAAATGGAGGACGGTGAACCGTGAAGACAATACATCGCGTGGTATGGGTTTGGCTGGTTTTGCAGTTCTGCCCTCTGGCGGTCCGGGCCGCTGACCTTCAGGCGGGGAATATTTGTTTCCGTTTTAACCCGCCGTCGGGTGTCCATTATCAGGCTACAGCGTATTCCCATATTACAATGGATATGGGGCTGGCCGGGCAGCAGACCAGCGAGGGGACGGTTACGTCCGATATTAAAATAACCAGGACAAACGACGGCGGATATTTGTTTGTTACGAAGCCGGTGTCTGTTGTGATTAAACGTAACGGGGATGTTGTCCGGGATCCTTTGACCCAGTTGATTCAGGAAAGCGTTGTTTCCATCAAGGCGGACGCTCAGGGGAAAGTTGTTTCCTTGTCTGGATACGAAAATCTGGAAAGGAATATCCGGGAAAAAATTCCGGCAGAGAAGGTTCAGTCATTAATGAATTTGATTAAGGTTCAGGAACTTTCCAGCAAGGCGGCTGCCGAGTGGGAGTCCCGGATTGAGGGCCTGGTCGGTACGGAGGCGCATCTGGGGGACGCGTGGGTTGATGCCAGGGAATATCCGCTTCCAACGGGGGGGAAGGCGGTATATTATGTCCGCACGAAAATCGAAAGTACGCAGCCCTGTGGGAATCAGGAGTGTGTCAAGATCGTCTTCCGTTATGCCACGGAAGCGGCTGATCTGGAAACGGAAGGCCGGACTGGGGGCCGGAATCCTTCCGCCAAGCTTAGCCCGGACCCAAGGAAAGCCGGGCTGAAAATCAGGGGATTCGGAACCCGGATATTAGAGCCGGACACGATGATGATTCATTCGGAAAGCAGCCAGAAGATCATTGAGATTCCGGCAACGGCGGCTGCGCCTTCCATGAAAATTACAGAAAAGAGCGAATACCGTTGCACGTTCCCGTAAGGGGTTGGTTGAAAAAAGGCCCGGCCGTTTGAAAAACGGGCCGAGTTCTGATTGGAAATGGAGTCTTTGTGGTGACCTTAGAGCCCATCAGCAGTTTTGAAACATTGCAGAAATCGATCCGTTACGATTTTTATACCAGGCGGTGGTTTCATTATCTTATTGGCTCCGGCCGGATTCAGGATGTTTTTAGGCGCGATCTGGCTATCCATGTGAAATCATGCGCGACCTACAGAAATTGGAGCCGGGCCGCCGATGCGGTCTTCCTGGGAACCTTTGTTTTGGCGGCCCTCTCTTGGGTCAGCCGGAATCCTTTCCTGTTTCTATTCGCGGGAGGATTGTTTATCGCTTTTCAAGCCATCGCATATCTTCAAAAACAGCGCCTGATATTTTTGGCTTCGCTTGTGCTTAAAAACCATTTCTCTCCCGAAGATTTCCGGATGATGAGTCTTTTCCAGATCGCTGAGCAGTTGTCCCGCCGTTACGGGGTCCTGTCTCTCGTGGATGCGATATCCATGTCGGATAATTGCCTCCGCAAATTGTTTTTGGCCGGCTATCTATTGCCTTGGCCCGATGTTGGCCGCAGTTTACTGATTTTTTGTTTGGTCTATTTATCCTGCAAGTACGCGCTGAATACGGCTGTCGTGTATGAGGGGATCCGCTTAAGGCAACAGCGGCCTCTGTCGCCGCGTTTGGCAGGTTAGAGAAGCCGGCTTCCCAGAGCCGTGGCGATCAGCACGATAAGAAGGATCACGCCCGACCGGCAAGTGGTGAAAAGAAAGAGAAAAAACAGGGCCGGGTGGAGCCAGCTCAACACTGCGTGAGAGAAATGTTTGGCCTGAAACACCGGCCAATAGCAGGAGTAGTTCCGCCAGTTCTGATTGAGGATGCGTTCCTCGGAAAGCATGTCTCGGTAAAGCCTGGTGCCCGGCAGGGGGGTGAGGACCGAGAGGCTGGTCCAGTGCGGGAAGATCCGGAAGCAGCATTGCCAGTATTTGAAGATATCCTGCGGCCGGTCTGAATCGAACCCGATGATGAAGTGCCCTTCCACGCGGATTCCCTTCTTTTGGATTCTTCTTGTCAATTCAACATATTTTTCGGCCAGAGCGAACTTTTCGCCCTGCTTTTTCTCGAGGGAATAGGTGCTGATCTCATAACCGACGAGCAGGGCCTGGCATCCGCTTTCCCGGGCGAGTTTTAGAACGGGTTCATTGGCGGCGATATCGATGCTGCAATTGGCGATCCATTTGATTTTCAGGGGCTTCATGGCCGTGAACAGTTCTTTGGCGTACGCCGGGTCGGAATAAATGTTGTTATCGATAAAAGTGATTATTTTGTATTTTGTCTGGAGTTTTTTGATCAGGGCGATGACCTGTTCGATGCTTTTATGCCCCACCCGTCCCTGGCAGAGGGCGGAGACGCAGCAGAAAGAGCAACGGAATTTACAGCCGTGGCTGGCTTCCAGATAGTTGTGAATGATTTCCGGGGGTGAGTTGAGGAGTTTTTGATAAATTGTTTCGTAAACCGTTTCATCCGCGGGGCGGCTTTCATAAATTTTTTGAAGGCGGTTATTTTCATAGTCTTTGACGATTTCCGGCCAGAGGCCTTCCACCTCGCCGACAACGACACTGTCGCAGAATTCCATGGCCTCCTGCGGAACGAAGGAAACATGGGGCCCCCCCATGATGACGGTGGAGCCGGCCCTCCGGAATTCTTTGGCGATTTTGTACGCTTCAAAACAGTTGCTCGTAAAACAGGTGATGGCTACCAGCCGCCCCGGACGGACATACCGGGACCGCCAGAAAATCCTTGAGAAACTCCGGATGGTATAATCATCCGGAGTCAGGGCCGAGAGAACGACAAAGACCGGAGGGGAGAACCGCAGGATGACGGATGTTAAAAGTTCGAGAATCGATCCTCCGCCCAGAGGGTTGATCAGTAAGAGTTCTTTCTCGGGTTGAGGGTGCCGGGCGTGGTAGGCGCTCCCTTGGAATAGAATCAGATTAAAGAAAATGACCATGACGGCGTGAATATATTTCGTTGCCAGCAAGAGCCCCAGCGCCAGCAGGGGCGGCGTCGGTTTCCCCTGTTTCAATAATAATTGACAAAATATCGGCATGGCTACGAGCCCCACCAGCAGCATCGCGGAACGGGGAGAAATCCTGACCTTGAAGAGGGAGCCGGGTTCCCCGGCAAAGTGATTGCGTTTGAGGATGTAGATGCAAAAGAGCATGACAGCGACCGGTTCCAGAAAGATGTTCCAGTAGGTATAATCAAGGGAAGGACGGACCAAGAAAGAAACGAACTGAAAGAGAAACAGGAAAAATTGCACGACCGCATAAGGGCCCCAAAATTTTTTAATTTGGGTCCGGAAAAGCGGACCGGTCAAGATGTATTCCTGTTGCGACGCCAGAATAGACAGGCTGCCGTATATCCCGGCCAACAGGGCGATTTTGACCGGAAAAAGAATCATAAAAATAAACGGGAGGAGAAATTTTAAGGATTGTGTTCCGAAAAAAAGGCTGATGACCGGGATTTCCAGAATAAAGGGAAGGAAAACCGCCGAGAAAAAAGAATGCAGGATTTCAACGGAATCCGCCAGCGGACGGGGAGATGTTTTCATGATCTGTTTTGGTCAATCCGCCCCGGGGAGGCCAGGGGGCCGAATGAGCCTGGGAAGAGTCTCCGGGAACGGGTTAAAATATAGTTGTCTATCTTTTAATTTATGATATTATTATTTTTTCGCGGACCTTATCTGTCTGGAGAACGGCTCCCGCGAAGCGTTGATGTCCGACTTAATTTGAAACAATTTATAATACCACACAAGAAGGAGAAAGAGGTAATGGAGAATCTGATTTCTTTCAACACGAAAGAGTGGTTTTTTGAAACCACTTTCCCTGGAATTCGCAGATGTAAAAGGGACGGGTTCTGGATTGAAGAGGAGATCTACAAAGGGAAAACGCAGTTCCAGGACATATATATATTCAGAAGCCTCGGTTTTGGGCGGATCATGACGCTGGACGGCATAGTCCAGCTGTCGGAATGTGATGAGTTTATCTATCATGAGATGATCGTGCACGTCCCGCTTTTGTCGCACCGTAAGGCGGAGCGCATTCTCATTATCGGGGGAGGAGACGGGGGGACGCTCAGGGAAATCAGCAAACACCCTGTCAAGGAGATTGTCATGGTCGACCTGGATCAGGGGGTGGTCGATATTTCTAAAAAATACCTCCCGTTTGTTTCCGCGGGAAGTTTTGCCGACAAACGCCTGAAGCTCTTTTTTGAGGACGGGATCAAGTTTATTGGGCAGTATGCAGACTATTTTGACGTCATTATCGTGGACTGCACGGATCCGATCGGGCCCGGTAAAGTTTTATTCGGGCTGGATTTTTATAAGAAACTATACGCGGCTTTGAAAAAAGACGGGATTGCCATGTTCCAGCTTGGTCCGTTCTTAGACTTTGACATTTTTGTTGAAGACAGCGCTAAAAAGCTTAGGAAGCTTTTTTCCAGCATTCATCCGGTCCGGCTTTGCATGCCGTCATACAGCTGCGGTTCAGAATACTGTTTTATGGCGGCTTCCAAACAGACAGACCTTAAGAAAATCAAGACTTCGGTTATCGAGGAACGGCTTAAGGCACGTTTGGGGGGGAAAGCCAAAACTTTGAAATATTATAGTCCCGAGGTCCACAGCGCGAGCCTGGTGATGCCCCGGTTATGGCAGCTTTAAGCATGGGAAAAGGATATCATGTTTCCGTCTTAGGAGACGGACGGATCGGCCAGGCGGTGCGCTATTATTTTGAAAGGACGCCTGGAATCGGCCGCGTCGATTTCCTTGCCGACGAACGTTCTTTGCAGGGGAGCCATTTGCTTGTGGGGGCTTTGCCCGGGGAACTGGGAGAAAAAGGGCTCAGGTTAGCCCTGAAATACCGGGTGCCGTTTCTGGATATCTCTGATATCGACCCGCCATTTTATTTCCGGCACCGGAAAGCCATTTCTGAAAAAGGAATTCTCGTGATGCCGGGATGCGGGCTTTGCCCCGGGATTGTTAACTTTTTGCTGGCCCGGGAAATTAAGACCTTGTCCGGGCAGGTCGAGGATGTTGAGATTTTAGCCGGTTCCTTGTCTGACCGGGACCATTATTTCCCTTTTCTCTGGTGTTTTGAAGACCTGATCAACGAACATCGTATCCCATCTTTTCAAATGATCTCCGGACGCAAAAAGAAGTTCCCTCCTTTTGCCGGCTATCGGGAAGAAAATTATGGCCGCATTCAAGCCGAGAGTTATTATTGCGCGAGCGGTTTTGAGAATGTTTTGGATCAGGTGAAGGTTAAGACGCTGGTCTGCCGGGTTGTGCGTCCCCGGGGGTTCCGGGATTTTTTTCTTTTTCTGGAAGGGATGGGGGCCCTGGAGGGGGAGAACCTTTTGTTGTCTAAAAAAATTTTAGAGGCCCGGAAAAAATCGAATTATACGTTGGCCGAAGTGAGGGTCCGTACCCGGAAGGCAGAGATTTCCTGGGTCTTAAAAAGTTATTCCCGTCCATCCGGGCCGTTGAACTCCATGCAGATGATGACGGCTTCGGTGGCCGTTGTCATGGGACAGCTGTTTTTGGAAAAGAAAATTCCTCAGGCGGGCCTGGTGTTCCTGGGAGATTTATGCGCGGACCCGGCGGTCCTGGCCGCGCTGGTGAAAGGTCTTAAGGCCAGAGGCGTTAAAATAACCCGTATCGAGAAAGGTTTGTGAGATGCTGGATCATTCGTATATGTCTAAAAAGGTGGAAGTCCGCAGTTCCGGGATTGACCGGAAAGGCGTTTTTGCCGTTGAGAAAATTTTAGCCGGGGAGCTGATTTCGATTTGGGGCGGATATATTATTTCATCACAGGAAGCGCAGGCCCTGTCTGAAACGAGTTTCCCGGGAATTGAAAACTATATTATCGCGGTAGCGGACGGCTTTTTTATCATAGGCAGCAAGGACGGCACTTTGGAAGATGATGATTATTTTAACCATAGCTGTGATCCTAACGCCGGTATGCAGGGGCATTTGCTTTTCGTCGCCCTGCGGGACATCCAGCCGGGGGAAGAGGTCACCTATGACTATGTGATGACCGACGCGGATCTTGACGAGTATTCTTTCCCATGTCATTGCGGGGCGCCTCATTGCCGTAAAATCGTGACGACTCAAGACTGGAAGAATCCCGCCCTGCAGCAGCGTTATGCCGGCTTTTTTTCGCAATATGTCCAGAGTAAGATCGATCGTTTGCGGAAGGCGTTTTAATCGGGGTCTCTTTTCCACCTTAGGGAGGTCGGTTCGCGCTCATGCCTCCTCCTCTGTCCGGGATTTACGCTGTACTTTAACCGGTTATCCCGGTATAATAAAAAATGTCGTGAGGAAAGGATCCCGAAGGACCGTGACCGGTTATAAGGATGATGCCGCTATGAGTTTAGAGAATATACTGCTTGCATACCGTATACAATTAGATGAAGCGTTGACTTTTCAGGATTTTCCGTTGGCGGAAAAAATCGCTGATCTGGCTTTGCATCTCGCTGAAAAGCAGGAGAACCTCGCGGAGATGTTCTATTTCAGGGGCCAATTGGAAATGCTGGATCAGAATTACACGCAGGCGATTATCTCCCTCTCCCGGGCTGTTTCTATTAACACAAAAGACGGGGCGGCTTTTAATGATATGGCCTTATGCCTGACTGAATTAGGCATGATTCAGGAGGCCTTGTTGTTTTTTGATAAAGGGATCAGTGTGGAGCCGGATTACCCTAATATTTATCATAATAAGGGGTGGTTGCTGTCGCAGCTTGGGCATTATTCAGAAGCCATTACACTTTTTTCTAAAGCTTTATCTCTTGACCCCCGGCGTGCCGTGACGTACGAAAATTTGGGATTTTCCCTGGAAAATCTCGGGAGGACGGAAGAAGCTGCCGCTGCTTATCAAAAGGCTCTTGATTTTGTGAAATCAAATTATCCCGGAATTAGGGAAGAGATTCAGGAGCGGATGGACAGGCTTCGGCATAAGCAACGGCCTGAATTTTCTCCGGGGGAATAAACTCTATTAGACAGGGATGCCGGATACCGGTATAATAAAGGCGTGATACCGGGGCTTATTTTTCAGAGCGGAACGGATTGAGTTTTTTAAAAAAGAAAAGGACATGGCCATGCCGAATTATAACGAATCGGATTTTTTTGATGAATTCTTGCCGTATCTTTTGGTCTTGCTTGTGGTTTCCTTGCTTTTGTACCTTTTTCTTTATTTTTTTAACGCCGGCGCTTATAAGACTTCTTCCAAAGGGCCTACCATAGATTTTCTCGGCCGGCCCATTGCCGAACGGTCGTCGGAAAGAGCCCAAATCATCATGGAGCAGCAAAAGTTGCTTTTGCAAAGCCGTCAGGACCGGCTGAAAGACCAGCGGAACTTGTCTGATTTAAGAAAACCGCTTGGCCGCCGTGACATCTAAGAAAGAGCCCCGTCTTTTCAAGAGGAAAAAAGTTTATCTTCCCTGTGGTTGTTTTTAAGAATCGTCATGAAAACTGTTATTTCCGCCTCCCGCCGGACTGATATTCCCGCTTTTTATTTGCCTTGGCTGATAGATTGCCTTCAGAAGAGATCGGCCGAGATCGTTACGCCCCGCGGGCTTAAAAAATGCGTTAACCTTCATCCTGACCATGTTCATTCTTTAGTCCTTTGGTCAAAAAATTTTCATCATTTTTTAAAGCGTAAAAGTGCCTTTAAAGAATATCGGCTGTTTTTTCATTTTACTTTAAATGACTGCCCGCCATTGGAGCCGAATATCCCGGACCTTCAGGAAAGGCTGGCCCAGGCGCAGGCGTTGGCTGAATGTTTTGGCCCGGCGTGCATGACCTGGCGTTTTGATCCGGTGGTTTTTTGGGAGGAGGGGCGAAAAGACAATACCGGAGGGTTCGCGTATATCGCCGAGACAATGGCCCGGATCGGCGTCCGCCGGTGCATGTTTTCTTTTTGCACGCATTACCGCAAAACCATTATCAGAACCCGGGCGGCCGGAATCCCCCTCTATGACCCGCCTGTAGAGCGGAAGCGGGAAACGGCGGCACGCCTCGGACGGATTGCCCGCGCTTGCGGTATCGGGCTTTTCGCGTGCAGCCAGAGCGGCCTGGATGGGATTGACAATGTTGCCGTCGGCAGATGTATTGATGGTGCATATTTGCAGGAACTGTTTTCGGAAAAGTGCTCGAAGGCCAGGGATCTCGGCCAGCGGCCCCAGTGTCACTGTACTCACAGTGTCGATATTGGCAGCTACACATCAGTATGCCGCCACGGGTGTTTGTACTGTTATGCGATCCCGGGACCTTCTGCGGCGGCTGGTGGTAAGGTTTTAGAAAATGATAAAAAAAATTTTTTGCTATCTTGAATCTTAAATGTATGCTAAATAAAAAGGTGGATCATTCAATCAGTCTGGATGATCCCGGGGCATCCAGCCGTCAGGAGCATGAGCTATGGCTAAAAAATTTAATATACTTGTTGTTGACGATGAAGAATCCATCCAGTCCCTGCTTGTGCGGTTTCTTTCTAAAATGCATCATGCGGTAGGTGTCGGGACCGGGGAAGATGCCGTCGAAGTGGCGAGGAGGCAGAAATTTGATATTGTGTTCCTGGATATGAAAATGCCGGGGATGGACGGATTAGACACCCTGCGGGCGCTTAAAAAAATCCAGCCGGACGTCTGCGTTGTCATTATTACGGGATATGCTGAAGACGAACGCCTGTCCGCGGCCCTGAAGGAAGGCGCCATCACGTGCCTTAAGAAGCCGTTTCATATTGAAGAGATCAAAAATATTATTGCTCAGAATGTGGAAGCGGCCTTGGATGTGCCTCTGAAGATTTTGGTGGTGGATGATGATATCCTGTTCCGGACGCTGTTTCTTAAATTGAATGCCGATCCGAAATATTCCGTGTCCGCTGTCCGTGATGCCGAGGAAGCGTTGGCTTCCCTCCGGAGGGAACGTTATGACATCTGTTTTATTGATATTATCCTCCCGGGCATGAGCGGATTCGAACTGTATGATGAATGCCGGAGAGTTTCTCCGCAAACCAAGATCGTTTTATTCACCGCATCGGATGAGAAGTTCGAGAATATCCTTTCTAAGACCGGGGATGAGGCCAATTTTTCATTAAAAAAGCCGTTTTCCCTGGATGATGTTGTCAATGTGATTAACCGGATCGGGAGTTCCTCGAAAACGGATTCCTGATAGGGACCACCGCTCCGGCTTCCGCCGTTGTTTTTCTGCACATCCTAAGAGGCTTCCTGTAATATAAACCATTGGGAAGGGGGTTGACAGTGTCGTTAAAAGGCGGTATCCGCTTATGGGGGATGAGCCTTATTATCGGTGGCGGACTCGTCGCGGGATTACTGTTTGCGCTTTTTGGCACAACCTGGGGTGCGAAAGTCCTGACCCGAAAGTCGTTAGATCATTTTTTAAACGACCGGGATGTTGTGATCGAAGAGATATCCGGCACCTTGCGTGATCAGGTCTATTATACGGATATTGAGATTAAAGACCTGCCTTATTTGCCTGTTGGCTCTGTTTTGAAGATCAAATCCACCTCCGTTTCTTTTTCCGCCTTAAATTTTGATGGAATCAACGCCCGGATAGAGCAGGCGCGGCTTTTTTTGCCGTCCTCCGACCCTCTCCTGATTCAGGGAGAGATTGTGGGCGGCCTTCTTAACCTCGATATTTTTTCAAAATATGTCAGTTTTAGAGATATTGAATCAATAAGCCCGAAGCATGTTTTTTTGCGGTCTCTGGAGGGGGATATCGGGCCGGTGGATATTTTCGGCTCCGGCTCCATCTCCAGACCGCGGTGGACCGGGAAAATTTTTGTTCAGAAACTGGCTAACCGGATGGCCCGGATGGACAGCAGCCATTGGAGTTTTGATTTAGAATTCCCCCTGGCTTTAAGTGAGGTCCCGTCTCTAAGCGGGATGGTCCGGATTCATGACGGGATAATTTCGGCCCATAAGACTGCGGAGATTCATCTGGAAGAAAGCGTAATTCGTTTTACGACGGAAACGGATAATCCCGCTCTGGATATTAGAGGCCGCGCTGTTGTCGAGGGGGTTAACATAAAGCTTGTATGCGCCGGCACATTAAAGCAGCCCGAGATTATGCTGTCTTCAACCCCTCCGTTGCCGGAGCAGCAACTGCTGGTGATGCTGGCCACGGGAAAAGGATGGAAGGCGACCGCCACTGATTTGAATAGCGGGCGTATCACCACGGACACGGCCAAGGATTTTATGGACTATTTTTTGCTGGGCGGGGCAGGCAGCCAGCTGGCGAAGAAATTAGGAGTTAAAGATTTTTCCGTAACCCTGGAAAAAGACACCCAGGGTATCGGGGTCACGAAATCAATCTCGGAGAACATAGACGCGACCTATATGGTGGAACAGACCAAACAGGCCCCCGGGGAAGAGACGACAACGCAAAAAGTCGGGGGGGAAGTTAAGGTGAGCGACAAAATATCTGTGGGGGCGGAACGGCAGTTTATTAATGAGGCCTCTTCGGCGGAGACGTCCGTTCAGGAGCCCCAGCGTCAGACAGAAGATAAAATTTTTATAAAGTATAAAGCGAATTTTTAGAGCTGGAATTTGGTGCCGTCTTATAAAACAGGGGCGTTGTGGGCGGCCAACCTGTTTGGGTCAGTTTTGGATAAGCTTGTTGATCCTTTCCACGATATCCTGCCCGAAATCATTCTTTCGCAAGTGAATCGTATGGCGTTCTCCTCCGGCCAGCATGCTATCCAACTCACGGATAATTCTTTCATAAGCGCCGAACATCCGATGGACAAGCCGGAAAATTAACCGGGCAAATATTATATAATACAGCAGAATCAGCGCGCATAACATGAACACCCGGTCTAGGAAGTGTTGGCCTAAATCGGTATGGATATAGGTGTAAATTAAGTCGCTGAAGAGGGCGAAAAAGAGCAAAATAATGAGGAAGACGGGAATCGTGGACAGCAAGAAAACGACTTGAAGAATGCGTTTTTCGTGGGGGTTTTTATTAAAGACGCTTCTTTGTGACCTATGGGATTCGTTCATAACGACGGCCTCCAAGAGAATAGGGTTGTTTTAAAGAGGATTTACCGCAAATAATTCTCCGCCGTTTTTAATGCTGTATGTGATACCGGCCCCTTCCGGGGCATTGTCCGGATGAGCGGAGATTGTATAATGATCGTCCGAGAGATCACAGGTATAACGAAAGCCGTGGTGAACGCCCGTAAAATAAACTCCTATTTTATACGGGTATTCTTCCATCATCATTTGATCAATACGGCGCGGATAAATCCCGTGACTTTGGTGGTAGTCCTCTAGGGTCCCGGAAATTTTTCTCAAAACGGCCTGGGCGAGCACATCATCCGAAGCGGATTTAACTTCGGAGATGACCTGGTAGGTGAGCAGGCCTAAAAGAAAAGAGAGAATCAGGAATAAGGCCATTTTAATCCGGTTTAAGCCGGCATCCGTGGTATTCATGCGCTTCCCCCTGACCTTTTAAATTCTACCTCGTTTTTCTATGAATACTAAATATTTCCCTTAAATATTCTGGGCAGTCGTGTATAATAAAAACAGAATCAAAGATATAAACCCCAGAGCAAGCTCTGGACTCAATTCCATTCACCGCAACAAGCTGCGGGGTATTCAATCAAAATCCTTCGGCTCGCTTGACTCGTTCAGGATCAACCTGTATTGTTAGTTTGCACTCTCTTACGTCGCGGAAACTCAATGCTCATTGAATAAAAATCACAACATTAAGGAGAGGGATTGATGTTGCGGGAATATTTCCGGATAAGCGTCATATTCTGGGGTGTTACGTCGGCGGCCGTTATGTTTGTGCCCCGCTGTGAAGCCGGCCCGTTTTCGGAGGACGTCCCTTATGACCAGGCTGTCCCGGCATTCCTGGAAGCGGTGGTCCAGGAGGTTCAAGCCGTTAAAGACGAAGAGGAATTGGCGGTTATCGGGCAGTGGGAGGAACAGACGCGGCTTCGTATTCAGGAGTTCCTGGACGATTTGATCCAGGTGTCGATTGATTTGGAGACCTTGCCGCCGGAAGAAGTCAGTGCTCGATACGGGAATGTGGCGCATAAATGGTTTGAAGTCATTTATACTTTTCCATATATTAATGAGGTCCTTCCTGGAGTTCAGCCGCTTGTGGAACATCTGTTTTCCGGCCTCCCGCAATTGCGGGCGCATCGCTGGGGCCGAGACGCCCCTTTTCAGAATCTTTATGAATGGTATTGGGCTATGGAAACGAAGAACCCGTGGGGCACGGCAGCTTATTATCAGTTGCTTCCCATGGATCCGATTTGGCGGGAATTTATTTTTTCTGAAATCGTGAACGTGAGAACCCTTCAGGGCGTGGAAACCGTAAAAATTATCCAGAGAGAAACGATTGTCCGGGAAAATGGCACGTTGATATTTTATGAATTTATTCAGAATGATCACGTGATACAAAATTTCGCTGTCGAGAAAGACCCAACGCTCATCCATGAATTGTTACGGCTGGCCTTGCAGGATAATGCGGACCCCTTTCTTATTGATGTCCTTCAGAAGTATGTTGAACTCATTGATGATGAGCTGGCTCAGGCCCGGGATCAGGGGACGCTTGACGGGGATGTTTATGATTTTGTTTACGGGTTGAATTGCGATATCTACGGGAATGTTGGCTGCCATCAGCCGTCTTGGTTGAGACGGAAAGTGCAGACAACGAGAGACAGACCTTCTGGGGATTATTTTTTAAAAGATTGGGATTCTTTTTTTCAGAAACAATCGGATGACGCGGCTCGCGCCGTTACCCCGACCTATTCTGCGTCTAAAATGGCCTATCCGGCGGACGGGACGTATGCCCGGGTGAGGGTCCGGGGGGAAACTCCGGCTGACAAAGCGGAGGAAAGGTTTAAAAAGGGAGCCATGACATTATGCTTCTCTTCTTTCCTTTGGGTGGGGATAAAAATTTTTAGGATGGCCGCGTCTGGATTGTAGCGGGAACTCCTGGAATTCCGTTGTTGAATATAAAAAGAAATAATAGCCATCTAGAACGATATCCCTGAAATCATCAAAATTAAGAGATGAAAAAATCATAAGAGAGCACGGAGAATTCCGATGACGAGTCCTGGGAAGATGGCTGTTGGCCCCAGATTGTTTTGGCGTATTAAACTGTGTGTTGACGGACGCTAACGCAGGTTGCCCCTGGAAAGCTTCGGGAGTGCTGGAACCGGTTGCCCGGATGGGGAATCCCTGTGGCGGGGCAGAGCATGCCGCTTGTGGCTTTGTTTGTTCAGGGAAAGGGAAGATAAGAAAATCAGGAATGGGGAGCGTGTTTTTCCGAAGAAAAAACAGAGAAATTCCTCGTGTGTCGTTTATAATTCTGATAAGTTAACACAAAGTGAGGGCCTATGAAAAAATACGTTTGCACAATTTGTGAGTATGAATATGACCCGGCTTTGGGTGACCCGGAGCAGAACATCCCGCCTGGAACACCTTTTGAAGATTTGCCTGACACCTGGGTTTGTCCCAAGTGCGGGGCTGGGAAATCCTATTTTGATGCTGTTTGATCGTAACCCCGGGGGGATCCTTTAAAGCGTATGATGACGCCTATCTCAGGGACGTTTGTTGAAAGGATCAAGCGAACGGACACGATCGAGAGTTTCCGTTTTCAACTTGAAAAAAAGTTGGAATTTGCTCCGGGGCAATGCCTGAAACTGATTTTTGATTTGCAGAACCTCCATAACCGGGAGCTTAACAAGTTTTTGTCTTTTTCTTCGGCCCCGCAGGCCTCGTATATTGAGGTGACAAAGCGTTTGTCCGGCAGTATGTTTTCTGAAAGATTAAAACAGCTGAGACATCCTGATGCCGTTTCCTTCCTGGCGCCTTATGGGCAATGCGTGTTCAAAGACGAATATCAAAAAATCGGATTTCTGGTTGGAGGAATCGGAATAACCCCGGTCGTTTCGATTTTGGAGTATATCGCGTCTAAAAATTTCCAGGTCGATGTGTGCTTGCTGTATGTAAACCGGAGTGAACACGAAATCGCTTTTAAAGACGAATTGTTGCGGCTTTCTAAAGGACAGCGCTGGCGGGTTTGTTTGACGGTTGATGACCGTCGGCCGCAATCATCCGGTATCCGTTTCGGCTGTATTGGGCCGGACCTCGTAACCGAGGTGATGCCTGATGTGTGCGAACGGGTGGTTTTTTCATTTGGGCCCCCGATGATGGTTAAAGCCATGAAGGATATTTGTCTTCATTTGGGCTGCCGTTCAGAGAATCTCAAGA
>ENA-UPTA01001859-UPTA01001859.1-activated-sludge-metagenome-genome-assembly--contig:-NODE-1859-length-22649-cov-7.822121_pt1 | contig 22649 bp, 12 predicted proteins | sample MGYA00238184_ERZ773361 | MGnify/ENA primary metagenome ERZ773361 (study PRJEB29100, sample SAMN05720205) | activated sludge metagenome | isolation source: anaerobic digester from wastewater... | reverse complement strand
TTTTTACGTTACCACAACCCCTTCAGGTGGGTCAGTTTTCGGTTACCACAATCAGTCATCGTAGAATTCTGCGACCGGGCGGTGACCGTGAGCGACGACAAGGGCTCCCGGCGCACGGCCTCCATCCCATCGCTTGCCGCCGTCGACTACGACACGACCCTGGGCGACGACAGGATCGTCTACACCTGGCGGGGCACGGCGCACCACAACAGGCGGGAGCACGGCGGGGAGATCCTGCTGAAGTCCCTCCTCGGCTTCAGACGCTACCTGCACGTGAACTGCAACGGTCTGGTGAGGGAGGGACGCTATCCGACGACATCCAGGATGTCGCCTGTGAATGGCGGTCAGGAAACAACATCGCCCCGGGCAAGATTATCCTGGCTGTCATCCGCAAGGAGGGCCGGAACATCCTCGTGGATTTCCGCTGGGGACTGATCCCATCGTGGGCCAAAGATCCGTCCATATTAAATTAGTGACCGTAAGGAGCCAAACGACAGGAGGTACAAGTGGGAAAAGAACCGAAATCATCGGATGGCGGAATCTTGATCGGGCGCCTTCAACTGGTCGGAGAGGAAATTATCCCCAAGGATCTACTTGTGCAGGAGGACGGGAGGCTTTGGATCTTCCTGACCGAGCCAGACTTGGAGAAGTGGCCCCCCGAAATGAAGAACGTCAAGGCGTGGATGGAAAAGAACGTGGTGGAGGAGCCCATGGACCCGGAGGAGTAGCCCCAGGAACCAAGCTCTAAGACGGCACGTACGCATGCCGGTCATCATGCCGAAGGATCGGTAAGCGGACTGGATCGAAGGCAACCCGGACCCCGAGCGACTGAAGTCCATGTTGAAAACCTATCCCTCGGAAGATATGAAAATGGCGGAGGGGCAGTCGCCATGATGAGCAAGGCACTCCTGAAGAGAAAGATTGGCTGCGCGGCCCGAGCAGCATAATGACATTGAGCAAAGTTTGCATGGCGATGACGCAGACAGCCAGCTTGGGCGGGTTGTAGAGCTTCAAGGATATTATAGTTTCTTTGATTCGTTGGCGATCGTTGAAATTTGCCCCGTTTCTGTGCATTAGGGGCAGCATCCCGGGCAACATCCAAGCCTTGCGCTGCTCATCATAGTAAAGTTTGGCAGGAAGCTGACCTTTTCGAAGTTGGGTAAAGAGTCTGCTGTATTGGTTGACGTTACGGTTCAGCAGCGGCGGTACGCCGTCCGCTATATGCTATTGTTTGACGCGAAGCCCTGCAATCGCGAGATCATTCTTCCTCCTGGGTCGCCACCGTCCAGATGCGCTTCAACGGCAGTTCGGCCTTCAAGTCCTCGTCGAGGTTGTCGTAATGCGTAAACAATGCTTCAAGCAGTTCCTTCTGCGCCCAGAGCCGAACGCGGAAGAAGCTTGCCGCAAGTTCTTTCTGAACGTTCGTCTTGAATCCGCTCCACGACACGAACAGACCTTCTTGAGCGCCGAACTTAGTAACGGCGCCAAGGAGCTTGTCCACGGTTGGCCGGTCAATCGGCGAACTTTCCGATTTCACCTCAACGCACAGGCGAGGTGCGCCAAAGCCCAAGGGACCTGCGCCAGCAAGGATATCCGCCCCGCCGTCGGCACCTTCGGCGCTGCGGTACGTGATGTAACCCTGAGCCTTGAGAATCCCTTCCACCAGGCGAGTCAGTCCGTGCCCCTTGAAGCGCGCCGTGATTAGCTGTGCGATCTGATCCTGCGCTGCCTCTTCAAGATCGATGTCCTCGGTTTCCGATGCCGACTCAACGGAACTGAATGCCGATGCCTTCGTGACTGCGGCAACGGATTCTGGCTTCCAACCGTTCGCGCGCATGGCCGTGATGCGGGCCTCGGCGTTGTTCCGCTGGACGCGGCAGATTGTCATAAAAGCTCCGAACGTATTGAGCAGATCCTTCCCGAAGTTTGCACGGGGTATCGCTTCGCCGATCCACTTTACCGGCCTCCAGTGGAAGAATGGGATCGGCCCGTCAGGTTCGAAGTGATAGTCTCCCGTAATTTCACCGATCTGTATGGCGCGTTGAGTCTTGAGCGGCAAGACCACTAAATCCTGCTTCGCGATCTCGTGTGCAAACGGCCAGATCTGGCTCACCCAGTTTACGATCGCCTTGGGCTTCGTGTCCGGATACCGTTGCGTCATCGCCTTCGTTAACTCGCTCCGATTGGCAAGTTTCCCGAGGTTCATGTTCAGCTTATCTGAAGTTACATAGACCCGGCCCTCTTGGATAAACTTTAACTCGTACTCGCCGTGCGAGCCCGCGCGGATCAGCCATACAGCCATGTGAGCCTCCATATCCTATCAGCGGTCATGTCTGCTCCTTCGCGTCTAGCGTTACGCCTCTCCGGCTAGCCGCTAAGGCGTGTGCGGAGCAAACGATGGTTCGATGTTCTATTTCTTTAACAAAACTTGCTTGATGATGTCCAGAAGCGATCCAGCATCGATATCTGTGGTGGCGTCGCTGATTTCCGGTTGAGCAAAGAAACGCTCTGAAAGCATAACCTTAATTTGTTCGCGCTTATCCTTTTCAAGCAGTTCAAGGTACGGATCGATGGCCGCAAGCTCAAGTTGCATCTTCCGATATCGATGCTCAGTAATGCGGTGCTTGTTTGACTCCCGCACCGCATAAAACGCAGGAATTGCCAATGTGAAAGTCGTAATGGCTCTTATCGCCAAGAGCTTCCAATCAATTGCAGTTACGTGCAACGCGACCTCAATGGTCTTGTAAGCGCCAATGATTAGTGCGCCCATGCAAAACAATGCGATGACGCGCAACGCCTCTGCGGCGATCTTCTCTTGGGCGGCGTATTTGCCATATCCACCGGAAACAGCCACATTCGTGGATACATTAAGAACCTTGGCGGCGGCATCCTTCTTGCTCTCCATTTCCGAAATGATCTGATTTCCATTGTCATTGAGCTTAGTGGACATATCCGACATTTCCTTCTTCTGCTCGTCCACGAGGGTCTTGATGTCGGTCTTAATCTTCTCCATGAATTGGTCAAATTGCACCTTGAAGCCCTGCTCTGTTGCCTCGATCTGCTTGCGCCTCGCCGCCTCGGTCTCGGAAAACTGCTTCTGAAACTCCGCTATGGCAGTATCAAGGCGCCCTTTCTGCGTCTCAATGGTTTTGTCGAGTTGCGTTTGATGCTCGGCCGTTGCCTTCGCGTCGGCGTTCAGTTTGCTGAGGGCTTCCGACGTCGTCTTGGATTGGCTTGTCAATGATGCGATCAAACCCTCGACAGCGGTGGCAAGAGAGCTAACAGCTTCAGCTTGCTTTGCGGCTGTTTCAGGGAGCGCGAAAGGTGGCATCTTCTGAACGAGTTGATCGGCTTGGGTGTTGGCGTTCTGGAGGTGCGAGGCGTTCTCATTCTTCAGAAACTGTTCTAACTGTGGACGCAATTGGGAGAGCGGCGAATGAAGGCTATCGAGAAATCCTTTGACCGTACATTCGGGATTGATTGACGAGACAAATCTGGAGAACGTTCTCAAGACGATAACGATCCGGTTGAAAGACTCAAGAATGGCTTCATCCTTGGTCTTTAAAGCAGCGCTTTCCAGCAGGGCATTGACGGTATCAAGTTCTTTGTGGAGGGGATGCACTTCAAATTGCTTTCGCCATTGGTTCATTTATTCCTCCTTCATCGAACGGCGGAGCTAAGCGGTGGCACGGGTTGCGGGAACGCGAAGCGTCACAAGCAATCCATGACAACCGCTTCAGCGGCGGCGCGCAGCACTGTCCGCTGCATGCTGTTGTTAAGTGCCAACACACGTATCTTAGTCACGTTCTCAAGCATTGAAAGATTCCTTGGAAGATTAGATCAAACTCTTTGATGCTCATCTGGGCGCCCTCACGCTCAACCTTTTGTTCGCTACAACAAGCAAGGATTGCGTCGCGTGTAGCCACTTTAGCGCAAAAGTCCTGCGCTCGTGATGGCTTGTCTGCCCCTTTAATAGTGTCGGGGTAGTACTGCTCTATTGCGCCGCGCTCAAGCACGTAAACATCAACTGTTCGAAGCATATCAAGTAGGCGGTGTTTCAATTGGATCATCTTGACGTCAGTGCTGGTCTTGAGGACCGTGAGCCGGTCGTCCTTGCGCTGCCAGGCAAAGAACATCTCCACCGCGGCATCATGCTCGGCCTGCGTGCATTCTCCGATCTTGAGCTTTTCCTGGGACTGCTTGACCTTTCGCCACAAGCCTCGGAGTTCACCGGAATCGTGGGCGTCCTTGGCGTTCTTCTCAGACGGGCCGTTCGTATCGGGCACGATCAATTCGTCTACCCTTGCCAGCAGGTTGTCTCTGGCAAATTTGACAGCAACGTCGGGGCCGATGTGGTCGAATCCGTTCACCAACAGATCAAGGTCGGCGATGACCGGTACTCGCACACTGAACCTCATGAAGAACTCTCGATACCGCCTGATATTGCCCTTGCCCGTGATCCGTGCGAATACGACCGGTAATTTCGCCACGTCCCATGAAGGATCAAGCGTTCTGGCGATGTGTGGCATGAGTAGGTAATCGCTATCTCCCTCGACCAAGACGACTGTATCTGCAAAGAAGGCGGCGTTATTGTTTTCGAAACAGATGATCTGGAACTGGTCCTTCGCGGTCATGTCGGATAGGTCAACCGGCTGGGCCTGTGTGAATGGCCCAGGCGCTATCGCGGCATCCGTCACTTTTCGCAGCTTGACAAACGTCTCGGTCGCCCCAGGACCGAAGAACATCGGGGAATGCGTCGTGACGAGGACGTGGTGTTCATTGGCAAAGACCCGGAGGGCATCAAAGAGGATGTTCTGGGCCTTGGGGTGAAGGAACAACTCCGGTTCTTCAAACAACAGCAGGTAGGATGCCGGGGCTGGTTCAACATGTGGTTGTGGCGGTTTGGCAGCCTGAGACCGCTCTTCGACCAGCGTTGCAACGGGCGCGAGCCTTGCCTTAAGTTCCACGTAGGATCGCAGGATGGAGAAGACAATTGCGCGACGCAACCCGTCGCCCTTGGAATCAATCATACCGTCGACACCATCGTTGGCGTAAATGCGGGCAGACGAGAACACAGTCTTCAATTCCGGCGGAGGGATCGTGATGCGGAGTGCCACGTCGGCGAAACTCTCGCGGACGTACTTTTCTACGGTGGACTCGATCAGTTTCACTTCATCAAGCCGCCCGTCCTCGACCGTTCCATCAGGTTGCTGAACACGGTTCAGCTTGGCATTGAGTTCCTCGAAGAGCTTCTTGGCATCCGGCAGCTTCGGTTCCACAGCCTGAAGCAGTATGGACAGTATCTTGCCGAACGGCGTGCTTTCGGATGTCTTGATGTCGTCAGCAAGGTCTTTCACCGCAGGGATGTAGATCGGGTCGGGCAGCATCGGCTCGATACTCTTGTCGATCCCCGTCGGCAAAGGTTGATCGGCGGCAGTCTTCTGATCGTCGGGTAGTGAGTCGGCGAGTTCCTGAATCTTCTGCTTCACGGCATCCTGATTCATGGTCGCATCGACCACACCATTCAGTTCCGCGAACTTCTCCACCACCCTGTTGACGAATGCTTGACCTGCCTTCTGACCCTTTACGAGCGATGCAATGCTGTCTGCAGAGAATCGGGCGTCATTCGGTGTTAGCGTACTGTAGACCAGCGAGCCCTTGCCCGCGGTGTCGTAGGTCCTGACAAGGACAAGCCGTCCCTCCTTGACGATTCCCTTAACCCTTGTGAGATGTTCTTCAGCTAATCGCGCCAAGTCGGCGTCGCTGATGTCTTCGAAGGTCACCGCGATACGGATGGGCTTGGATTCGTCAAAGAAATGGCTGGCAGTCAACTTGGTCCCGGAGAAGAACAGGGACAGCGCCTGCAAGAATGACGATTTGCCCGAATTATTCTCTCCGGTGAGGCAGCCGAAGCGCGAGAGGGGGATCGATACATCCCTTAGCGCCCGGTAGTTCGTGATGGACAGGCTCGTCAGCTTCATAGCCTACAACGACCTCCCTTGGCACCTAACAATTAATATACGGGGTAATCTCTTTCCGAAATTTGCTACGAGCCTATTCCATTTGGTACAAAATGCAAACCATAAAATAAACCTATAATCAAGGATAATAAAATTCGGGCCCCGACTTTTGGTCCTTGTTATCAGCAAATGTCCGGCGGGTAATTTATGGAAAATTTGTCCGGTGTAAATAAAACTGGCATCAATGAATACCGGTTGAATGAGTGCATGATGGTTTGGATTGGCGAATACTCAATTTCGGGGAGAAACAAACACATATTTCCTTGTGGCGCAGCGGCGTGAGCGAAGCCACAATAATGATCGGTTCAGAAGTGCCGTGAACACAGAGCATGGATGGGCCATTGCCGCAAGGGATACCCCAAAGAAAACTCGCCGCAGCATAAAACTGGCGGCGCAGGTTTACATAACTTCGTTATGTAAAAGCGGGAGGCCGGGGACCGGGCAGGCATGTCGACTGCCGCGAAGCGATGTGCAGGCGACATGACTGTCCGAGCATGTCGTATAAAGCGCTTTATACGACATGCCGGCCGGAGCGTCCTGCGCCCTTCCCAATGCGGCGACACCTCTTTCCAGGAAACGGTAACGAGCAACGACGGGCCGCCGCCCTATCAGGAGCGGCCGGTCGTTGCGATGCGGACGACGACGGGCGAGGGCGGAGCAAAGCGAGCACCGAGCGTGAGGCATGAGGAGGCCGGTCTCGGCGTAGACGCAGCGTAGGAATGCCCTGCATCCGTAGCGCGTCGTCGCCGAACCGTGCCGACGCAATTCCGAACACCGTGCAGGAGCGCCGAGCTTCCGAGCGGAGCGGCGGAGGGACGACGGATTCAAGCGCAGCAAGGCAGCGAGGCGGGGCCCTTCGGACTGGGGCGGCGCCTACCGCGGGCGGCACGTCCGCGAGCGGCGACGCCGACCGAACAGAACCGGGACGCACAGGTGGCCCGGCCACCCAGCCCCCACCGAATAGGAGAACGATACAGGCGCCCGCGCCCGGCGGGCCCCCTGCGGCCCCACCTTAAGCAGGGGGCGTGACGGGCCGGGCCACCATGGTGTAGTGCGCAGGAGGCAGCGGCCGCGGGGACAGCGAGCGCGAGCGGTAGCGAGCGCCAAGCACCCCGCCCGGACGCGCGTGTATCGCGCGGAGGACGGGGTGCGGGCCGGCTGACTGGCCATAGTCGGAAGCTGATGCGTACCCCAAAGACGAAGGGCAAGGAGCCAAGGGCAGCACGATAAGTGATGGAAGACTGATGCTGAAGGGACGCCAGGGGCTGAGGGACGGGGGGCGGGGTCAAATATCTCATGGATGATGATATGGGGTAGTCGGTCCACTCATATAACGGACCAAATTTTTCGAAAAAATCGGGCATGGGGAGCCTAACGGCAAAGACTTTGCCATTCCGCAAAGCAATCCCTAACGATAGCGGCTGATTGCCAATTGGAAACTAATATCAGGCTCGTTACGTGGGGCTTTACGGCCAATATATCATTTGTTGATATGGCTCGGGTTCCCTGGAAGATTTGGTTCAATGGTGGCAAGAATTAGGGGTCTGAATGGATTTACTTTATCGCCGAAATATCACAATAGATTATTTATTGAAGGCAGCGTATTTACTGAATGATTTAGTGAAACAGGTTCCTATCGATAATGCGTAGGATGCCCGAAAAAAGCCGTGGTCTCAAACAACTACTATCCGCCGGAAACAATCATATCAACATTCGCGTCAGTTTATTGACCAGCGTCTCACCTGCAGAGAGATCCCTTGCTCTTAACTCCACTACTTGCCAGGGTGGTGCTCCGTTGCGGAGGCGATCCCGGATATAGCGATCCCGGCGGAGATTGCCTCCCACATGGAAAGATGCGCCGTCGACGTAAATTGCCAAACACTTTTCAGGAACGGCAAAATCGGCAATTGATATGGGCGGATCACAATCACGGGGTGAAACCGGGACTTGTTTCCCCGGGTTGAATCCGTATTTTTCGAAGAGGCGGAGAAACTTCAGTTCCAGGGGCGACCCTACACCCGCAGCATAGGCCTCCAGCCATGGCCCCGGGTCGTCGATGTCCCCGACTTCCGTAGGGCGAAGCTCCGGAGGCGCTAACGCAAGGGCTTCCAAGAAGGGCGCGGTGAGCGGCCAGTTGAGCAAATTGTGAAAGCGCTGATTGACATAAGATTTTAGGCAACGATAACAAGCCGTGTCACAGTTCGCATGATCAAGATGCTCCAAGGCACGGTTTGCGATATGGTGAAATTCCTCGGCAGCGCGGGCCAGATATCCGGCTCCACCCAGGCTGGGGTCGATGAACGTCAGGGCGACAAAGCCCAGTTTTTCCCGTCCTTCTCCCACCGTCCAGGGACCTTCGAGCTCAAAATCGATCTCACCCCCATCCAGCATGTACAGGTGACGGATGCCGATCCGCAGTGCATACCCGAGGGACAGGCCCCATGAGGCGATATCATCCCACCCGTTTGTGGAAGGTATCGGAATGATCAGACGCAACACGTCAGTTCGACCGGCCGTAGCAATAGCCAGAGGCTGGGGTGGCATACCGGCATGGGTGCAATCCGCCTTATGGCCAAATGGGTCGGCATTCCCGCGGGCGGCATGTGCCTGCCTCCTTCCTCGTCCTGCCTGTTGCGCCGCCTCTGGGACGCTGAGTATCCGGCCGCAGGTCCCGCAGAGAAGGTATCCCTTTGCCTCGGAATGCAGACGAGGCCGTTCTTCTTCAAAATCACGAGCTGTCGGCGGCAGCCCTTCATTGAGCCAGTGGACCTCCTCGTTGCTCGACAGGCGTAAAAACCACCCATCGCCGATTCTCCAACGTCCCACCACATCGCCATCCCACTGGGGATAAATTCGCACGAGATTCCTCACCGCGAATCGATCTTCTTCGTCCAGTACGGGGGTCTCGTTTCTCAGGGCGAGAAAACCGCCGAATTCAACGGCAGGAAGCGGCTGACCGGGGCTGTCGTCCCGGCAGCGGGGGCACCTCGGTTCATCGGCATGAAACCGGAGTCCGCAGACCCGGCAGACTCGGTAGGTCCAACTCGGTCCATCACTCCGGGGATTCCAGGGCGACGCAGTATCCAAACCCGCAACCCTCCAACGCCGGGTCCGGGCATAGACCGAGGCTTCAGGTTGGAACTGGGCGATCCCAAACCGCCGCGCCACCGACACCGGATCTTCCTCGCTGGGATCTCCAAAAAGACGCAGGGATGCGGGTTCCGAAGGGAATTCATATCCAGGCAGGATGCCGAATTCGGCAAAGCGCCTCAGGGGGTAACCCGCGGAGCGATCATCAGCCTCATTCCCAGCCCTTCTTCTGCCGGTCGGAATTCCCAGCAGGCGGGCCACCAGATCAGCAGCACGGGTTCCCGCCTGCTGGCCGAAAAGTTCACGTGCATAGGTATCCAAGGCCTGGCGCAATTCGATAATCTGCCGAGATGTCCTGTTAAAGACATCCCGAGTCCGCTCGGGCAGATGGCTGAGATGATCGCGAAGCGCTGCCTCATCCAACCCCGCTGCATCAAGGACGTCGCGCCCAAAGGCTTCGACTGCCATAACCAGACCGCTGTCGAACCGGGCCTGAAGCCCCTGGATCAACGCTTCCACGGCTTCCAGCTTGACCTCCCCTGTTGTAGAGACGTATTCGATCATCCTGCCTGCAAGGCCAGGTTCAGCGACGCCGAAGAGAATGGCATTCAAATGCCTGAGAAGGACGTCCCGGTTTCCCAAGGCGAGCGCTGGGGCAGGGACCTCGCCGGCGATCATTTCGGCCGGCCTGTCGTAGAAATATTGGTCATGCGGCGTGCTGCGGGCATAACCCAGGACCAGTCCCACCCGGGAACGCCTTCCGGCTCGACCGCCCCGCTGGGCATAGTTATCAGGGCGGGGCGGGACGTTGCGGAGAGCAATGGCATCGAGCCCTCCCACGTCGATACCCATTTCCAAGGTTGGAGAGCAGGCCAGGACATTTACTTTGGATTCATTCGCATTGCTCTTAAAATCCGTTTCGATTTGAATACGGTCATCGTTCGGCACCTGCGCCGTGTGTTCCCGTGCGATGAGAGGAACGATCCGATCCGCCAAGATGCGCTGGACATTTCGGTTGTGGAGGATCTCACAGTCTGGCCAGGCTGCTGCTGTTCCATGGCATTTTGGGCAGGGGAACCCTTGGGTCGCAAACGCAAGGGGCATCCCGCAGGTATTGCAGCGCAAGCGATCCTTCTCGGCAAGACGCTTCAATCTGAGGGTCTCAACATTGACTTGGAGGAGTTTGCGCCGATCCCGGTATCCGAAAAGCTCGGACGAAATGATGAAACTGCCCCGATACAGAAAATTCAGCAGGAGCACCATCGCCTCTTCATCCGGTTCGATCCCGCCGAAGGCATTGAGCAGATGCCGGAGAATCCTTTCCAGACTTGGGCCGCGACCACCTGCTCCCGGCCTTCGCCAGGCATTTCGACAAGTGATGCCGGGAGGCATTTCTATGGCTTCGAGGAAAATGATTGGCTCGCCATTTGCTGTAGCGGCATACCCGCGCGGTTGCTTGACGTGCCTTTCCCATTGGGCGGCGCTGACGTAAGATGGGCACGAGGGATGGCCCGGATGATAGCGGAGCATCTCTCGGGAGAGTGCACCGCGGATCCGCATCTCATCCAGAAGAGCGCGACAGACGTAGGTCAGTGCCTCCGCTGAAATGCCGAGTTGCTCTGCCAGGCGACCACCCCGAGCTTGGATATACTCATCGAGCCGATGATAGCTCACCTCCACCAGTCCCAGGTTCAGGAGGGTGGCGCGGTATCCGGCCGTGACAGAGATATCGTCGAGCAGAGGGGCCTCCTCGTAGGCACGAATCCGCTGGAGAGCGTCGTCGGGGATCCACTCCAACTCTGCCGGTAGGTGAGGATTATCCCGCTCGCGAATCCCGGCGTCTCCCAAAAGTTCAACGGAACGCTGAAAGGATAAGCCCTCTTCTCCCCCGCCGTCGAGGAGCCTGACGAGGGTGCGCCGCATGCGGTCGTAACGGCTGGCATAGATGATGAAACGGGCCTGGTGTGCCGCGTCCTGGCGGCTGTCGCTGAAGATCAGCAGCCTCTCCTTGCCGTCATGGTCGGGCCGACCATGATTGGCCTCATCCAGGGCCTCCAGTAGACCTTCAGACATTGCCTTGAGCGCTGCCGAGGTCCCCAGCGATACAGGGGTCAAGACGCTGCGGCTGCCCGCTGTTCCTCCACAGCAGAGGCACTGGGTCCGGGCAGGGGCTAATGTCACGTGAAGTGTATAATCGCCTGCGTTTTGACTGAACATGCAGATGGCCGGATCAAAGGAGCCTTGCAGAACGGGCCGATTCCGGATGCGTTCGGGTGCGACCCGCCCGCGGCGACCTTGCCGGAGTCCGTTCCCGTTATCTTCGTTTTCCTCATCTGCTTCGTCCTCCGTCGCCAATGTCTCAAACCGCCCAGGTTCATACAACATCCATTCAGGCCCATCAGACAGGACACCGCTCGGTCTCAGTGCTCCTTCCCCGGGATCGCCTACAAAACGAAGGTAGTCGGCGCCGCAGTTGCGGCACAGAAACAGCGGCGCTGTTGGCGATCCACAGGTGCACCGCTCCTCTCCCATCGGAAAGAGGCGGCCGCAGGATGGGTTGAGGCAACGATGGAAATGCCAGCCACCGCGTATCAAGCGATGAGCCCGCAGGCGTAGCGCCCCCGAGGTGCCGTCGGGCAGGGCAGCGCCGATGATCAAGCCCGCCTCCACCTCCCGTCGCAGGTCCTCTATCGCTGTGTCTTTTCTCTCAGGCGCTTCCTGGCGGAGTCGCTCCACGATCTGATCCACAGATGAGGGCGCTCCTACCAGCAGACGCTGGAGGTCCCACAGCAATCGGCACCGGCGGGCTGCTTCTTCCATCGCTGTTGTCTGAGGAACACCTGCCAGGTCGCAGAGTGAACGACGCACCGATTCCGGGTCGGAAGGATTAGCACAGTGCATCGAGATGGGACGAATGGCATACGCTGCTTCATCCGGGATGTTGATTTCTTCGATTGTCTCTCCGAAGACACGAATTGTAGATGGAGTTTCACCGGTAAGCTTGGCAAAGAATGCCTGGACATCTTCGTCACGGCGCCGCAGGGCCTCTTCCCGGCTGCATCCCTCGGTGTCAATAGTTTTGATCGTTGCCGACGTGCCTATGGAAATGAGCGCTGGATAACGCTTTGCCTGTAATTTTGCCGATGCATCTGTCATCCAGTCTTGTCTGGCCCTTTTCAGATGCATCCGGAGCCGACGGATCAAAAGGGCGATATTGCTTCCCAGTGCGCCACGATACGTGTGTACCTCATCCAGGATGAGGAAACGGCAACGGTGGTTGGCAAAGATATCATCTCGATCAGCCGGGCGGACCAGGAGATACTCGAGCATCATGTAATTGGTGAGCAGAACATGGGGTGGGTTCCTGCGCAGGGCTTCCCGCTTCTCCTGGGGGGTGCCCCGGTCGTACTGATCCACGGCGACGCTCCCCGAGAAACCGGAGTCATGCAGGTATTCCCGGATCCTGAGGATTTGGTCATTGGCAAGGGCATTCATTGGGTAGACGAGGATCGCCGTCAGACCTGGCTTTTTGAAGCGGACTGCGTCCTCGATTGCGTTCTGGATGACAGGCAAGAGGAAGGCTTCGGTCTTTCCCGAGCCGGTTCCTGTGGTAACAACGACCGGCCGTGCTTGGGGCGACAGCAGCTCTTCGATAGCCTCGGATTGATGGAGAAAGGTGAATTCCGGATTCGGGGATCCGTGCTTTGCAGCGCGGTCCTCCATGACCCTTGCGAGTTTAGGATCGAGAGGAAGCTCACGCCACTTTTTGCCGTTTCGGAAGGGGCGATGTGCCTGATAGTAGGACTCCTGCGCCAAGAATAGCGGCCGATCGAGCGCCTCTTCCAGGGAAGCCCTGAGGGCCGGGTCTTTGGCACGGAATTCCGTCCGGAGGTATTCCCGATATTCGTGGACAACGTGGTCAAGGGCCAAAATGGGATGCAAAGACATCGTTCACACCCCCTTTATTATTATCGATCCGGCTGACTCTTCCAGGAACTGAACCTAATCAATTTCTTTGATGGTCAGTTTTCCCTCAAAGTCTTTAGCGACCGCATGGATATTAATTAGTGGAAGGATTACAGAACCATATCCAGAACTTGCAAGTATTGATGTTACTGCACTCCGTAGATAGGGGAATAATATGGCCGGAATTTGTATCTTGACCAATTGATCCTCTACTGTTTTCTCAAATCTTCCTTCTTCAACTGAGAAAACACCGGCAATCCCGATTTCAATCTTTACTAATTGACGAACCGCAGCTGTTTCCCTGTCTTTTTCTTCAGGATTTTTCAGCGAAAAAACCGTATCGAGACCCCCCACATATTTCTTTGCACCTTTAAAGTAAAGCGGTTCTCTGATTCCGATAGATATCTCCCACGGGTATCCACCGAATCCTTGACTAAATTCCAGCAGACCAAGATCACGAATGCTAGAAAACTTAATATTATCGATTTTATAGGAAAGAAACCTAAACCCAGATTTCATGCTGCTTCCGCCCAATCGTAATCGTCAGCCACTGAGTATGCCTCCTCTAAATCAAGGATCACAGTGGTTGAACCATATCCAATATGAATACTGGAAACGCTATTTAATTCTGTTGACCCCACGGCTATGTTGAAATATTCAGATTGACCGGCAGTGACGAAAACGCTTTCGCTGACACCGGCCACGCGCACTATTGCGCTTTCTACATTTAAGGATAGGCATCCGATGCTATCAAGCCAGCGACTACCCACCATATCACTCATTGCATACAGATTAGAAGTGAACGCTGTTTTGTTTAAGGATACTATATTACCCCATATATTATCTATTGAGTTTCGCATGGTTAGATAATCGCCCATGGTTGGAGCGATGAATGCGGGCAGAGTAGCATAAGGTACCTCTGCACTTGGCGCAAAACCATCCGTTTCGATATTGCCGACATCTAACGCGCCCGTCTCCAAAATGATTTTGGCAATATCGCCGTGTTCATGCTTGTTCAGAATTTCTGAAAAGTCATCTGAACTTAAGGCCAACAATTCATGATAAACTTTATCGATAGCTTTTTTAAGTTGGTCGCTCATAGTACTTGCCTAAATAAATTCCTTGATTATTATACACTCTTTGTTCCTTGCAACACAGCACAAGGGCGCACCTACAATATTTAAGGGGTATTCTGGATAATATGTCCTATCAGGCGGTGCGACTCGAATCAGTAGAATTGCAAATGTACTTTCTAATTCATCCTCCATCCTTTTTATGAAAAGATCATACAGAGCAGAAATCCTACGAAAATTGGTCGCATCAATTTTTCTTACCTCCGCAAGCGCTGCGATCCTATCTTTCATGTCATGATTTTCCATATCCAGAACTTCATCCTCGCCAGCTTGCAACTGAACGATGATTACCACACAGCTTTTATTGTCATCGGCATCATATAGATGTTTGTTGTAGCACTGATTATACCATCCCTTGGCTAACGGAATGTAATGGTGGCTCTTGTGCCAAAAATATATTCCGGAACCGGCACGACCAAGCCCAGGAATGAAACCCTGTTTATCAATTTTTTCCGCACGAGATTTTGATGTTCCGTGAGATCCTTCGTATGTTTTCAGATTCATTTTAATAATCGTCAGGCATGACAAATAATGGCGGTCCTTTATGTCATTTCCCTTCAAACCTCGCCCAGTTATCGGGACTATAAAACAATGAAAATGGCATGTCAACAACAATCGCGTCCTTTGATGCGCAATCATTCCATATTTCAATGCCTTTGCGTTAGGAATACCGACGATCTCCTGTTCACCGTCTCCGCCCCTTTCTTTTCGTTCTTGATGGCCCTTGGCCCATAACATCAGGAGATTCCAAATCCAGGGAAAGTTCTGGGTGGTCCTTATCTTCAGCAGCCTCGCCCATTGGAATATCGACCACCGGCTTGGGAAGATTTTCGTTGAGTGGGATGTCCCAGTAGGGATCATACTTTTTGGTAAAGGCCTCCAGACCGATGGTTTTAAGTTCATCGAAACGGTCAATGCAGAGGTCCGGGGCCTTCGGATAGCTGCGGTGGCTGAAGGAAGAGAGGACATGGGCATACTGGTCGCGGGAAAGGCCGTACGCTTCGGCCACGACAACGTCAACAGCCGCCCGGATCGACCAGCGGTTACCACTGCCCTCCAATACCGGCCAGGCAAAGGTCGGTCTGTCCTCCCGCCAGGCGTTGCCGATTTGTTCCTGCCACAAGGGGGCATAGCCCTCATGGTTGCAGATGAGTCTCAGGGCGCTATGAACGAAAAAGACCTGGCATGGGGCGAGATCGGGCACAGGAATTGGGGCGAGGAGATAATTGCTAAGACTTGTGGTCACTCGTTGTCTAACCTGCCAGTCAAAACAACAGCTATTGGCCAGGGCCATGACGAATAGAGGCTGTAGATTCGGCCTTGCAGAAGGATTCGTTTCCGCCGCCAAGGTTTGCTCATTGACAAAACCGGGCGTTAGAATGACGGCGATCATTGTGCGCTCGTTTGTCGATGCAGCCTTCATCCTGAAGGCAAAACGATAATAGGGCACGCTGTGTTTCCAATGTCTTGTGGTCACGGCGTCTTCTGTCATGACAAAATTCGTGCATGGGTACTCCCCTTCGTCGGTATATTGAAAGATGGTTTTCCCTGCATGGATCGGCAGCCACTCCCATCCCCGGGATCGCGCCTCAATAAACAGATCCGAAGCCGTTGCGGGCCTCTCGAAGGTCTTGTTGAAGGCAGGATTCCGATGCAGTTCCACTCCAAAGGCCGTGACAATGCCTGCGTTGGTCAGCAGGTCGCTCCAGTCGGCCTTTGCCGCACAATACTGAGCGGTAAGGAGTTCAAGGTCTTTATGCGTACGCGCCTCGATGTAGGTTTCGTGCGGGCCGCCCGTCAGTTCGATGATTTCATCGGTAAAGGCCAATTCTCTATCGCCCCGGTTGTCGGAGAACAGCCACTCCGGATCGTGAAGGTAAAACGCGGCCTTAAACTCTTGCTGGTGCGCTGGATGCTTTTGAGCGAGGAAGAGACAATATTTCTGTCGCGAATCAATTTCGAAGAGTTTCTTCTTGTTTTCAAAGGAATAGCAGAATGCGATCCGGCTTTGCCGGCGATATAAGCGGCGCACTCCGGTTGCACCTTCGTTGGAATGAAAGCTGGAAGGGACAACCCATGAGACCATGCCTTCGGTTCCGGCCAAGGCAAGAAACCTCTCAACAAACAATCGGTACGTATCCGGTCTGCCCAGGGTTGAGCGGCCCTCCACGACGACAACCTGATGGTGGTACAGCGCATCGGCCAATCTCATGTCTTGTTCGGTATGCTGAGATACGTCAGCCCACTGGGCTTGCCATGTCTCGTTCTCCAGGAGGGTGGTGATCATGTCTCGTCTTCTTCTTGGATTCGTCTCCTCGATGACGCTGAAATCGATCTGGCCAAAGAAGGCTATGGGATCGATTTCGATCCTCTCCCAGGGCGGATTTCCCACGACCGCATGGAAGCCTCGGCGGTCTGAGAGTTGGCCTTCTGGATAGAAGACCTCAGGAAAGGCCAGTTCGTAGGGAAAGGCGGAGACCAGGACTGGGGACAGGATCGCATTCAACAGATCTTGTCTTTCAGCCGGAATTTCCTCCACGCCGAGTCCCTTGGCGATCATGGCGGCGAGTCTTGGCATGTCGACAAGACTTTCGGGAAGATCGCCTTTTTCGGCGACATGGCGCACAAGATCAGCGTAGGCCTGATCATCGCATTGTTCTCTGCCGTGCATGACGCCTCCGGCCCAGGCCGCGGCGATGATCCGAAACGGCGCCAGGCCGCGATCGAGTCGCTCCTTGGCTGCCTTTTTCGCCTCCAGTTCGGAAAGACTGATCCCGACACCCGCCTCAAGGTCATCGACATTCCGGAGGGCATTGTTCAGGGTCCTGGAAAGACGTTCCTGAAGTCCCTCGGTGAAGAGGTCCTCCATGACTTCCTGCGTGCCGGGATATTTGATGAGGTGTTCGAAAAACGGTCCGGTTAGAGAATCGCCCACGACAAAGCGGTGGTCCAGGAAGGTCAAGGGCAGACCTTCGGCGTGGGATTCGAGCCAGACGGAGAGCTTTGCCAGCTCGACGGCCAAGGGGTTCTTATCCACGCCGTAAAGGCAGTGGACGGCTGCGAGCCGTCGGCAGAGGGCCTCGGCCCGTTTCTGGGAGAGGCCTGACTCCTCTCCCTCGGGGGCATGACTGGGCAAATAAGCGATGAGCGTCTGATCAGGATCGGGGATCGCGAGGAGGCGTCGACTATATTCCGCAGCCTCAGCCTGTGCCCTTTCCCGAAGCTCCTTTGTTTTTGCTTGTTCTGCGGCCTTTTCGGCGGCAAGAATGCGCTCGTCGCAGGAGCGGCAGGCCTCGTAAAGATTTGCACCCAGGAAACGGCAGGCCTCCACGAGAAAGTGGCCGCTTCCCATGGCCGGATCGAGGACTTTGATCTTGAGCAGCGCCGCCGGATGAGGATCATCGGAGGGGCAGCATTCAGCAACCTGGGGACCCAGTGTTTCCCTGATCAGAAAACGGACAAATGAATGGGGCGTATAGTAGGAACCGCTTGCCTTACGGCCGAGGCCGACGCGGAGATAGAAGCATCCGGGGGGAATTTCCTCAATCCACTCCACGCTGCTCTGCCGACCGCCGTAGGGAGCCTGATCCTCTTCAACCTCGTCCGCTTCTTCGTCAAGCTCCTCGGCGACTTTGTACAGGTCAGGTTCGTTTACTTCCGACGCTGTGGGAGCAGCGGGACGGTAGCGCTCCCCTTGATCCAGGGGTACGACCACCTCCAGTTTTCTCCGCCGAAGGCGGCACATGGTTTCCCTGGTGATTCCCGGTTCGAGTTCAAGGAGGGCCTCATAAACACGTCCAAGGTCCTCCACGTCGAGGGTACCGTAGTGGACACGCTCCCGCGCGTTCATACCGCGCCCTCTCGGCGTCCAGAGAAGCCGATCCAGGAGGTGTGCTGCTGCCCGTTCGCCCCAGCGCAAGTGTACGAGAACGGGAGTGGCCTCTTCTCCGAAAAGGGCTCCGCCAAGCGGTTCGATCCGCAGTTCCGTACAGCTCATCCCTGGGGTGAACAGGCGAAAGAGCGTTCGCAAGCCGTCTTCCAGAAGGCGACCCGATTCCTGACCCTCTTCAAGAACGGCTTTGACTTGCCGAGCCAGGGCCGTGGTGGGCGAAAAACTGTTTCGCCAGAGGCTTGTGGAGGCAAAGCTGAAGGCCCGTGCGGGATCGTCGCTGCTCTCCAATTTGAAAATGAACAGGAGGCGGTAGATGGTGATGAGTCCTTCGTGCCAGAGGGCCCGGGCAAGGCGCTCGCGGTTGGGGTACGCGGCCAGCCGTTCACGGTTCTCGGGGTGATCGAGGATCTCCTGAACAAACCGTTCGACTGCCTCACGGGCCTGCCGACGAAGTTCCTTCGTGACTTTCGTCTGCTGAAGACGGGCCTTCTCGACAATCTCAGGCAGGGCTCTGACACCCGACGGCGCAGCCAGGGCGAGAAGCAGGGCGTAGGAATCGGGAACATCCCGGCTCCGTTTCCAATAAGGATCGATAGGAATCTCGATCTGCGAATCCATCCTGGCAGGATCGGAAATCAGGAGGCGGAGTTCCAGACCGTTGGTCAGAAGGCCTAAGCGTTCTCCTGCCGCAAGGAGGACCCGTCGGGCGATTTGCGTATGGCTGAAACGATAGGCGCGACCCCGGCGGGACGGGGCATCCAGATCCTCGGCAAAGGGTGCAGACCAGACGCGCAGATGCATTCCTTCGGCGACCAGGAGATGACCGCCCGGTTCAAGGCCTTCACGGGTAGTAACGTCAGATGCCTCTTCGAGACGGTCATAGCCGAGGCGGTCGATCAGCGGCTCCAGGACATGGCTTCTGACACGGACGGCGCCGCCGCTGGCGACCAGTTCGCGGAGTTTCCGACGATAGATATCCCACGATGCCTGAAGTTCGCGACCCGGTTCACCGGTCATCCTGGGGAGCAGATTTCGGCTGTGGAGTTCCCTCTCCAGATCGGAGCGGACAAAAGGCTCAGGAAAGGCCGGGCCGCTAAAATGAGCGCACTGAAGGAAATCAAGTGCCACGGCGTACCTCCGGCATGAGCATTAACACGCCCAGGGGAACGATCTCGGGCGGACTGAGGTCGAGGCGAGAGGAGATATCCTGCTCTCTCCGGCGATAAAGGCGCAGAACGCCGTCGGCTTCGCTCCGCTTGGCCGATGGCTGAGCACTATCCACAGCAAAAGAACTGAGACGTTCGGCAGGATCGGTTAAGGACTCCCATCCGCCCGCAGCTTTGCGCATATCGCCTGTTCCCATATCGGAAGGTGCGAAGAGGTCCAACTGTTCCCGAGAGATGACCTGATCGCCGGTAATCTCCCGGGCTCGCTGTTCAAGCCATTTTAGCAGAGAGTCACTTTCCGACCCCAGCATACGACAGTGTTCAGCGAGGAAGGATTCCGCGGTGGCTTTAATTGCCGACTTTGCCGCTTCAGTGGCCCCCAGGGCTGCGCTTTCACCCCAATCAGCAAAATGTTCCTCCCACAGGCCCGTAGGACGGATGGATCGTGCGGGATCGGCGAAGAAGAGCCAATCAGCAGCATCGAGAAGCGTTCGGCAACTTCCATCTTTTCCAACGTGGACGGCCATGATCCGCTCTAATTCCCGACCGGCCTGACTCATGATCCGACCGACAAAGGTGTACAGGAGCGTCGGCGCAGGAACGCCGGCGGAGACTGCACTGGCCCGGATATCCTGTCCGACGGCCGAGTTGCCGCCGAAAGAGATGTTCCGCACCCGATCGAGGGCGCGCCTCAGGAGCGGATGGGCCCGTCCCAGCAATCCCACAGCATTATCGTTTCCATCGTCGGTCACATCCAAATGGTTAGTCAGGCGCAGCTTGCGGGAGGAAGGATCATACCCGGGAAGATCGTCCAGGCCGAATGACCAAGCAGGGGGAAGGCTGACCTCAAAGATTTCGTCGGAAGTATCGCCATTGACTTGGCCGCCGTCGAGGCGGATAGCGTCGATGACGAACCGGGATAGATCGACGGGCCCGAATCGGTTGCCTCGATCTTGGGCCTTCTGGGCCTCCCGTTGCAGGCCTTCAGCGGCGTTCAGGCCGGTTTCACCAAGCCACGGATGGGTTCGCGATGCCCTTTCAAAGCCATTTAGACAGCGATCAATCTCTTCCAATACTTCCAGGTTCGCTTTATCGGCACCTTCGTTCTCGTCGGGCTGATTAAAATTAAAGAGATGTCCGTCATCCTGGAAAAGACGCGTATCCTCATCCAGCAGACCTTTAAGAAGCCGTTCGGAAAATTCGTCACTGGCGGTGACAGCGCCCAAGGTATTGGGGACAAAACTGAGGCGCGCCCTCTGTCGTTCGTATTTCCGGATCAAGCGAAGGAGGATTCGGCCCTCGAACGTGCCGTGGAGGTAGAAATAACGGACTATCGGATTGCGGTTCTGCCCATAACGGTCGATGCGTCCGTTTCGTTGTTCCAGTCGATTGGGGTTAAAAGGCAACTCCAGATGGATCAGATGGTGACAGCGCTCGTGAAGGTTCAGGCCTTCGGCAGCCGCGTCCGTGCTGACGAGAACGAGGTTGTTTCGGCTGCGGAACCGTTCCGTATTGATGGCTCGGGTCTTGTCGTCATCTTCGCCGCTCATGGTGATGATATCGCCAAGCTCAGCCGCGCGGAGAGCACGAAGAACCTCTTGCTGGCTGGTCGTGTATTCCGTGTAAACAAGCACATTGGCTTCCAGTTCTCCCGCGCGGATAGCCCTGATTTCGCTGATCAGCTTCTCGATTTTGGGGTCTTCGCCCAAAGCCTCCTCACCCAAGCGGACAAGATCATCCAGGGCAGCGACAACGTCGGCGGTTCGCTTGAGTTTCTGAGAACCTGAACGGACTTCGCGCTGCAAGTCCGCCAGATGTTGGGCGAGGTCCTCCACCTCAAGCAAGTGTCGTTCCTCCTCCTCTTCGGCTGTTGACGCACCGAACCGCTCAAGTTTCCGCTGGTAGTCCCGGAGGGCGCCCAGACGTTGTCGTTTGCTCTCCTGCCCCTCCGCACCTTCAGTGAGAATCTTATGGAATCGCTCCGCCACGACCAGCAGGGTAGACCGGCAGGCCGCAACGGTAGAAACACTGCGTTTGAGCAGTGCAATGAAGGAGAGGACATCCTTGAAACGCCGGGCCCGGAAGGCCCGCCTCAACTCTGGAGCGATCAGATCGAGGAGGCTTCGCTGGAGCTCCATGAATCTCCTGTGATGCGCTTCGTCGGGAACGACGGCGATGGGATGGACGATCCTTTCCTTGAAAAGCGGCTCCCCAGTTTGCGTGTTCTTGATGTGCCGTTTCAGGCGCCGGACAACGTAGCCCCGGTAGTTTTCGCCGCGCAGTGAACCATTACCTGTAACCAGCGAAGGATCGAGAAGCTCGCAGAGGGAGGCAAAGGAGCGGTCGTTGCCGTCGTGGGGTGTGGCGGTCAAAAGCAGGAACGCGTCGCACCGGCGGGCCAGGACTTGGGCCAGCTTCCTGCGCTGGGAATCCTCGCGGTCCCCGGCGGCGCCAAGATCCATACAGTGGTGGGCTTCATCTATGACGACGGCGTCATAGGCGCTACTATCCAATAGATGCAGGATCCGCTCTTGCTTGAGAAAATCGATGGAGACGAGTCCAAGGGGGATGTGATCGAAAGGGTTGGATCCCAGTTCGGTCGATTTGCGTACTTCTTCGAGGCAGCCGCGGTCGATAACAGTGAGCCGCAAGCCAAAGCGCTCCCGCATCTCTACTTTCCACTGGTCCAGTAGAGGCCCTGCGGGTGATACGATCAGAATCCGGTGAGCAATGCGGCGGGCGATGAGTTCCGTCAGGACCAATCCCGCTTGGATCGTCTTGCCGAGACCGACGCCGTCAGCCAAGAGGAGGCGGGGACGGCTCATCCTTATGGCCCGGAGGACCGGTACCAGTTGATAGGATTCCAGGCGCAGACGGCCTGGTTGGACGGCCAACAAGGCATCAGGACCCAGGGCCTGTTCCAGGAGGAAGGCCTGGTGGTAAACAAGCCAGTTTCGAAGAGGACCGGCTTTCTCCGGCTGCAAATCATGAATGACCGGGCTCAGGGGTTCGAAGGGATGCAGGAAATCCAGTTCCTGCCCTTTTACAGCCCCTTCCAGCCCTCGAAGGCGGAATAGGGTCTGCGGCCCCAGTTTTTGGGAGAAGACGATTTCCCAGCACAGCCCGCGGGCATAGACCTCCGTCCCAGGTAGCAGTTCATGTGTCAATATAAATCCTTTTGTACAAATTTTATATCAGCCACTGGTAATTCAATGGGTAATCCTGGCAGACATATTTATACCGTAATCTGTGTTTTATACCAGAGCACTCTTTAATTAATAAAAGGGAATATTATTTCATGGCAACATTTACATTTAAAGTCAATAGAAATATAACACTCCCCAAAAACTGGACAGGGCAATAAGGTGCATGTAAGGTTGCC
>ENA-UPTA01001847-UPTA01001847.1-activated-sludge-metagenome-genome-assembly--contig:-NODE-1847-length-22719-cov-6.458657_pt1 | contig 22719 bp, 19 predicted proteins | sample MGYA00238184_ERZ773361 | MGnify/ENA primary metagenome ERZ773361 (study PRJEB29100, sample SAMN05720205) | activated sludge metagenome | isolation source: anaerobic digester from wastewater... | reverse complement strand
GTCCGTCCCGATCCCCGCCCCGGAAGCATCTCGGCGCAGACCCCTTCTGTTCCACCGGCCTGTTCCGTCTCGGACGGGGTCAGCACGGCCGCCGCGGGAACGAGCAGATTCGAAGCGCGGCCGTTGATGCGGCACCCGGGGGCGACAATCGCATCGTGAAGTTCCGCCCGGGGGCCGACCGCCGCGTGATCCATGACGATGGTGTTCACCAGCCTGGCATCGGGATGAATGCGGCCTTCGTGCGATTCCGAAGCATACAGAAACCGTCCGGGCCTGCGCCGGCGGTGCGCGTCGCGAATTTCGCGCTGCGCCTCCAGAAAGGCCTCCGGGCTGCCGATGTCCGCCCAGTAGGAATCCCTGACCGCGGCGCCCAGCACGCTCTGTCCCGCGCGGATCCCGTTCAGGTAGGCTGTGATGATGCTGCTGAAGCCGTCAGGAGGCATATATTGCGTGATGGCGGGCGAAAGCAGCTGCAGGCCGCAGAAGGTGCATGTGCCGGGAGATCCCGGCCGCCGGCTGGTGAAGGTTGTGATCCGGTTTCCCTGCAGTTCGACAGTGCGCGGCCCGCGTTCCGGATGAAGCCAAAGCACCGCAAGGGGACGGTGTGCGCGGAAGAGATGGACCAGCGGCGCGGGATCAAGCTCCGCGGCGACATCGGCGTTCAGCATCCAGAAGGGCTCTTCCCCGAGAAACCATTCGGCTCGCCGAAGGACTCCGCCGGTGCCCAGAATCTCCGGCTCGTGCGAAATTGAAATCTTCATGCCCGGCAGGCGGACCCCGCGCAGGAAATCCACAACCTGATCCGCCAGCCAGTGGCAGTTCACGAGCACATCGTCCACGCCCCAGGACGCGAGCAGGCGGAGCGAATGCTCCAGCATGGGGCGGCCGCCAAGGGGCAGGAGCGCCTTGGGGCGGATTCGGGTCAGCGGCAGCAGGCGTGTTCCGAATCCGGCGGCCAGCACCACGGCCCTGCGCGGAATTTTCTGTTTCATGCCCACATGCTAGCTTGCAGTTTTCAGGAATAAAGGCAGAATATGAAAAAAGAGTGTCCCGCCCGAAACGGCCGTTCATGCGGCGCGCGGACGGGGGACCAATGAAGGACTGTAATCTATGAAAAAAAGTGTTCTGGTGTCTCTGCTGGTTTCATTTTCATTCATTGTTTCAGCGCGGGCGTATGAGGATTGGCTGAAAACCGGCGGCGAGGCGGAGGAATCCGCGGCCGCGCCCGCTCCGGCTCCCGCCGCGCCGCGGGAAGTGGTTCCGGTCAAACTTCTGGGCCGGGCTCCGGCTGAGCCCGATCCCGCGCCGGCCCCGGTCATATACTACGAGCCGGAAGCCTCTGCGCGCGCGTCCGCCCCGGCGCCCGCTTCGGTGCCGGAGAAATCGGATCGCCGCCTGATGTGGTGGGAGGGCGGTTCGTCGCCGAGTTCGGACGAAATGCTGGAATCGGCCTCCGCGGCGTGGACCGCTGTTTCCGATTTCCTGGACGGCCATCTGGATATTGGCGTGCGCATGACGAAGCATGAACTGGAGAGCAGTTCCCGGCCGCCCGAAAACGCTTTTCTCGGAAATATCACAAAGCTGGACGGCGATGAAGATTACAACATGAATCTGTTTTTCGATGTCATGTTCATCAAATACGTGGGCATTGAATACACCAGCTATGAACTTTCAGCCGACACCTACAACTGGAACACCGGGACCAGCGACGGCTCCATGGAAATCAGCGGGCCAATCTGGTCCATCATCGGCCGCTTCCCGAATCAGACCCGTTTCACCCCGTATGCGGGAATCGGGAAGGCTTCCGTGGACGCCAGTTTTTCGAACGACCGGTGGTGGAATCTGGGATATCCGACCGAGGCTTACTGGCTTGATGCCGGCAGCCCGTCCACCGGCTACCGCAACATCCGGCGGGAAATTACCGTTGACGGCGATGACCAGAACGTCATGTTCTTCGGGTGCGCCATTCGCATTACCGACTGGCTTTCGGCCGATATTTACTACCGGACCATGGACATCACGCTCGACGCGCACTACCACCGCACCGGCGCGTATGAGCAGGACGATGCGCAGGACTTGGACGGCGAATTCACGCTGGATCACACCACGCTGGGCTTCGGCCTCAAGTATGTTTTCTGAAAAAAGGCTTTGATCCATGCTGGCCACACTTCGCGTAAAAAACATGGCGCTGGCCGAGAAGATCGAAGTGGAATTCGGCCCGGGGCTGAACATCATCACGGGGGAGACCGGCGCGGGAAAATCCATTCTGATGGGGGCGCTGGCCATTCTGATGGGCGAGCGCGCCGACAAATCCCTGATTCGGGCCGGCGAGGACGCCTGCGGGGCCGAAGCGGTGTTCCACCTGGCGGACGCCTCCGAGATTGACGCCATCCTTGAACAGAACGCGCTGCCTCCCTGCGCGGACGGGGAGCTGATTCTCCGCCGTCTGGTCCGGGCCTCCGGGCCGGGGCAGAACCTTGTGAACGACTCGCCCGTGACGCTTCCCGTGCTCAAGAGCATTGGCGAATTCCTTGTGGATATGCACGGGCCCCATGATCATCAGTCGCTGCTGAGAACCGAAACCCAGCTTGCGATGCTGGACGCGTTTGGCCGGCTCTGGGACCAGCGGCTGAAATATGAAACGGTCTATGACGAACTGCGCGCGCTCGAGAAGCAGCGGGATGAACTGACCGCTGCCGAAGATGTCTCCGGGCAGATCGAAATGCTGAACTGGCGCATCAGGGAAATCAGGGAGGCGGCGCTGCAGGAGGGCGAAGAGGAGCAGATCGAAACCGAACATCAGGTGCTGGGCCATGCGGGCCGCATTCAGGAACTGGCCGGCGCTGTCGTGCAGGCCCTGACCGGGGCGGACGAGGGCTCGGCCTTTGATGTGCTCTCAGGCTCCCGCCGGGCGCTGGAGGAACTCCAGCGGCTGCTGCCGGAAGCGGAAACCTGGGCCGCCGAGACCGATGACATTCTGCGCCGCATGCAGGAGCTGGACATGAATATCCGCCGTGCCGCGGAGGATATCGAAGCCAGTCCCGCGCGCCTGGCCTGGCTGGACGAGCGCCTTGCGGTCTATCATAAACTGAAGCGGAAATACGGAACCGATGTGGGCGGCCTGCTGGCGCTGCAGCGGGAGTCGGAGGAGAAACTGAAAATGCTCCAGACGAGGGAAGAGCGTCTGGGCCAAATTCAGGCGGAAATCGCGGCCTGCACGGCCCGGCTCGAAAAGCAGGCTCTCGCGCTTCGGGAGAAGCGGGTGGCCGCGTCCACCCGGCTTTCATCCCTGATCGAAAAGGAGCTGAAAGCGCTGGGTCTTGCGCACGGGGAATTTGTGATCACGTTCCGTGAAGCCCAGCCCTCCGCCTCGGGCATGGACGAAGTCGAATTTGAATTCGCCCCGAACCTCGGGGAGCCCGTGAGTCCGATGAGGACCATTGCCTCCAGCGGAGAGATTTCGCGCGTGATGCTGGCCGTCAAGAAGGTGCTTGCGGATCACGACCGCATCCCGGTGCTGGTGTTTGATGAAATCGACAGCAACATCGGGGGCGAGATCGGCAGCGCGGTGGGCCGCAAGCTGCGCGAAGTGGCTTCCGGCCATCAGGTGCTGTGCATTACGCATCTGCCGCAGGTCGCGGTTTTCGGCGCCCGGCATTATGCGGTTTCCAAACAGGTCCGGTCCGGCCGCACGGTTTCCAGCGTGCTCCCGCTGGACGGCGAAAGCCGCGTGGAGGAAGTCGCGCGCATGCTGGGCGGCCGCGAGCTGACCAGCGTCACGCTCAAGCATGCCCGCGAGATGCTGGCCGGGGCCTAGGGCCAGGTGACCATATCCACGTTGCTGCGCTCCTGCACGCTGCGTGTGCTGTCGCGCGCGAGGCCGCTGACCATGAAGCCGTAGCGGACGCCGCTCTGCGGAACAAAATCATCCAGGGGCGCCTTCTTGATGTGGCTGCCGTGAACTGTTCCTGCCGGCTTGCTGGTCTGTCCTTTGCGCAGCCATTCAAACGTGGCGGCATACCACTTCCCGTTTTCCCAGACAAACACCCAGGGGTTGGCCACCACGCGGGTTCCTCCGGCGCTGACCTCGGGCCAGGAATGGGCCTTGTCGTAGTTCAGCACAATGTTTCCTCCGCTCACTTTGGCATTCAGGCTGGCCGTCTGGGCCCAGCCCGACACATTCGCGTGCAGCCAGACCACTCCCGCAAAATCCGCGGGCACGCTTCCGGGAGACCCGCTCGTGTCGGCGGGCGGCGGGCTGTCGTCACGGTCATCGCTGTCCTGCTCGGCAGAGCGGTCTGTGGACTTCCGGGCCGTACTCTCGCCCGCCGGCGCCGCGGCGACGGCGCCGCCGGAGTCGTCATCATCATCGTCATAAAGAAAGGGATAAAGATCCTCACAAGCCGTGAGCGAGAGCATCATCAGAACCGCCAGCATCCAGAGTCCACAGTATTTCACCATCATTCCGCCCCTGTTATATTGTTAATCCATCACCGCATTCGTTACCGGTCCCGCCAGAAAATATTAAATTTTCCGGATATTGCAACCCCGTAATGCTGAAAATTCCGGAATATGTTATTCCGCCGAAGGCGCAGAAAGGCATTGCGCAGAGTTCAAAAGCCGCTATAGTCGGGCTATTCAGAATGGAGAGGTGCCATGGATTCGGAAAAGCTGAAGATTGATCTGGAACAGAATGAGGACGTGATTGTGGCCGTGTGCAGCGGCGAAATTGACATGACCACGTCGGACATTCTTAACAGAAAAGTCGGCGCTCAGGTGCGGAGCCGCAACAAGAAAATCGTTCTTGATCTGAGCGGAGTCACCTTCATCAACAGCCGTGGAATGGGCATGCTGCTGGAATTCAACCGGCAGACCAAGCTCGGCACCGGCAAGTTTGTCCTCTGCGGCGTACCCCCCGCGGTTATGAGCAGTCTTCAGCAGCTGGGCATTCCGTCGCTCATTCGCGTCTTCGTCACGCGCGAAGATGCGGTCAGCGCGCTGCAGAAAAAGGGATTGTCCCTCGACACGCGCACGGAAGACGGGGTGCTGGTGGTGCAGGCCACCGGAGCGATTGACGCATTTTCGGTGGAGGCTTTTGACCAGGCCATGCGCAAGCATCTGGAGGACCAGTCGAACAGCGCAACGCTGCTCAACTGCAGTCGCATCATGTACATGAACAGCCGGGCGATCGGCGCGCTGCTGGACTATCACAAGGCCAGCGAGAAGAGCGGCCGGAAATTCGCGCTCTGCGAAATTGACATGCGGGTGCTGAAGGTGATCCAGCAGCTGGGCATTGATGCGCTGCTGCTCATCTATCCTTCGGAGCAGGAGGCCCTGCAGGCCCTGAAGGGCTGAGCGGCCCCGAAATCGCCTGAAAAACGACCCTTCCCGCGGATTTTTTCCTTTTTATCTTGACATATCATGATATATGAATATATTGGTGTGTCATGAATACGAAACCATGCAGCGAGGGGCTTTCCCTCGCAATGTTTGAGCGGGTCTGCGAAGTGCTCAAGGTGCTGGCGCACCCGCACCGGCTCAAGGTCATTGAGGTCCTTCAGCGGGAGGAAAGCGCGCCGGTGTTTGAGATCGCCCAGCGCATCGGTCTTCCGCAGGCCGCCACCTCGCAGCATCTCAACCACCTCAAGCGGGCGGGCATCGTGGCCGCCCGCCGCACGGGAAAGGAAGTCTGGTATTCGATTCAAGACCGGCGTTCCATCAGTGTTCTGGATTGCATCCGTGAAAAGGGATGCAGAGAGGGGAAGTGATTATGCCTGCTGCCGCAAGAATCGCAATCGGAGCCGTCGCCGGAGCCCTCGCGGGCGCGGCCATGTACAAGTTTATGGGGTGCCGCACCGGCGCCTGCCCGCTGACCGGCAATCTCTATATTGCCATGTTCATCTGGGCGCTGGTGGGCGTGATGGCCGCCGGCGTGAAGTGATTTTTCCAATGATTGGAACTTTTTTCGCGAAAAGTTCCAATCATTGGAAGTTTTTGAAATAAAAGTTCCAGCCATTGGAAAAAACAGGAGACAGCCATGAGCGAGAAAGTGAAAGAAATCGGAAAAGGTCAGTTTGAAGAAACCATAAAGACCGGCGTGGTGCTGGTGGACTTCTGGGCCCCGTGGTGCGGTCCGTGCCGCATGCAGGGGCCGATTCTCGAGACGGTGGCCGAAAAGGTCGCCGGCAAGGCCCAAATCGCGAAAGTGAACGTGGATGACCTGCCCGAAGTGGCCGGCCAGTTCGGTGTGCGCAGCATCCCGACGCTGATCATCTTTAAGAACGGCCAGGCCGCGAAAACGTTTGTCGGTGTGCAGCAGGATGCCAAGCTGGTTTCGGAAATCGAGGCGCTGGTTTGAGCCATGCCGCTGTTTGAGTACAAATGCAGAAAATGCGGTCATGCGTTCGAGACGCTTGCGGCAAGCCGTTCGGTGAAGGCGAAGTGCCCGAAGTGCGGTTCCGCATCGGTCGAGAAACAGCTTTCCACGTTCAGCACCTCCTCGGGCAGCTCGCTCCCGTGCGAATCCGGAGCCTGTTCGAGCGGTGCGTGTCCGACAGGAAGCTGCCCGTTTTCATAACCGGAAGGAAGACTTCAGATGAAGATCATTGTCGTGGGGGGAGTGGCGGCCGGGGCCTCCGCCGCCGCGCGCGCGCGGCGGCTGGATGAAACAGCCGAAATCATTATCCTGGAGCAGGGGCGGCATGTCTCGTTTGCCAACTGCGGGCTGCCGTACCATATCGGCGGAGATATCAGGGATCGCGAGCATCTGCTGCTGCAGACCCCGGAAAGCCTGAAGGCCTCTCTGAATCTTGATGTGCGGACCGCTCACCGCGTGCAGTCCATTGACCGCGCCGCGAAAAAAATCGTCGTGCGCGACCGCGACGCCGATCAGGTGTATGAGGAAACCTACGACAAACTGGTGCTCTGCCCGGGGGCCAGCCCCATTCGCCCGCCCCTGCCCGGCATGGACCTGCCCCGGGTGTTCGTGCTGCGCAACGTGGTGGACATGGACATCATCAAACGCGAGGTGGATCAGGGCGCGAAGCGGGCCGTGGTGATCGGCGGCGGTTATATCGGCGTGGAAATGGCTGAAAATCTGCGCCACCGCAGGATGGATGTCGAACTGGTTGAGCTCGCGAAGCAGATCATTCCTCCGCTGGATCCTGAAATGGCCCGCGATCTCGAAGACCACATGCGCCAGCAGGGCGTGAAGCTGCACCTCGGCGTGGCGGCTTCCGCCTTTCGCCAGGAGGGAGAAAACCTGATTGTCGAACTCGCCAGCGGAAAAAAGATCGCGACCGATTTCGTCGTGCTTTCCATCGGTGTGCGGCCCGAGGCGGGCCTGGCGAAAGAGGCCGGTCTGGAGATCGGCCCCAACGGCGGCATCAGGGTGGATGAGCACATGCGCACCTCCGATCCGGACATTTATGCGGCCGGCGACGCCGTGGAGGTGATTGACACCGTGACGGGAACCCCGGCGCTGATTCCTCTTGCGGGGCCTGCGAACCGGCAGGGCCGGATCGCCGCGGAGAACATCTGCGGACGCAGCACGAAATACACCACGACGCAGGGCACCTCCGTTGTGAAGGTTTTTCACATGACCGGCGGCGGAACGGGCGCCACGGAGAAGGTGTTGAAGAGACGGGGAATCAAATATCACAAGGCCTACATTCATCCTCCGGGCCATGCGGAATATTATCCGGGCACGGCCGCCATGCACCTGAAGCTCCTGTTTGCCGATGACGGAAAGATCCTCGGCGCGCAGGTGGTCGGCTATGACGGCATAGACAAGCGCATTGACGTGCTGGCCACCGCCCTCCGCGCGGGCCTGACTGTTTATGATCTGCAGGAGCTGGAACTGGCCTACGCCCCGCCGTACGGCTCCGCCAAGGATCCGGTGAACATGATCGGCTTTGTGGCCGCCAACATGCTTCAGGGCGACACCGAAGTCTGGTATGCCGAGGATTTCCCGAAGAAAACGCAGGACGGAACCATTGTGGACGTGCGGCCCAAAACCGCCTACGACCTCGGACATATTCCCGGCGCGGTGAATGTTCCCCTGGGACAGCTCCGCGAGCGCATGGATGAGATTCCGAAGGACAAACCGGTTTATCTGTACTGCAAGGTGGGCTTCACCAGCTATCTCGCGTACCGGATTCTGAAGCAGAAGGGCTGGCCGCGGGCAGCCAATCTGAGCGGGGGCATGCTCACTTTCCGCAGCTGGCACGGCGATGAACAGGCCCCCGGCGTGCCGGAGGCCCCGCTGGTTTCGTATCCTGCCGGAACATCCGGCGAAATCGCCTCCACGGGCAGGACGCTTGAACTGGATGCCTGCGGCCTGCAGTGTCCGGGCCCGATCATGAAGCTCAGGGACACCGCGGCCGGAATGAATGCCGGCGACGAACTGGTTGTGACCGCCAGCGATCCGGGTTTCTTCTCCGATGCGCCCGCGTGGTGCCGCAGAAACGGTCATGAACTGCTGGATATTACCCGTGACGGCATGAAAATCACCGCGCGCATCCGTGTGGGCGGCGCGCGCGCCACGGCCGTCGCGCCCCCTGCGGGATCTTCAAAGAAGACCTTTGTGGTCTTCTCCGGCGATCTGGACCGGGTGCTCGCCGCGTTTGTCATCGCCAACGGCGCGGTGGCCATGGGCAGCGAGGTGACGCTGTTCTTTACTTTCTGGGGCCTGAATGCTCTGCGCAGGGGCAATCCTCCGCCGGTGGAGAAGGGGCTGCTCGACAGAATGTTCGGCATGATGATGCCGCGCGGAGCAGGGGCGCTGAAGCTATCCAATATGCACATGATGGGCGCGGGCACAAAAATGATGCGGCACGTCATGAAAACAAAGGGCGTGAAATCCCTTCCGGAGCTCATGGCCGACGCAAAGGCGTCCGGCGTGCGCCTGGTCGCCTGCAGCATGAGCATGGACGTGATGGGCATCACGAAGGAAGAGCTTGTTGACGGGGTAGATGTCGGCGGCGTTGCCGCGTTCCTTGAGGAAGCCGACCAGTCCGGCACGACATTGTTCATTTAGCCATCGTTCTTGCAACCTGGCCGGACTTGTGTACGCTGATGGGCGAGTTGGAGAATGGTCATGGGCAATACATTTGGACGGTTGTTTAGAGTAACGACGTTTGGCGAGTCGCACGGCATTGGGGTCGGTGCCGTTGTGGACGGCTGCCCGCCGCGCATGGAGCTTTCGGAAAAGGACATCCAGCCGCAGCTGAACCGGCGTCGCCCGGGCCAGAGCGACCTGACCACGCCCCGTGATGAGAAGGACAGCGTCACCATTCTGGCCGGAACCGAGAAAGGCAAAACACTGGGGACCCCGATTGCCCTGCTGGTCCGCAACGCGGATCAGCGTCCGGAGGATTATGGCGAAGTGACGGATATTCCCCGGCCGTCTCATGCGGATTTCACTTACATGCAGAAATACGGGATTCACGCCTCCAGCGGGGGCGGGCGCTCCAGCGCCCGCGAGACCATTGGCCGCGTCGCGGCCGGGGCCATTGCGGAGAAGTTCCTGAAGGAGAAATTCGGGATTGAAATTGTGGCATGGGTCCGGGCCGCGGGACCGGTGGATGCCGGAGACCTTTCAACGGGTTCTTTCACGCGTTCAGATGTCGACAGGACGCCTGTGCGCTGCCCCGACCTGAAGATCGCTGAAAAAATGACAGCGCTTATTAAGGAAACCCGCGACCGGAAGGATTCAGTCGGCGGCATAGTCACCTGTATCTGCCGCAATGTCCCCCCCGGCTGGGGCGAGCCGGTGTTCGACAAACTGGAGGCCATGCTGGCTCACGCCATGCTTTCGATCCCCGCGACGAAGGGTTTTGAAATAGGATCCGGATTTTCCGGCACGACCATGAACGGTTCCGCTCACAACGATCCGTTTGTGCTCAAGGGAAAAAAACTCGGCACCGCGACAAACCGCAGTGGCGGAGTCCAGGGCGGGATATCAAACGGGGAGCCCATAGTTTTCAACGTGGCTTTCAAGCCGCCGGCGACCATTGGACTGCCGCAGAAGACCTGCGACAAAGCGGGCCGCGAAACCGTGCTGGAGGCCAAAGGCCGCCACGACCCCTGCGTGGTTCCCCGCGCCGTGCCGATTGTTGAATCCATGGCGGCGCTTGTGCTGGCGGACCTGGCCCTGCTTCAGGCTTCCCGGGGATAAAAGAGCGGCCCGGCTTGCGCCGGGCCGTTCTCATTCAATCCTGCAGCAGTTTAGAGCCGGATCCCGATACCGGCCGAACCGGAGAAGCTGCTGACGTCAATTTCCGCCGATGCGGATTCCGTGCTGGCATCAATTTTGTCCACCCAGTTGTAGGCGGCGGAACCTTCGCAGAACACGCGGCCTTTCTTGTCCAGGTTCAGGCGCACCGTCACCTGTGCGGCGGCGCCGACTTCGAACTCATCGTCGCCGTCTTTCTCCTGCATGGTCTGCAGGGCGGCGCCCGTGGTCTGATTGATCCATTCCGTGGTGTGTTCCAGATCCCACGAGATCACGTTCAGCGTGGGGCCGGCGGCAAGCGAGAGGGACAGCCAGTCGCCGATCGGGAGCGCCCATTCAAGTCCCAGCAGCAGGTCATGCACATCCACATCCAGGTCGGTTTTTGAGCTCGCGGTCAGCACGGCCAGCGTGCGCTGCCGGGCATCCTGCGTCTGGCGCGGTTCCATCGCGTCTCCAAGCCCCATCCATCCGTAAAATGCATTATGCAGCGCGGCATCCACAACCACCCATTCAAAGGCATCGCCGCCTTCGAAGGGGGCGGGGGTTACGGCAGAGCCCCATCCGTAAATGTCATATGTGGTTGCGTACCGGGTTTGCCGCTCCATGATGGTCTGGCGTGCCGTTTCCTGCCAGCCGCTGTCAATTTCGAACACATTGATGCCGTACTGAACCAGGCACCCAAGCCCTTTGTCCCCGATGGCGCGCCGTGCGGCCACGTAGGCTCCGCCTTTGGTGGTGTCGTCCTCCCCTTCCAGTGCGGTCTGGCTCAGCTCCGACCACTGGCGGGTCCGGGTGGAACCGAACGTAACTGTATTGAACACGTCGCGTATTCCGAGCTGGGCATCATTATCCATGCCGAAGAGCGATGTGCCGTCCACCCATGTCCATGACGGATCAAAAACAACCTCGCCGTCTTCATAGTCCGTGCGCGGGGTGGTGCCGTTATCAATGTCAGTTGAACCGGTGTTGCGGGGACGTCGAACCAGCGATGCCCAGTCTGCATAGGAGGAGGGCGCCGCGGCAGAAAATTCGACATCCAGATCGCGGGAGCGAACCCCTGCACTGAGGGACCATTTGGAAGGGCTGTTTTTTTCGGCCTTTTTTTCGACTTTGGGTTCAGCCTTCTTCTCGGCTTTCTTGGGCGACTTTTTTTCCGCGGCCAGCGCACCGGAAGAAACAAACAGGCATATCAAAACTGCTGTGAACAGACATCTTTTCATGACAGTCTCCTCAATTATGTTGTAACGGACCTCACTGCGAAGATGCTAGAAGAAGCCCTGTCGTGAGAAAAGTAAAAAATCAGAAAAAATCAGGATCAGAGATGCTTGACCAGCAGGTCGGGATATCCATCATCGGTTCTGAAGCCGTTGCGGATCAGATACTTTGAGTGGATGTCTTTCCCAAAATCGGCCACGAAGCGCTTTATCCCTTTTTCCTTGAAGTACATGCGCTTGACATCATAGACAAACTTGCCGGTTTTGAAGTCGCGGTACTCCGGGGCCACGTAATCTCCGACCACGCGGGCTTCCTCTCCTTCAAAACGGAGCGCGAAAAAACCCACCGGCGCCATGTTGCGGAAAAGAATATAGGTTTCGGATCCGGTCAGTGAATCAAAAACGACGTCCGGAAAGAATGAGCGGATGTCATTCTCATAGTAGAGGAAGAACTTTCTGAAATATGCGGTTCCGATTTCCGAAAGCGGCACGAGGTCAAAATAGTCCCACCGCCGGATCATCTGAAAAATGAACCATGCATCTATGCAGACAATGACCGCGTTGATCCCGAACACCGGCCACGCTTTGATCATCAGCCCGTACAGTGAAAACAGAATGGAACCGGCCAGATTGATCCACCGCAGCTTGAGAAGCGATTTCATCAGCAGGGAGACCAGAATGATGACTGATCCCGCATATCCGATAAGTTCTGCCAGATTCATGAATTCTTAACCTTTAATCATACCCTGCACGATGCCCGGCGCTTTTGCAATGGCTTCTGCGACCTTTTCCGGGTGTTTGCCTCCGGCCTGCGCTTTTTGCGGCTGTCCGCCGCCCCCACCGCCGGCGATGGCGGCCACGGCCTTGATCAGCTGTCCCGCGTGCAGCCCCCGTGAAATCAGATCAGCGGAAACGCCCGCCGTGAAGCAGGCCTTACCGTCGGCGCGGCTGCCGAGCACAATGGCGCCGGACGGCATTTTCTGGCGAAGGGAATCCATGACCTCGCGCAGGTTTTCGGCCGGAAGTTCGCCGAGATCGGCCGCCAGCAGCGCCAGGCCCCCAACGGTCTGCTGCTGCGTCAGCAGTTCATCCGTGCGGGAAAGAGCAGACTGGGTCGCCGCGGCCTTCAGTTCCTTCTCAAGTTTCTTGTTCTGGCTGACCAGTGTGTCCACCCGCTGGGGAATTTCCTCGCTGGTCGAGCTGAAGCGATGGGCGAGGCTGCGCACGAGCTCGTGCTCGCGGCGGGTCCATTCATAGGCCGGCCAGCCGCTGACTGCTTCGATGCGTCGCACGCCGGAAGCGATGGAGCTTTCCGCCACGATCCGGAAGAGCCCCAGTTCCCCCGTGTTGCGGACGTGGGTGCCGCCGCACAGCTCGCGGCTGTATCCGCCGACATCCAGCACGCGGACGATGTCTCCGTATTTTTCGTCGAACACGGCCACAATCCCGGATCCATGAACGTCCTTCAGGGCCATTTCATAGGTTTCAACCGGAGTGCTTTGCATGATGCAGTCGTTGACCAGATGTTCGATCTCCGCAATTTTATCTTCGGGAATGGCTTCGTAGTGGCTGAAATCGAAGCGCAGGCGCTCCGGCGTGACCAGTGACCCGGCCTGCTTGATGGAGGGGTTCACCAGTGACCGGAGGGCATAGTTCAGAAGATGCGTCGCGGTGTGATTGCGGCGGATGCGCCCGCGGCGCTCCTTGTCAATTTCCGCAAACACATTCTCTCCTTTGGTGAAAGAGCCCTGAACCACCCGGCCGATGTGCAGGATGATTCCATCGGCGGGTTTCTGGGTGTCCATGACGTGAAACTCGCCGCTTGCGCCGCGGATCACGCCGAGGTCCGCCACCTGCCCGCCCGACTCGGCATAGAAAGGTGTTTTGGCCAGCATGATCTCCGCTTCGTCGCCGGCCGTCAGCCGGTCACAGGCTTTGCCGTCCCTGAGGATGCAGATAATCTCGCTTTCATCCTCGAGATTCGTGTAGCCGGTGAACTGTGAACGAATGCCGGCCGCCACCAGCGCCGAGATCTGATCCATTTCCTTTGCCATTTCGGCATCCCGGCGCGCGCCCCGCGCGCGGTTTCTCTGTGCTTCCATCAGTTCATTGAAGCGCTCCTGATCAACCACAAGGCCCTGCTCATGAGCCATGAGGACCGTGAGATCCAGCGGGAAGCCGTAGGTGTCATACAGCTTGAAGGCCGCGTCGCCCGGGAAGGTGAGTTCGTCCTTCGCTTTCAGTTCGGCGACGGTTTCATCGAAGATCGCAATGCCGCGGTCCAGTGTAGCGGCGAAACTCTCTTCTTCCGCGTTGAGCGCGCGCATGATGTTTTCGCGGTTTGTTTTCAGTTCGGGAAAGACTCCCGCCATCATGCTTTCCACGACGGGGAACAGCTTGCGCATGAAGGGATCCTTCAGGCCGATGTTGCGCCCGTAGCGTACCGCACGCCTCAGCAGGCGGCGAAGCACATAGCCCCGGCCGTCGTTTGACGGCAGCACCCCGTCCGCGATGGCAAAGGAGAGCGCCCGAAGATGATCCGCAATCACGCGCATGGCCACCGCGTCGCGCCCCTCGTACTTGCGTCCGCTCAAATTGGCCACCGCACTGATGACGGGCTGGAAAACATCCGTGTCGTAATTGGAATTTTTCCCCTGGATGACGGACACGACTCGCTCGAAGCCCATGCCGGTGTCCACGTGTTTGGCCGGAAGTTCGGTCAGGCTTCCGTCAGACTTGCGGTTGTACTGGATGAAAACGAGGTTCCATATCTCAATGCATTCCGGAGATCCCGCGTTCACCATTTCCGGTCCGCAGCCTTTTTCGGAGCGGTCATAATGGATTTCCGAACAGGGGCCGCAGGGCCCGGTGTCTCCCATCTCCCAGAAGTTGTCCTTTTCATCGAACCGCAGGATGCGGGCGGGGTCTATGTCCGTGCAGGTTTTCCAGAGCTCGGCCGCTTCGTCGTCGGCGCGGTACACGGTGGCCCACAGCCGTTCCCTGGGCAGTTTCCACACCCGGGTGAGCAGTTCCCATGCCCAGGAGATGGCTTCGCGCTTGTAGTAGTCGCCGAACGACCAGTTTCCCAGCATCTCAAAGAAGGTGTGGTGATAGGTGTCTATGCCCACTTCCTCAAGATCGTTGTGCTTGCCGCTGACGCGGATGCATTTTTGCGTGTCCGCCACGCGCCGGAACTGGCTTTCGCGCGCGCCCAGGAAAATTTCCTTGAACTGGTTCATTCCCGCATTGGTGAAGAGCAGGGTGGGGTCCGAGGGGAGCACCACGGGCGAACTCGGGACGACGACATGCTCCTTGTCCTTGAAGAAATCGAGGAAGGACTGTCTGACTTCAGCTGCGGTCATCATGATTATTCACTCACATCGGCGCCGGTCACCGCCATGGATCCGCGGATGGAGGGATTGGAGTGCGCTTTTTCCGTGATCTTCGCCACCATGGCATCCGCCATCTCCCTGTTTTCGGCGAGGAAGGCCTTGGCGGCCTCGCGGCCCTGCCCGAGCTGCTGCCCTTCGTAGGCGAGCCACGAACCCCGCTTGTCGATCAGGTCGTACTGAATGGCGGCATCAAGAATGCTTCCCGTCCACGAAATGCCTTCGGCATAGAGAATGTCGAATTCCGCCTGCGTGAACGGCGGGGCCACCTTGTTCTTCACGACTTTCACGCGGGTGTGACTTCCATACACGTTCCCGGCGGTGTCCTTGAGCACGGACACGCGGCGGATGTCGAGTCGCACCGAAGCATAAAACTTGAGCGCCCGTCCGCCCGGCGTGGTCTCGGGATTGCCGAACATGACGCCGATCTTTTCGCGAATCTGGTTGGTGAAGATGCAGCAGGTCCTGGATTTGTTGATTGCAGCGGTCAGCTTGCGCAGCGCCTGCGACATCAGGCGCGCCTGCAGCCCGACATGAGCGGAGCCCATTGCCCCGTCCAGCTCCGCCTGCGGGGCCAGCGCGGCCACCGAGTCCACTGCCACCACGTCCAGAGAGTTGCTCTTCACCAGCGTTTCGGCGATGTTCAGGGCCTCTTCGCCGGAATCGGGCTGGGAAATCAGCAGATCGTCCAGATTGACGCCGATTTTCCGGGCATACATGGGGTCAAAGGCATGTTCGGCGTCAATGAACGCCGCCAGTCCGCCCTGCTTCTGCGCATTGGCGATGATGTGCGAAACGAGAGTGGTTTTGCCGGAGGATTCCGGGCCAAAGATCTCGATCACACGGCCGCGGGGAACTCCTCCGATGCCCAGTGCGAGGTCCAGGGTCAGCGCGCCGGTGGAAATGGAGGGAATCTGCTTGTGGCCTTCATCGGCGCCCAGCCGCATGATGGCGCCCTCGCCATATTCCTTCTGTATCTGCGCCAGCACGGCGCTGAGCGCGGACGGGGTCTTCTTGTCGGTGTCTTTTTCCTTCGATGCTGCTCTGGCGGCCATGGTCTACTCTCCTTCTAATTCCGATCTGTTTAAAATTGTGTAGCGCGAGCCCTGCGGCCCTGGCCGGCTGGCCATCAGCAGCACGGCATCAAACCGGCAAGGGTCGCAGGGTGTATTTCTATCCGAGCGGACGGCCGATGTCAATGAATCCGCATGGCGCGCAGAACGGATGCGGCCAATGGTGATGTGGGGGTGAAAATCGCGCGCCTCAAGCCCGATTCCAAGCTCCCGGCAGGCGTCTGCTGTTTCCTTCTGCATCCTGAAAAGCGGATCGGGACAGTCCAGCCCAACCCAGACAATCCGCGGCGCGCGTTCGGGGCCAAAAGTTCCAAGACCCCAGAGCCGGCAGCGGTGCACAGAATATTTCGCGGCAATTTCATCAAGCTTCGGCTTCAGTGCATCTGCCGTGGCAGAGGAAATTTCCCCCAGGAAGGCCAGCGTCAGGTGAATCTGATCCTCATGTGTCCAGCTCACATGGGCGGGGCAGTGACGAAGCGATTTCTGCGCCTTTACAATTGACCGCAGGGCATCAAGGTCGGGCTTGAGGGCGATAAAGGCCCGTATGGAATTCGGAGCGCTCATTTCTGCATCAGACGAAGTCGAAGCATATCCAGCGCAAGCTGTGTGCTCATGAACCGAACGAATTCGCGATTGGAGCTCAGCCGGCACTCCCTCACTTTGGTTTGTCCGTCATCGGCAAGGGCGATATATACAAGCCCCACGGGTTTTTCCGCCGTTCCGCCTGCCGGTCCCGCAATGCCGGTGATGCCAATACCGAAGTCCGCTCCAAGCCGCTGTCTGACACCCTCCGCCATCTGTTTTGCCGTCTGGGGGCTCACGGCGCCGTACCCGGCCAGTGTGTCTTCGGAAACTCCGAGCAGTTGGATTTTAATCCGGTTGTCATAAGCCACCACGCCGCCGAGATAATATGCCGAGCTGCCGCTGACATTCGTAATGCGGCTCCCCAGAAGTCCTCCGGTGCAGGATTCCGCTGTTGCGAGAGTCAGTTTCTTCTCAGCAAGCATCCGGCCGGCCACCGCCTCCAGAGAGGTCCGCTCTTCGGCGAACACGGCATCCCCCAGCAGTCCTCTTACGGTGTCGGCCGCCCCTTTCAGCAAGACCGGCGAGTCAGCAGAAAGGCGGATTTCGAGCGTGCCGGCCGAGGCGCAGTAGGCTGCGGCAATCCCGTCGGGCGGAAAGTGGTGCTTTTCAAAAAGCGTTACGATATCGCCCTCGGCCGCGCCCGCGAGCAGAAATATATGCTCAGGCGGCGGAATCAGCCGGTACTGCTGTTCGATCCACGGGACAAGGCTCTGTGTGAGAATCGGCTCCATCTCGCGCGGCGGTCCCGGGAGAAGCACAATAAATTTGCCATTTTCCTCAATCAGTTCGCCCGGCGCGGCCCCGGTGAGGTTCGGCCAGACCACGGCTCCTTCCAAAACCAGAGCCTGACGCATGCGCGCCTGGCTTGGTTCCAAACCCCGCTTTTCACATGCCTGGCGGATTCGCTCTGACGCATCCCGGTCCAGCACCAGCGGCCGGTCCAGCCATGCGGCAATTGTTTCCCGGGTGATATCGTCCGAAGTCGGCCCCAGTCCTCCGGTGACAACTACAACATCCACCCGTTCCAGGGCTCCTTTAAGCGTTCCCAGCAGCACCTGCGGGTCATCGGGAATGGTTGTGTCGCGGCTCAGGCGGAGCCCGGTCGGGTGCAGGGCGCGTGCCAGTGCGTGCGCGTGACTGTTGACCGTGCGGCCGATCAGCAGCTCGGCGCCGGTGGAAATGAGCTCAACATGACGCGTCATGAACGATAACCGCCGGGGTGGCTCTTGTGCCACTGCCACGCATGCTCGATGATCGTGCGAAGGTCTGGATACTGCGGCTTCCAGCCCAGAATTGTTTTCGCCTTGTCCGCGGCGGCCACCAGCCTTGCGGGATCGCCCGGCCTGCGCGGGGCCATTTTTGCGGGAATCTTATGGCCGGTCACTTCCCGCGCGGCCTCAATCACCTGTTTCACGGAATACCCGTCTCCGTTGCCAAGATTGAACGCTCCGGAAACACCCTTCTTCAGCGCCAGAATATGAGCCTGAGCAAGATCGGCAATATGAATGTAATCGCGCACGCAGGTTCCGTCGGGTGTGTCATAATCGTCTCCGAACATCATCACATGCTCTTTTTTCCCGAGGGGAACGAGCAGGATATTCGGGATCAGGTGTGTTTCGGGATCGTGATCCTCGCCCAGTTCGCCCAGGGCGCCGCAGGCATTGAAATAGCGGAGAAACACAGGTTCAAAGCTGTGAAGCTGCTGATACCACAGCAGCACCTTTTCGAACATCAGCTTCGACTCGCCGTAGGGATTGGTCGGTCTCTGCGGCAGATCCTCGGTCATGGGCACAACGTCCGGCTGCCCGTAGGTGGCGCAGGTGGAGGAGAAGATGATTTTTCTGACGCCGGCCTCCAGCATGGCGTCGGCCAGATGAATTCCCCCGGTTACATTGTTCGTGAAATAGATTTCCGGCATCTCCATGGATTCGCCGACCAGCGCAAAAGCGGCAAAATGAACTACGGCGTCGGGCTTTGTTTTCAGCATGGCCGCGCGGATGTCCTGGCGGTTGCGCAGGTCGCCGACGATCAGGGCGGCGCGCGGATCAACAGCCTCGCGGTGGCCGCGCTCAAGGCTGTCGAAAATGACGACTTCGTGGCCTTCATCCAGCAGCATTCTGCCTGTGACGCTTCCGATATAACCCGCGCCGCCTGTAACCAGTATCTTCATAAACACAACTCTAGTCTGCGCAGCTTCCGCGTTCCAGTTAAATCATGAGGGTATCAGCGGCGGTTGCCCCGAAACGGGTCGTTCCGCCTGAAATCGGGCATAAAGGCGTCGCTGTCCGGAACAGACTGAATAAATGCATTTTCAAAGCCGAGTGATTCCACTTCCGCGACAACTTCTTCAAACTCCTGTGGCGAAAGCGTGCGCGTCAGGCAATCCCTCGCCGTGCAGAGACGCGTTGGCCGGAACTGGCTCATCACTGAAATCGGAAGCAGGGGCCCGAACTCATTTTTAAGCAGATGCAGCGCATCAATGCTGTTTTGAATATGACCCGGAAGCACCAGGTGGCGAACAAGCACTCCGGATACGGCGGTCGTTTCGCCCGAAGGGTCCCACGGAGTCAAAAAGCCCTTCAGTTCAACCATTTTCCGGATAGCTTTGAGGGCGATATCCGGATAGCGCCGGTCCTGCATGCACTGCTGTGCCAGTTCGGGATCGGCAAACTTGAAGTCCGGCATGAAAATATTCATGTGTCCGGCATAGGCTTCAATCATGTCTTCGCGATGATAGCCGGAGCTGTTGAACAGAAAGGGGATGGAAACGCCTTCCGTGCGAAGCCTGCTGCAGGCCCATGCGATGTGAGGCCAGAAGTGGTCGGGCGTCACAAAGTTGATGTTGTGCACATCTTTGGCTGCGAGCGCCTTCAGCAGGGCATAAAAAGATTCCCTGTCATAAACGTGGCCCGCGCCTTCATGGGAGATCTGCCAGTTCTGGCAGAAAAAACATCCCGTGGAGCATCCGGTGAAAAATACCGTGCCCGAGCCGCGTGTTCCGCTGAAGCACGGCTCCTCGCCGAAATGCGGTCCCGCGGAGGCAATGCGGCACTCGGCCGTTTCTTCGCACACACCCGTCCTGCCTGCGGCCCGGTCCACGCCGCATTCGCGGGGGCACAGGCGACAGTTTTCATAGGCCTCAAAATTGGTTATAGTGGCGCAGTTCATGTTCAGGGTGTATCTTCTGCGTTGAAAAAATAGCGGAAGTGTGAATTATCTCAATCACTTAATGGCGTCCCGGTAGCTCAGTTGGACAGAGCGGCGGTTTCCTAAACCGCAGGTCGCAGGTTCGATCCCTGTCCGGGATACCAGTTGTTCCGCATCCCGCCCGGTTCGGGCCGGGAATTAAATCCCGTATGGAAGCCTGGAGGCCATCATCTTCCTCCGATCCAGTTTCCGTCCGTCAACAACAAATGTGCCGTCGCCAATAGCATGAATGGTGCGCTTCTCTTTTCGTGATCCGTTGAGGTGTGCCGCAACGCCTTCAAGCACAACGATATTGTGCTTTTTTACGATGTCGATCACTCTGCATTCGATGTTTGCCACGCACTCCCTGATCAGAGGTGGGCGGACATGTTTTCCCTTCACGGGAGTCAGGCCGAATTTTTCAAACTTGTCTGTGTCGGCGCCGGAGCAGGTTCCAGCTCCAACGACTTTGTCGAGGAGGTCGACTGCCGGAATGGAAATCACACACTCTTTTGTTTTCTGAAGTGCAGCGAAAGAATAATTCCATGGGCCCGTGGTGATGGCAAGTATCGGAGTGAAGTCCATCACCATGGTCCAGGAGATCGTCATGATGTTGTTCTTCCTCCCGTCGCGGGTCACAACCAGAACCACCGGACCCGGCTCCATCAGGGTGAATGCTTTGCCGATCGGGATTGTTTTCAAGATATCATCTCCTGCTGTGTCTTTCCGGCGCGGTCCCCGGGGTTTTTCATGGAATGATGATCCCGCCGCCCCGGCCGCCGTAAGTGATGCGGGCTTTTCCTCGCAGACCGGCGACGAATTTCTCAAACGCCAGACCTTTTGCCTGTGCGGACAGATGTTCGCGAATGCTTTCTTTCGCATCTTCTTCGGGTATTACGGCGGCTTCATTCCGCGCGGTCACTTGCACGACGTGGCAGCCGAATTCCGTTGTCACCACCGGACCGATTTCTCCGACCGTCTGCGAAAACACCGCCTCTTCAAAGGCGGGCACCATTTGTCCCCTTTTGACGTCGCCCAGGCTTCCGCCCTGCTTGCCGCTGGGGCAGGCGGATTTTTCCGCCGCCAGTTTTCCAAAATCGGCCCCATTGAGAAGCTGCTCCCGAATCGCGGCGGCTTCCTCCTTTGCGGTCCGGAAAACTGCGGGGTCATCTCCGGCCTTGCATCCGATCAGAATATGCCGGACTTCGGCAGACTCTTCCGTTCTGAATCGCTCCCTGTTGGCCTGATAGAAGGCGCTCACCTGTTCATCGGACGCGGAAGGCGTTCCGGCGGTTTCTGTTTCATACAGCTTGCGCACGCGTTCATTGCGGATGATTTCCTCTTCCACCGCCTTGCGGGAGACTCCCTGCGCCACCAGGACCTTGTCGAGTGTCATGCCCTCGGGGAAAGAGCGTTCCAGTTCCGCCACGGCGGCGCCTATTTCCTCTTCAGAGACGGGCACCGCCCGGCGGTCCACCTCTTCCTTGATAAGCGCCTGGTTAATGAACTGCTCGACCGTGTGTTTCTCAAGCTCTTCTCCGGCCTGCTCAAGATACTTGTCAATCATCTGAGGGGGAATGCCCTGCCGCGCAGCCATGTCGCGGCCGATCCGGCGCGCTTCTTCGCGAGTCAAACTCTCATTATTCACGGTGACAAGTACAAGGTTATCCATTGCTTATTTCCTTAGCTGGTGTGATTTCCGAACAGGAACCACGGATTAACGGGCTGATTTCAAAAGAAGACTGTATCCGCAGTTGCACGCGGGGAGCAAACCTTTTATGGCTCAACATGAGGCTCCATGGCTATGGGAAGGTGTTAACCGTCTCATTTTCCTGGACCATCTGATCCGGCGTCAGTTCGCTTTTCGGCTGCTCCACCGGCCGGCGCCTGATGTCTTCGAGCAGGGCCGGATCGGAACGCAGCGCCTTGACTTCCCAGCTGACCTTTCCTCCGGGCGCGCCGCCGGCCACAATGAACCGGTTGTCTGAAATCTCTTGTTTAATATACAGATCCATCTTTGCGCCAATGGGAGTGAGCGCGTATCGCGGGTCGCGGTTGATCGCCTCAAAATAGTCGGGCAGTGTAATCACCGTCTCGCCCGCGTCATCCAGCACCGCATTGCCGTTGTAGACATTCAGCACTTCCGGGCCCTCCAGACAGAAGTGCCGGAGCACCATGTTTTCGGGATCAAGCGGATGATCAATGGTGAATGCTTTGGCAGACCATGCGCCTGTTCCAACAGAAGAGCGGACCATGACCCCTGTTCCCCCGTCCAGATAAAGCGTGCCCCGGATCGCACAAGAATTGTTCACCCGATTCGTAATTTTGCAGCCGATCGCAATCCGATCATATCCGGAATATGCGCTGGACTGGAAACCAACTGCGATGTTGCTGTACTGCCCGTCCGCCTGGTATCCGATGGCGATGCCGTTGTAATCGCCGTCTGCTTCTGTTCCGATAGCGAGACCCGAGGTGCGGTATCTCGCCGTGGCGTCCTTTCCAATGGCCACACTGCCGCCCAACGAGCTGAAACTCTGGGCTCCGTCACCGACCTGGACGTTCGTATCAAAGGCAATGAAATTGACATTGGTGATCCCGTTGCCTCCCATGTCCAGACGGCCCGACATGGGGCGCGAGCCGTCTGCCAGAACGGCCAGCGGATCGGTTTCTGACTGGGCATACAGCGGAGTTCCTGTGGCGTAGCCCGCCGCACTGTGATCTCCCCATCCATAAGCGCTGTTCCAGTTTTGGACATCCGTCACACCCATTGCCGTTCCGTCGGCAAAAAAAATGCTGTTGGTGGAAAAGTTGGTGATGCTGTTGCCGCCCATATCCAAATCTCCATCCATCGCGCGGGAGCCATCGGCCAGCACGGCATTGGGATCCGATTCTGTGTAAACATACAGCGGGGTTCCCGTGGCGTAGCTGCTTTTCTCGGCGGCCCACACGGGATCAGTTTCTGTATATACCGGAGTTCCGGTCGCGTATGCACCTTTTTCGGCAATCCACACCGGATCTGTTTCCGCATAGACGGGGGT
>ENA-UPTA01001845-UPTA01001845.1-activated-sludge-metagenome-genome-assembly--contig:-NODE-1845-length-22737-cov-6.531655_pt1 | contig 22737 bp, 20 predicted proteins | sample MGYA00238184_ERZ773361 | MGnify/ENA primary metagenome ERZ773361 (study PRJEB29100, sample SAMN05720205) | activated sludge metagenome | isolation source: anaerobic digester from wastewater... | reverse complement strand
GAGCGAAGAATTCGGGCATCCCACCCTCGATGTGCAGAAACTGGCTAGATTGCCGTTGAAACCTGATCCGAGAGAGAAGTAAACAAACGTTGCTCTGACAAACTCAGGTTTTCAATATGCCCCAATGGATGTCAACAAGCCAGTCTTTGAGCCGGACATCGTAGTCGAGTTGTCGGCGAAATGTTACCGAGATAAAAAATATTGTTTTCAAATGGCGGGCGCCTCGACTTCGCTAGGCGGCCGCCATTCCGATTATCGAATTTAACTGTTGTCAGTTGTATTATATATTTCATTTTTCTATTTTTACTAAAAAAAATATGAAACAGAAAATACTGATTCTTTGCCTGCCCTTGCTACTGGGATTTTTATCGGTATCAGCCCAGGAAAAAGCGCCATATCGTATTTACGATTCTAAAGGAAAAGCAAGTACTTACAACGAAATGTTGTCAACAACCTCCGAAGCTGATGTAGTGTTGTTTGGAGAGCAGCACAACAACGCTGTTGCCCATTGGTTTGAAATCGAGCTGGCAAAGGATTTGTTTCAGACGAAAGGCAACAACCTCATGCTGGGCGCCGAAATGTTTGAGGCTGACGAACAACTGATTTTAGATGAGTTTGTGAATGGCACAATTACAGAAAAAAACTTTCTAGAACAGGCAAGATTATGGCCCAATTATGCCACCGACTATGCTCCGCTTGTAAATTTTGCACGCAATAGCAAGATTCGTTTTGTTGCCACGAATATCCCTCGCCGCTATGCATCAATGGTTTCCAAAGGGGGTTTTGAAGTTCTCGGTGATTTGAGCGAAGAAGCAAAAAAATATATTGCACCACTTCCGGTGGAATATGATAGTGAACTGAGCTGTTACAAAAGCTTATTGACAATGGGAGGAATGGGAATGGGTCAAGGCAATGCAAACCCGAATTTTCCCAAAGCACAAGCCATTAAAGATGCTACCATGGCGTATTTCATTATTAAAAACCTGCAACCAGAAACGATATTTCTTCACTATAATGGTGCATATCATTCCGATAACTACGAAAGCATTGTCTGGTATCTCAACAAATCAGATAAAAAGCTGAAGATTATTACCATATCAACGGTAGAACAATCCGATATCAATGTGCTTAGCAACGACTACAAAGGCCTTGCTGATTTTATCATTGTTGTTGATGAGGATTTTACAAAGACATACTAAGGTGTAAATATAGGGTGATGAAATCATTATAAATGACGAGGTGTTTTAAAGCAGAATACAGGAGACAGAATTAAGAATACGGAAGGGTACGTTTCGTTGGGCGAGGGAAACCTACTGCTCCAAGAGATTTTGGCAACATCAAGCCAGAGGTAAATGCCTTCGAATTAACTACCGCTCCCTTCTGTATTCTATCTCCTGTATTCTACATTCTGTCTTCTCCAATTTAATAATACGTTACTGGTAGTATTCGCAACCCTTTATAAAATACTTCGTCTTGTACATATTTAATTCTGAATTATGAAAAAAGCACTAATTATTTGTTTGATAGCCTTGGCTACAATAAATGTGTTTTCGCAGGGTAAATCGGCTCTCTTTATTGGCAATAGTTATACATATTACAACGATGGGGTGGGTTACTGGGTGCAAAAAATTGCGAATTCTCTCGGAGATGAATTTGAGTACCAGATGGTTGCTCCCGGTGGTTATCAATTTAACCAACATTGTGTATATACCCCGACTTTGGATGCAATAGCCCTTGGATCGTGGGACTATGTAGTTCTTCAGGAGCAAAGCCAGATGCCTTCATTTCCCCCTGAACAGGTCGAGACAGAAGTTTTTCCGTATGCTACAATTCTTTGCGACAGCATCAGGGCTGCCAATCCCTGTACTATTCCTTTGTTTTTTATGACCTGGGGACGTGAGAATGGAGATCAGACTAACTGCCCATATTACGAGCCTCTTTGCACTTACGAAGGAATGCAGTTACGCCTGCGCGACAGTTATGTGCAGATGGCGGTTGACAATGAGGCAGAAGTAGCACCGGTGGGAATGGTTTGGAAAACCGTACGCGACAGCCTGCAGGATACTCTTGTGATTTATGCAGGTGATTCTGGAGGGCATCCGTCATTGTTAGGTACATACCTTGCTGCATGTACGTTTTATGCTTCTATGTTTCATAAAAGCCCTGTGGGTGCATTGGTCCCCGAAGGACTTGAAGCGGACGATGTGCTGGCAGTGCAGGAATATGCAAGCATGATTGTTTTCGACAGCCTCGATACATGGCAAATAGATACCCTAACCGTCAGAGCCGATTTCGAAGCTGAGTATCTTACCAAAGATATTTTGGTGTACGGTTATTTGCAGAACTGGAGTGTGAATGCCGACTCCTGTTACTGGGATTTTGGTGATGGAGAATTTGAATGGCAGTACCCTTACAATCCCGGTCAGTGGGATATGGTTTTTCATAATTTCCCCGAAGAAGATTACTATGATATTTGCCTGACTGCGTATGCGGGATGCAAAACCGACAATTATTGTGAAACGATATATGTGTTTCCACAAAAAATTGAAGATTACACAAAAAGCAGCCGGCATTTTAGTATCTATCCAAACCCAACTGTAAATAATATTTCAATAACATTGGACCATAATATCGAAATACAATCAATACAAATTGTTGATATTACGGGGAGAACATGTATTCTCAACCACGATAAAACTTCACAGTTTTATGATGTAAGTTTGTTGACACCAGGGTTCTATACAGTCATTGTGAAATCGGAAGGGGCCGTTTATAAGGGAAATTTCCTGAAATTATAGACGCTGCAACTAATTTTAACAACTTATTAATTGACCTGTTTCGAATAATGTTTATTTTTGTTCAAAACCACTTACGTGATATTTTTACGCACCATACGCGATAGTGTTTATTTTGCTTTTAGTTCGCTGATTACAAATAAATTGCGAACATTTTTATCGCTTTTAGGTATCACTATTGGCATTTTTAGTATTATTTCGGTAATGGCGGTGCTTGATTCACTGGAAAGGACAATACGCGATAATGTAAGCTCTTTGGGTAACAACACGGTGTACATTCAGAAATGGCCATGGACATTTGGGCCAGAATATCCCTGGTGGAAATATATTAACCGGCCTGTGCCAAGCTTGCGCGAATATGAATTCATTAAAGACAATTCACAGCTTTCCGATGCTTGTGCGTTTATTGTATCTACTTCACGTACAGTTGAATACGAAGGAAAGTCAATAGATAACACGGGTGTAATTGTTTCCACACCTGAATATGACAGAATATGGAAGATTGAACTGAGCAATGGCCGGTATTTCAGTGCATCGGAAACGCATACCGGCAGACCGGTTTGCATAATTGGTGCCGAAATTTCAGAGGAATTGTTTCGCGGCATTGATCCGGTCGGAAAAAACATAAAAATTGGTGGAAATAAAGTAAACATAATTGGTGTAATACAACGCGAAGGTGAGGATATGTTCAGCAATAGCCACGACAGAGCTGTTCTGTTACCAATGAATTATGGAAGAACTATTTTTGATGTGAAGAATGAGTCGATGGACCCATTTATTACGGTTACAGCAAAAGAAGGGGTAAATATTGATGAACTTCAGGCTGAACTTAATGTGTTGATGCGTACGATTAGGCGACTGAGGCCTATGGAGGAAGAGGATTTTGCTCTCAACAGAGCCAGTATGATTTCGCAGGGCCTTGATAGTATTTTCAGTATCATCGATCTGGCAGGAATAATTATCGGGGGCTTTGCTATTTTAGTTGGTGGATTTGGGATTGCCAACATCATGTTTGTTTCGGTAAGGGAGCGTACGCGAATTATCGGAATACAAAAAGCTATTGGGGCTAAGCAATACCTTATTCTAATTCAATTCCTTTCGGAAGCGGTTGTGCTTTGTCTTATAGGAGGTTTGTTTGGCCTGTTGCTGGTTTGGATAGGCACTTTAATTGCTGCTGGGTCGGTAGAAGATATTAAGTTTACCATTTCAGCAACAAATATTATTACCGGTTTGCTGATTTCGGTTGGTATTGGTATTGTCTCAGGATTTGCCCCGGCACGTGCAGCAGCCCGTCTTGATCCGGTGGATGCTATCAACAGGGTTTAGTTCAACTTTCATGATTATTCCAGAGAAAGTAATCGATTATACACAACATAAAACAATACCATGTATCTATTTTTCGACACAGAAACCACCGGCTTACCAAAAAACTGGAAAGCCCCTGTAACCGACCTGAATAACTGGCCCCGCCTGGTTCAACTTGCCTATTTACTTTACGATGTCAGCGGAAATAAAATTTCAGGCGGAGAATATATTGTGAAACCTGAAGGGTTCATTATTCCTGCCGATGCAGCAAGAGTGCATGGTATAACCACTGAGAAAGCCATGCGGGATGGTACTCCCATTGCTATAGTGCTTACTGATTTTTTCGATTTGATAAACCGGAGCAATTATTTGGTTGCACATAATATGTCGTTTGATGAGAATATAATGGGTGCAGAATTCCTTCGAAATGGATTTAACAACCCAATCCCGAAAAAACATAAAATTTGTACCATGGAAAAAACTGTTGATTTCTGCAAAATCGAAGGCCGTTATGGATATAAGTGGCCAAAGCTTTCGGAACTTTATTTTAAATTATTCAAAACTGGTTTTGATGAGGCGCATAATGCCGCTGTCGACATTAATGCAACAGCAAAATGCTTTTGGGAATTGAGAAGGTTAGGTAAAATATGAATTTTATGCCTGAATTCATAACATGAATTCTTTCTCAATTGTTTTATAGAATATCTTTTCATTAGGCATGTTTATTTTTGTTTACTTTGTGAGAATGCTTCTTTAAAAATTTATATCTATGTATGTATGGCTATATTAAAAAGTTTCAGATCCATACTTAACGGATTATTTAAAAAACAAAAAAATCCCGCCTGCTTTGCACCATTTAATAATATGACTATTGAAAAAAGCGGAAAAGTTACGGTGTGCTGCTATAATAGATCTTTAGTTCTTGGCAAATACCCCGATGAGTCACTTAATAATATTTGGTTTGGCAATACGAGAAAGCTTTTAATAGAACAATTCCTAATCGATAGAGCCCCTTCATCATGTTACCATTGTTTGACTAACTGTTTAAGCACTGATTCTCCCGAATCAAAGATATTTTGTTCAAGGGCATGGAACTTATCGAGGTTTTCTGATTATCCGGTACAAATAGAATTTATACTTGATAATATCTGCAATTTGGATTGTATCATGTGTTCTCAATTCTGTTCAACATCTTCAACCAATGAAGTCGCTTTGGATGTAGAAAAAGTTGATTATGACCATAGGTTTTTAAAAGAGTTAGAACCTTTTCTTAAAAGTGGTAATTTTTTTGTTTTTTCTGGTGGAGAACCATTTTTAATCCCAGTTTATAAAGAAATATGGAAGTATATACATAAAGAAAACCCCAAAGCGAAGATTTATGTTCAAACAAATGGAACTATTCTTACTGAAGAAATAAAACATATTATCGAAACCTATAAGATGGAAATTTCTGTTTCAATTGATTCTGTGGAAAAGAATACATACGAGCAGATTAGGAGAAATGCAAGCTTTGAGAAAACTTTCCACAACCTAGAATACTTCTTGAATTACGCTGAAACATATAAGAAAACAATTACATTACGAATCACACCGTCAAAAATTAATGCTTACGAAATACCAGAAGTTCTTACATATTGTAACAGCAAGAATATGCTTTTGGGCCTTGGAATTATTGAAAGTCCATGTTATCTGGCAATATGGTCGTTACCATCATCAGAACTTGAAATAATCATTAATAATTATAGATTTATATATATTGATGATAAAACTGATAACCCTGTTATTAGAAGAAATAATATTATTTTCTCAAGCTATGTTAATTTGGTGAATAAATATTATGATAAAAAGAAATATAATGAACAAAATAAAGAGATTATACTCTCGAACATGATAAAAGCACGTGAGGATATTGAAAAAAACTTTATCACTAATCTATCTCATAATATCCAAGAGATTGATTGTTCAACAGATTTAAAGAAAAAGTTTTTAGACGATGTTGATGTTTTTATTAACGAGAATTATAAGAAGTATTCCGGTTTGTTTGATGATAATCGCTTGTTTTATTCCTATTTTTTTAGTTTTAATGAAACTACAGACCTGAGACCGTTTCTATTTAATGGCTTAAATATTACTGATGCAATAGTCGCTGAAAGAATGAAAGAGCTTGCTTACCTGTTTAGCACAAATACTTTTGACAGAATTACAAATGTGAAAAACTATGATTGCAAGACTTGTGCTGAAACGTAAAATTGACAAGATATCGTAATGGACTGGTTATTATTATGCCTCGTTGTTGAAACAAATTTAGAAATTAGTAGAAAGCAATATCAAAGATATTTTCATTATTCCGCTATCTCATACTTTATATTTTAAGAATATTAAGCAAATGCGCTACTTATTCAATACTGTGGTTTTCCATTGTGAGTAATATGTCATTCCGATTGCAATCAGTAGAATTGCAATGGCGACAAAAAAAGTGAAAGTCATTCCGAAGGTCTCGTAGAAATATACACCGGTAAGAGGCGCTATCAATGCCCTTATTCCAACGAAGGAAAGATGTACGCTTTGATAATCGCCACTTTCACTATCGTTGCTGCAATAATATGATGAACCGATATACCAGAGTAATCCCATACTTGCATTGAAAAGTCCCAGACAGAAAAACGACAGTAAAAGCACAGGAAATACCTGATAGGAATGCCATAAAGCAGATTCAGGGAACCACTGCGTCAACAAAATAAATAAAATGTAAAGCAGCATCAGCCAGTAGGTAATTCGGGCAAACCTGCGCGGGTCGATACGGTCGATAAACCTACTGAATACCGGCATAAACAGAATGGTTACAACCGCTGCAAAATTCCGGTAACCGGCATAGCTGAAATATGATAATTGCAATGGTCCTTCCAGATAAAGTGTTATTGCTGAAACAGTAAGCATGAAGCCGATCCCGTATACCATAAAACCTAGCTCAAAACTCAGGAATTCGCGATTATTGCGAAGAATGCCAACCCAGTCGCCAAACGATTTTTTTACCGATGAAATCAACCCTATCCGTTGTTTTACATTTGCAATGTATTGATATGGTATCATTGAAAGGCAAAATATGGATGTCAGCCCCAACATTCCGCATACGGGATAGACAAAACGAAATATCGAATAATCGGCTTCGAGCATCCACCCAAAAACAAATGTCGCAATAAAAGCAAAAAGCTTGTTAATAGTGTTCGCATAACCAAACAGCTTTCCGAAATGCGAGAGTCGGTAATTCGATCTGAGGAGCAGGTTAATTGTTGGATAAGTGACCGGTGTGCTGAGATAGTATAACAGAAAAATACTTAAAAATGCATAGTGCCACATTGAGTTGCCGGTATACACGCTAATATCCGATGGAAACAGTAAAAATAAAAACAGCGGCAGACGTGTAATCAACGCTGTAATCTGCAGCAGACGCCTTTTGTTCCCGTTACGGCTCAGGACTTGATTGCCCAGTATCAGTAGCAGAAAAACTGCCATACTGAACACAAATAGCACCCCCAGCAGATACGAATTGCCATGAAGACTTTTTAAAAACACAAATTCATTCATCAGAAAGGCCCCAAACAGGGTTCCCTCGAACACTGAGTATCCCATATGCAGCAAAAATGTCCTCTTTTCGCTGCTGTTCAGGTTACTGAATGTGGTGCTTATGTTGCTGATATTCAATGTTCTGAAACAATCAGGTATAGTGAAGTAGTACTTACAATGTTTATTCCCACTCTATAGTTGCCGGAGGTTTTGAGCTGATGTCGTAAACCACACGGTTTACACCCTTAACTTTATTAATAATTTCATTCGACATTTTAGCCAGGAATTCATAAGGAAGGTGTACCCAGTCAGCAGTCATGCCATCAGTAGATTGCACAGCACGTAAAGCAACCACATTTTCGTAGGTGCGTTCATCGCCCATAACACCAACCGATTGTACCGGAAGCAACATTACGCCTGCCTGCCACACGTCGTTGTAAAGCTTCCATTCTTTTAATCCGCTGATAAAAATTGCATCTACTTCCTGCAGAATAGCCACTTTTTCGGGGGTAATATCGCTGAGTATCCTGATGGCTAGTCCGGGACCCGGAAAAGGATGACGTTCCAGAATGTGTGGTGGTATTTGTAAGGCTCTTCCAACGCGGCGCACTTCATCCTTAAACAACAAACGCAAAGGTTCAACTACCCGGAGCTTCATTTTTTCGGGCAGTCCGCCAACATTATGGTGCGACTTAATGGTTGCAGAAGGTCCGTTTACCGACACCGATTCAATTACATCGGGGTAAATGGTACCCTGTGCCAGCCATTTTACGTTCGCAATTTTATGTGCTTCTTCATCGAAAACTTCAATAAACAACCTGCCGATAATCTTACGCTTTTTTTCAGGCTCGGTTACACCTGCCAGTTCATTCCAGAATCGTTGTTTTGCATCAACACCTTTTACGTTAAGCCCCATACCTTTATAGGATTCGAGCACTGTATCGAACTCGTTTTTACGCAACAATCCGTTATCAACAAAAATACAGCTCAGATTTTTCCCTATGGCTTTGTGGAGTAAACTAGCTGCTACCGAAGAATCTACGCCTCCCGACAAGCCCAGCACCACGTTGTCGTTGCCAAGTTTTGAACGTAAATCAGTAATGGTAGTCTCAATAAACGAATCAGGCGTCCAATTCTGAGCACACCCGCAGATGTCCACAACAAAATTCTGTAGTAGCTTCATTCCGTAGGTGGAATGATATACTTCCGGATGAAATTGAATGCCGAAGCTGAGTTCGCCTACAATCTGAAAAGCGGCAACTTTTACATCGCTGGTTGAGGCAATTATTTGGTACGATTCGGGAATAGTAACTATCGTATCGCCATGCGACATCCATACCTGCGAATTGTCGGGTATATCGTTGAGCAAAGGATTCATGCGGTTCACAAAACTTAGGTTGGCGCGCCCGTACTCTCTGGTGTTTCCGGGAGCAACTTCTCCTCCGAAATAATGCGAAAGGTATTGTGCTCCATAGCAAACCCCCAGCAGAGGGATGTGCCCTTTAATTTTTGTTAAATCCGGCAACGGTGCGTTTGTATCTCTTACCGAAAAAGGACTGCCGCTGAGAATAACACCTTTCACGGTATTATCGGGTTCTGGGTAGTGATTGAAAGGGTGGATCTCGCAGTACACATTAAGCTCTCTTACACGCCGGGCAATCAGTTGGGTGTATTGTGAGCCGAAATCGAGAATCAGTATTTTTTGCTGCATCTGGGCGATTTTGTCTGCAAATATAGCAGAATTGAAGCTTCAAAATGTGCCATATCCCGATTTGTTAAGAAGTTTTGAAAACAAATATTTCAATAAAATATTAAATAGAATATTAGGCTAATTATATAATATTTGGTATTATTGCTGTAAGATAATCAGGTATTTATAGAAACCATTTTTTTAACCTAAAGCTTATTATTATGAAAAAATTCTTATTGCTTGTCGTTTTTTGTGCAGGTGTCTTTATGGCTTATTCTCAGCATACCGAACTGCGTAAGCAAGTATTTGAAGCCTGTGAACAAGGTAATGTTGCTGAGGTTAAAAACCTGATCGAGAAAGGAGCGGACATTTCTACAAATGAGAATGATTCCACGTATTTGGTATTGCTCTATTTGCTGAATACTATTGAAAAACCTGAATTGGTAAGTTTCGCCAAATCCCTGAAAGAAGACGAAGTATTTGAGATTTTGTTATGCGCTACTGAGCATGGTTTTAATGTTTTTGAGCAATGTAGTGCAAAAATTCCATGTGTTGCCGAACAATGGGATGAGTCATCATGGTTATGGGTACAAGTGGTGGACCCCGATTGCATTTCCATAGGCTACAACCCATATTTTTTAATAGTTGAATCGGGCAGATTTCATGATTTTGAGCAAGCAATTATTCAGAATATTAATTCCGGAAAATATTCTATGCAATCGAATTACGGCAGCACACCCTTGCATATTGCCTGCGAGGCAGCGAATTCTGTTGCTGTGGTTGATGCGTTGATAAAGAATGGTGCAGATGTGAATGCGGTTGATTCCACCGGTGTTACTCCTCTGCTGCAGTGCATGAGCCCAGATGAATTCAAGTGTGAATTATGCAGAATTGATCAGTTAGAAATTATAAAACTACTGCTTCAGTCAGGTGCAAATGTAAATATATATAAAGATGCATACACTTCTTTAGCCTACTCTTTCTTTGAAGATCAATACGAAATTGCGAAGTTGCTGATTGAAAACGGGGCCGATTTGTCAAACAAAGAATTTATTTATAATGATAGTACACGGAGCCCATCGGCTATGATGTACTTGCTGTGGAAAGCCTTTGGGAATTGTCGATTTAATTATGAAATTTTATGCGAAACCGACTCGCTTGAGAGGGAAATTGTTTGGGATTTGTTGCTTACTGCAACGCAACATGGTTTTAATGTTTTTGAAACCTTTTCAGCTCAGCTACCATGCGTTGAAGAGCGATATGAACCAGAATCTAACAATTATCAACAGGTGACCATTCCCAATTGCATTACTTCAAGCTACACACCTTATTTTAATATTACTGAGCAAGGAAGATTTAAGGATTTTGAGCAAGCAATAATTAATAATATTAATGCAGGTATTTTCCCGAAACTAACAAGCACTGGCAGCACCCCCTTGAACGTCGCCTGCGAGGCAGCGAATTCTCTTGCTGTGGTTGATGCGTTGATAAAAAATGGTGCTGATGTGAATGCGTTTGATTCTGATGGTTGTACTCCTCTTATCAATTGTGTAAGGACGTCGATTTTTGATTGGGATTCATGCAGGGTGGATAAATTGAAAATTGCAAGATTGCTCATCAAATCGGGAGCAAATGTAAATTATCTGATTCCAAATGAATATGACTACGCCGGTCATTCATCACTACTATATGCAAGTTTAAGCAAAGACTATGCATTGTCGAAATTGCTCATCGAAAACGGAGCGGACGTGGATGGTAATGAGCAGGAAATTAACGACAGTACGCGCATTCCATCGGCTATGTTTTTCTTACTGATGTCTGTTGCCGGTAATTGCCCAGTAGGATTTGAATATTTAGCTGTGACAGACTCTGTTGATAAAATGCAAGTGTACGAGCTTTTATCAATGTCGGTCAGTCGTGGATTTAATGTGTTTGAGCCCATACAAGGCAGTATTACTACTGTTGAGACGTTTTACGATACTATCTATTCCTATTACTATCAACAATACAAAAATATTTCAGTGGAATATTTACCCTATGCTATTATTGCAAATGATAATATACTTACTCAATTCGAGAAAGTAATCCTTAAGCAAATCAAACAAAAAAAATACACCGGCACCGATAGCTATGGCAATAGTGCCTTGCATTATGCCTGTGCTTATGGAAATTCTGTGAATATCGTTAAAGCGGTGCTTAAAAGCGGAGCCGATATATATGCTACAAACAAAAACGGGGAAACACCCGCTGATTTAGCAAAAGAAAATGGCAATATTGAAGTGTATAATTTTATATCTGGTAAGATGAAGTAAATTGCCTGTAATGAATTATAAAATTTGCTAACCTCTGGATTGATAATAAAAAAAAGACCATCAAAACACAAGTCTGATGGTCTTATTAAGGTGTTATGGTTTATTTATTTCACCGGAACATTTTTCAAGGTTTCAGTGAGGTAGTTCCAGAATTTACCAACGCTGGCAATGTTCACTTTTTCGTCGGGTGAATGCGGATAGCGGATGGTGGGACCAAATGAAATCATATCCCAGTTCGGGTAGGCAGCACCCAGAATACCACATTCCAAACCGGCATGAATAGCCTTAACTTCGGGAACTTTCCCATAGAGTTTCTGATATACCGATTGCATGGTTTTCAGAATTGGTGAATCAGTGTTTGGTTTCCAGCCCGGATATGCACCTTCGAATTTAACATCAGCACCAATCAGGTCGAAAATTGTTCCAATCTTGTACATGGTACCCATTTTGGCAGAATCAACCGAACTACGAACCAGACAATTTACCGTGAATAAGCCATCGATAATTTTTACGATAGCCAGATTGTTCGACGTTTCCACAAGGCCCGGCATACTGTCGCTCATGCGTTCAACTCCATGGGGGCAGGCAAAAACGGTTTTAATCATTTTTTCTTTGAAGTTATCGGCAGCTACCATTTTTGGCATTTCGGCAGGAGCAAGGCTTAATTTCAGATCAGGCTCAGTGCGGGCAAATTCGGTGCTATAGGTTTTATCGAACAACGTAACTTCGGCTTTGAACTTCTTTACCTCATCGGCTTTTATCAATAAGGTTGCAAAAGCTTCACGCGGTATGGCATTACGCAGACTTCCGCCTTCGAATTTTGCCAGTTTGAAATCGAAATGATAAATGCAATGGTTCAGGAACCTTGCCATCAGCTTATTGCTATTAGCACGTCCAACATTGATGTCCATACCAGAGTGACCACCTCTCAGTCCTTTGAGAGTCAGTACAAATGCATCAAAGCCTTTTGGTGACGGTACTTGCGGGTATTCCATCTTAACATTTACATCAACGCCACCGGCACAGCCAATGTACAGTTCACCTTCATCTTCAGAGTCGAGATTCAGCAGTATATCACCTTTCAATAAACCTGGTTTCAGGTTTTCGGCACCGGTCATACCGGTTTCTTCATCAATGGTAAATAGAGCCTCAATGGGTCCATGCACAAGGTCTTTACTTTCGAGAACTGCCATTGTTGCAGCTGCTCCCATACCATTATCAGCACCCAGGGTGGTTCCTTCGGCAGTTACCCATTCTCCGTCGACGTAGGCTTTGATGGGATCTTTTTCAAAATCGTGAGGGTTGTCGGAATTCTTCTGCGGCACCATATCTAGGTGGGTTTGCATAATAATTCCCTTGCGGTTTTCCATACCTTTTGTTGCGGGTTTACGGATAATTACGTTACCGATTTCATCAACAATTGTTTCCAATCCCAGGTCTTCTCCGAATTTTTTCATGAAGGCAATTACTTTGGCTTCTTTTTTGGAGGGTCTCGGAATCTGGGTAAGACTATGGAAATGTTTCCATACTTGTTTGGGTTCTAATTCAAAAATCTTGCTCATATTTGTTTGTTATTGGTTATGTTATTAAAAGAATGGAAAATTACTTATTTTTATCTGTTTTGAAAACAAAAACTATGAAAAAATTAGCTCAAATATTTTTTACTGGAGCCTTTCTCATTTATTTTCAGATATATACACATGCTCAGGATAATACAAATCCCAATACCGGTGTGCAATGGCTCAGCTTGGAACAAGCGGTAAAGCTTCAACAGGCGCAGCCTAAAACAATTATGATAGATATGTACACCGATTGGTGCGGCTGGTGTAAAAAAATGGAACAGGTTACATTCAGCAATCCTGATATTGCACGATATATCAATCAGAATTTTTACCCTGTGCGGTTTAATGCCGAAACCCGCGATACCGTGTATTACCGCGATACCATGTATGTAAATACCAGTCAGGGACAAAAACCTGCTCATCAGCTTGCAATCAAGTTACTGGGTGGACGTATGTCGTATCCTACAATTGTGTATATCGACGATCAGTTTCATATTAACGCTGTGCCCGGATACATGGATGCGCAGCGAATTGAACCATTACTTGTGTATTTTGCCGAAAAAATTTATAAAACTGCCAATTACACCGATTTTGAGATAAATTTCAGGAAGACCTTTTTCCCCGATACCGTTGAAACCAACATTAATGGAAAAGTGGAGTGGATAAGTTTCGCTGACCTGAAAGCAAAAATGCAGGAGAAGCCCAAAAAAGTGATACTATTTATTTACCACGATTTTACTACAGGGAGCAGGGTCATGGGCAACACAACCTATACACATCCGGTAATTGCGGACCTAATTAACGAAAACTTCTATGCAGTTAAATTAGACGTTCTGTCGACCGAAGCATTTTCTTTTTTTGGCAAGGAATACAAAAACGATATGGTTGCGGAAGCTTACCCTCATCAACTGGCTGTGGAATACCTGCAACCTGTTATTACATTGCCTGCTACGGTGTTTTTTGAGGAAAGTGGTAAGCCCATTTATATTATGCGAGGATACGTTGCTCCTTGGTCGATGGAGATGTTCATTGATTTTATCCGCCAAAACCTTTATAGAACAAGCACCTGGGAGAGTTTCAAAGCTGGTTACCAAGGAAAAATTGAAAGGCAGTAGCCAAATTAGAATTAGTTGCCTGTGATTTCGAAGTAGTGAATGTAAATGGATTCAATTCTGCTTCCAAATCCAGAAGATGTTTCATATTGTTCAACTTCGATTTCCCATTGTGCGGCCGTATAATAGGGATTTGTGCTGTAATTTGTCGTATAGGTTTCGGCAAATGTTATATTTTTATCCGGAAGTTGAACAATGATGGAGTCGCTGCATTTTTTTAGCTCTGCCGAAGGACTAAGCCATATTTCGGTGCTGGTTTCGAAAATTTTACCAATTACCCCGGGTGCTATGTCGAATGTGCGTGGCGATTGCGAACCATAGTATTTTAATACATGAATCGTATCGGGTGTAATATTTTTAAATGCAAGCGCATGATTTTCGTAATCTTTGCGGCATGATCCGAAGAAGAATGTCGCAGCAATCAACCCTGCAACAATCAGACTTTTTGCAGAAAGTTGTAAAAACCAATTTTTCATAGATTCAGTCATGATATATAGTGTATTTATGTCTGATTTTTTTGAATTCTTCAATTCCTTCTTGCCATGAGGCTCTGATTTCATCCTCCTGCATACCGCTTTCAATCTGTTGCTGCAGTTTTTTTGTGCCCGCGAGTAATACAAACGATTTGTTAAAGAACTTGGTTTTATCCGGGAAATTATTCCAAACTTCGACAAGCAGACTAATGTTAAGACGGGAATTACCTTCTTCAAAGGGGCTCAACGAATTTCTGAAATCGAATCCGAAGCATTCCTGATTTTCGAGTACCGGCTTGGCTGCTCCTGCGTTTGGTTTTGGGGTGAAACGAAATGTTGTTTTGTCCCACGATTTCAGCAAAGGGTGTCCGATTACCTGGAATTGCATTTCGGTACCCCTGCCTACGCTTAAGCAGGTCCCCTCAAAAAGACAAAGCGTGGGATATAACTGAATGGATCGGTCGTTGGGGAGATTTGGTGAAGGTGGTATAGGCAGATAGTACGGTGTGTTGTGCGTATAGTTTTTACATGGTATCACAGTAAGTGCACAAGGTTCAGGTGTATTGATCCATTTCTCGCCATTTATCATTTTTGCATATTCGCCGATAGTCATACCATAAACAATAGGCACCGGATGCATTCCGATGAATGAAGAACAGGCAGTATCGAGTACCGGCCCGTCGATATAATGCGCATTCGGGTTTGGCCGGTCAAGAACAATAAGAGGAATATTATTTTCGGCGCAGGCCAGCATTACATAATGCAATGTGGAAATATATGTATAGAAACGCACCCCCACATCCTGCAGGTCGAAAACAACTATGTCAATATTCTGCATATATTGTTGTTGCGGCTTTTTGTTTTTTCCATAGAGCGAAACAATGGAAAGACCCGTTTCGGTATCAGTACTGTTACCAACAATGTCTCCGGCACCGGCTGTCCCTCTGAAACCATGTTCCGGACAGAAAACATATGCTACATCAATACCCAGCTTAACTAACGTGTCGACCAGATGTTTGTTACCGCAAATACTGGTTTGATTGGCAACCAAAGCAACCCTCTTTCCTAGCAAAAGGGGCAGATAGGCTTCGGTTTGGTCGGCTCCGGTAATAACATCCTCAACAACGGTGTCGTTTTTGATGGTAGTGACCTGCGATTTACCCTTAATATCCGGCGCACCGTGATGGCAATCAACCGAAAGCAAAATCAGGATGGGGATAGATATTTTATAAATTAAATCCATATTCATGATAAAATTACAAGTAATGAGAATGCAAATGAAACTAACCCCATTAAAAATATGAACGATAAGTGTTTAAAAATGTTAGTATTTTAGCAATAACGCATTATTTTATACATGATAAATCCTGAAACTTCGTGAATAAGCAGTGTCCAGTTACCCAAAGCTTCTACTTTTGGAACCAACAGTTTATCGGGTTTAAAGCTTACAGGGCCTCCAAACCTGTCGGTAACATACACGTCGCAATTCATACCAGCTTTTTTAAAGCAAGCATGAGCGCGTCGCATGTGAAACGCACTGGTTATAAGAAGACATTGTGCTCCCGGATGAAGTTTGCTCAGTATTTTCACTGTTTCAACAGCATTTTCGTGGGTATTGCGTGAGTGTATCTCGGTTATGATATCCTCTTCAGGAATTCCAATGTGAACTAAGTACTCCTTTAAAACGGATGCTTCTTTTATTTCCTGATTTAAAACATCTCCCGAGCCTCCGGCAATAAGTATTTTATCAATTCTTCCATCGTAATACAGATCAATGGTTTGAAGAAGCCGGTCGCTGCTGCGCCAGAAGTTGATTCTCTTGTATTTGGAGTCGTACGACAACATTCCGGTAAGAAGAATTCCATAATCATAGCTCGGCTTCAGCTGCGCTTTATCAACCGTATCGGTTTCCCACGCCCGCATACTGATGTTTATTAAAAACGGGTTCGTAAAAACAATTAATATTACTGCGATAGATACAATAATTCGTTTTCTTGTTTTCTCTTTTTTTAATAATAGCAGTGATATAACCAAAATTATTAGCCATGACACCGGCATCAGAAGATACTGAAGAATTTTCGACAATACAAAAAACATATTATACAGCCTTTTTTTGTTTAATTATAGCATGCGTCATATCGTATTTTACCAATAATTTGTAAATTTACCGACTTATGCGAAAATAGTTTAAAATTATGAATAATCGACAAATTGAACTGAATCCGAATTTATTGGTTAAATACCTTCAAAAGAAACCATGTGAATTTACCCGTAACGACATTATTGATTTTATTTCAGGCAATGGCATCGAAATGCTGAATTTCCGCTATATAGCCGAAGATGGAAGACTGAAGTGCCTTAGTTTTGTAATCAATAGCCTTGAACATCTCGAAGATGTTCTTACACACGGGGAACGTGTCGACGGTAGCAGTCTGTTTTCGTTTATCGAGGCGGGTTCAAGCGATTTATATGTAATACCCCGTTATAGTACTGCATTTATCAACCCGTTTGAAGAAGTGCCGACACTTGAAATTCATGTGCTTACTATAACTTCGAAGGCAAGCCACTCGACAGCAGTCCTGAATATATGCTAGAGAAAGCCCACGATCTATTTCGGAAAAAAACAGGGTTTACATTTAAAGCATTGGGTGAGCTTGAGTACTATGTAATTTCCGATGCTGAAGAAAACAGCGAATTCCCTGCAACTGATCAGAAAGGCTACCACGAGGCGCACCCTTTTACAAAGTTTGATTTTCTGCGTAAAGAAGCTATGCAATTGATAGCTCAGTGTGGTGGTATGATAAAGTACGGGCACTCCGAAGTTGGTAATTTTACCGATGGTGGTTATTATTACGAGCAACAGGAGATTGAGTTTCTGCCTTGTGAAGTGGAATCAGCGGCCGATCAGTTGGTTATTGCAAAGTGGATACTCCGGAACCTGGCTTTTAAATATAATCTGAATATAAGTTTCGCGCCGAAAATTACTGTAGGAAAGGCAGGCAGCGGAATGCATGTGCATATGTGTATCGAAAAGAACGGCAAAAGCTGTATGATTGAGAACGGTAGACTCAGTAACGAAGCACGACGGATGATAGCCGGTATTCTAGAATATGCCGATGCCCTGACTGCTTTCGGTAACACTATCCCGACGTCTTATTTGCGTTTGGTGCCCCATCAGGAGGCTCCGACAAATATATGCTGGGGCGACAGAAACCGCAGTACACTTATCAGGGTTCCCCTTGGATGGGTGGGAGCGACCGATATTATTAATCAGGTGAATCCTCAGGAAAAAACCGTTGCTGAAAGTGGAAACTCAAAACAAACATTCGAATTGAGGAGCGGAGACGGATCTGCAGATATTCATTTTTACTTAGCTGCAATCATTATGGCTGCACTCGAAGGGTTCAATATGCCCAATGCTCTCGCAAAGGCTGAGGAGTTATATGTGGATGTTAACATTTTCAAGGAAGAACATAAGAATCGGCTTGCCGGATTAAAACCGCTTCCTGCATCATGTTTCGAATCGGCTATTGCACTCGAAAACAAACGAAACTTTTTTGAGAATACCGGCGTTTTCCCCAAAGGGCTTATTGACAGCACTATTAAAAAGCTGAAAGCTTTCGACGATAAAGAACTGAGCGAACGATTGTATGGAAAGCATGAGGAGATAGCTAAACTTGTAAACAAATACCTGCATACCAAATAAATTCAGTGTTTATTTGTATTTGTTCGAAATAATATTCAGTTTGTGAATGATATCCTTATGTGTTTTTATTATCTGAATGTAGGTTTCGGTATTCAGGTTTCTAAGTTTCCATTTTCTGAAATCCTGCATTATAATAGAATCCCATTCAAAATATGCCTGTGCTGCAAACCCCGTTACAGGCAAACTGACTAAGTATAAGGCAGCGTATAGCCACGAACCGGTTATTAAAAGGAAAACTACAGATTGCAACAAGTATAGTATCGGACCTATGATTACTCCCCAGCCAAATTTTACCGAACTATGAAACTGTTTGTCTTTAATTTTAAGCACCAGTAGTTTTGGAACAAAGTAAACAATCGAATTGTTGAGTAACCCGTACAGAAATACCGGCAGGCAGGCAAGTAATAATATTACCGAAGCTACCAGCCTCCACATTTTTAGCTTTGGTTTCTCTATACTCTGATCCGATAAAGAGTACTTCCGTTTCAGCTCTTCATATTCGGCAACTTTTTCACGCAATTGTTCCATAGCTTCCGGATGGTCTTCGGCATACCGGTCGAGAAAAGCAATGGTAATCTTGTCGGCTTTAAAACGGTTGATCTGAGTAAGCTTACCCAGACGGAATTTTTTAATGAGTTGCTTTACGTACAAAGCCCTGATGCTTTCGTACATATCGTACAGTTGCAGGTTCCTTATATTTATGGCAAGTTGTTCAAGCTGGGCTGCAATGGCATCGCGTAGGGCCTGAAAACCTTTCTGTTCGTTCTCCAGATAGATTTCTTTGAATTGCGTAACATCAATTGGTTTGCCGTACCTAACGTGGGCTATCGTGCGAAAGATATTATAACGGCTGTAATATATGCCAACGGGAATTACCTGAATGTGAAGATTGAAATTGTTCTTTTCTTCTGCTTCGAAGGCTAAACGGGGTATTCCCTTTTTGAGCGCAAGCAAATGCCTTTTATCGCTATGCTGTGCTTCGGGAAAAATACCGATGGCCAACTTATGTTCCAGCACCTCAATAACCTGATGAAATGATTCATCGTTTTTTTCAAGGTTGTTTTTGCCATCACGAATTCGGTACACCGGAAGTATTTTAAGCCACATGAGTATGTGAGCAATGAACTTATTTTTAAAAATATCCGCTCTGGCAAGGAATACAACTTGCTGCCGAGCCGTTGCAATAATTAGCATTGGGTCCATCAAAGCATTTTGATGGTTGGGGGCAAAAATAGTTGGTACATTACGGGGGATATTTTCAAAGCCTTCAACTACGATGCTTTTGTAAAATAAACGGTGTACGAAAAAAGCATACTTCGAGAAAATACTCCACGATTTCGAAAACCGCAGCATCCGTTCCGGAGCATGTGTACTACTTTTATCCATTATCCCAGTTTGAGTTTTCTGTTGGTGCGATAACGCCAATACAATGCTATGGTGAGCCCGGATAGTATATGCCATATTCCCCACCATGCTGTTACTATCATCATACCACCCAGGGGTAGTTCCGACGGGAAAATATTGGGGTTAAAAATAAGCACCAACCCCAGGCCGGAGTTCTGAATACCTGTTTCAATTGCAATTGTCCTGCGATTTCTTTCGTCAAGCCTGAACATAGTACCCGCACTATATCCTGTAAGCAGCGCAAGTCCGTTGTGGAGTAAAACTATCAGTAAAATCCATGGAATATATTTCAGAAAATATTGATAATTATTCACAAACATTATTACCACCATCGACATGAAAACCACAATGCTGAAAATGCTGATGGGTTTTTTTATTTTCTCGGTAGCTTTCACAAAGTAATGATTGAAAAGCATACCAAGCACAATGGGTATTCCAAGCAATATAGTTACGGTTTTGAACATTTCTATCGGATCAATCTCAAGTTGCTTTAGGAGGGGGTTATCGCTGAAAGGTCCCAGCCACTGATACATTTTCCCCCAGAATGCAAAATTTAGTGGTGTGATAAATATGGCAAGTGTTGTGGAAATGGCGGTCAGACTCACCGATAGCGTTGCATTTCCTTTCGAAAAAGTTGACAGAAAATTCGAAACATTGCCCCCGGGGCATGAAGCGACGAGTATCATACCCATAGCAACTCCAACGGTAAGGTTTCCCCCGAAAGCAAGAATCAGAAGAAATGTAATGATCGGTAAAAAAATTATCTGAGAAATTACCCCGGCAATCACCGGTCGGGGTTTTCTGAAAAGTTCCTTAAAACTTGCCGGTTTAATTTCAAGTGCAACACCAAACATTATAATGGCAATGGTGATATTCAAAATAAGCAGTCCTCCCGAGTTGAAATTTAGTCTGGCAGGATCCATTGCTTTCAGTGCTTCGAACATAACACTACTGTTTTTGGCAAAACTAATATTTATTCCTGAAACTTCGATTTCAAAAATGCACAGGAACAGTTAAGATAATTCTTTTTCACATTGCTGCCGGTGCAACGGATGTGTTTACCTGAAATTTGCTCCCGACAGCTTTTTATGTGAGGAATGCCGAAATTCAAGTTATTGTATTAACTTTGTAGAAGTGTTTATCGATATGAAGCAAAAAAACATTACCATCGATTACCTTGAGTGTACTACTGCCGAACTTGATGCAGAAAATATTGCTTTAATACAAAAAGCAATGGGTGCGGCTGAAAATGCCTATGCCCCATATTCGAATTTTAGGGTTGGTGCAGCGGTGCTGCTCGAAAATGGCGAAATTATGGCTGCCGGCAATCAGGAAAATGCCGCGTATCCATCCGGTATGTGTGCAGAACGCACCGCACTCTATTATTGCAAAGCACTTTTCCCGGAAGTTAAAATAAAAACACTGGCAATACTTGCACTCGACAGAAATAACAATATACTGCAGGAGCCTGTACCTCCATGCGGAGCATGCCGCCAGGTAATATCCGAAACAATAGAGCGTAATAGAGGGAGTTTTACGCTACTTCTGCATGGCTCAGAAAAATCATATATTTATTCCGATGCGGGAAGTCTATTGCCGCTAAGTTTTGGTCCATCCCATCTTTGATCTGCGATTGCAGATGGTATACTGTTCTAACAGGCATCATTGCCAATAGACTAAAGGTAATGACTGATTCCTTCAGGTTTTAATAACAAAGTATTTTCGTGAATTCGTTGTATTACTGTTGCTTTGGTCTGGTAAGCTTATCGAACCCGGCAGGAGCTTCCGATTCAAACTTCATTCGTTCCCCGCTAACGGGATGATCGAATTCCAGCAATTGGGCATGAAGACACAAGCGTTTCAGCGGGTTGTTAACTGCACCGTATTTTTCATCACCTGCCACCGGGTGTCCCAAATCCTGCATATGCACCCTGATCTGATTTTTCCGACCGGTAAGAATTTCTATCTGCAGCAAACTATACAATTCGTTTTGCTGCAGTACCTCGAATCGGGTAACTGCTTCCTTGCCATGACCGCGAACCTGCGATGAAATCATTTTCAGTTCTTTCGTCTCGGTAAGCCACGACGTAATGCTTCCTTTTTCCTTGATAACCTCTCCTTCAACAACAGCAATGTACATCCGCTTTTTATCATGCCATTTTTCCTGTAACGCTTCGCGTATGCGCAGGCTTTTGGCAAATACCAATATTCCGGAAGTATCTTTGTCGAGCCTGTGAACGATGAATATCTTATTGTTAGGGTTGCTTTGCTGCATATAATTTCTCAGGATGTGAAACACCGAATTTGTATCGAATTTATTAATAGCATTGGTGTTCACTCCGGGCATTTTGTTAATCACGATAATATGGTCGTCTTCGAAAATCGGACTGAGATACATGTTCGCCTTCAGCACTGCTTTTGGGGCTTTGGCAATAGTAATTACCGACCCAGTTGTAACCTTACCGACGGCATCTTTTGTGCTTTCGCCGTTAACCAGCACCATTCCTGAAGCAAGTAGCTTTTTTATTGACGACTTACTTCTTCCGCGATACATAGTTTGTAGTGCTTCCAGTAAGTGGGCATCCTCTTTTACTTTGTAGTGGTCTATAATTTCGTTATTTGCCATTTAATTGAGCATTTCTTACGTGTGTTTTATGACTGCAAGATACAAAAAACCATAAGACTGTGTATGTTATGACATTCAGTATAGAAACACAAGTTTATAAAATTAATAATCTACTTCCTTGTGCTATATTAATTCACTGTTGTCCGATAAAACTTTTTAAAGAAGCCAGCGCATAAGTCTGGCTTCTT
>ENA-UPTA01001843-UPTA01001843.1-activated-sludge-metagenome-genome-assembly--contig:-NODE-1843-length-22755-cov-7.456256_pt1 | contig 22755 bp, 18 predicted proteins | sample MGYA00238184_ERZ773361 | MGnify/ENA primary metagenome ERZ773361 (study PRJEB29100, sample SAMN05720205) | activated sludge metagenome | isolation source: anaerobic digester from wastewater... | reverse complement strand
ATTGGCCACGGCCCCAGACGCTTCCTCGTGGAGATAGCCCTCTCCCCGGGACTGTCCCAGGAGGATATCAGTGAAAGACTTCTCATGGACAAGACCACCACGGCGAGAGCGGTGAAACAGCTCGAGCAGGGAGGGTATATAACCCGTACCCGGGACTCGTTTGACAGGAGGCGCTACGTCCTGGAACCCACAGAGAAGGGCAAGCAGCTTCTCCCCAGGGTGCCCGAGGCCAGGAGGGAATGCCACCTGGCCCTGTCCGAAGGCTTCTCCGAGGAGGAGCTGGAGATGATCCTGCTTATGCTAAATCGAATGGCCGATAAAGCGCTAAGGCTAAGGGGATCCTCTGCGACGGGGAGTGACCGCTCCTGATCATGCTGGTGATTCTGGTTGCCTTGGCACTTGTTTTGACATTATTATTTGCGAGCAAGACCTCTATCTGCCCCAAGGGATGCCACGGCTGTGGAAGGTGTCGAAGGAACCGGGACAGGGACCGAGGCAAGGACCTGGATATTCCTGATCGCTGACCTGTGACTGGAAGTTCACCGGGAGACCTCCATCATTGCCCGTTCCCTTGCCACACTTGGGAATCAAGGGACTTCGAGCAACTTCTCCAAGAGGGTGGGAACTCCCTCTAGACACCTTCCAGTTCAAGATACCTTTCAAAAGTGTTCTGAAGCAGCATGGCTATCGTCATGGGACCGACCCCGCCCGGAACAGGAGTCATCCACGAAGCCACCCGGGAGACATCCTGGAAGTCGACATCTCCGACAAGCCTCCCGTCAAGCCGGCTTATCCCAACGTCGACCACGACACAGCCTGGTTTTACCATTGAAGCCTTCAAAAACTCCGGCCTCCCGACGGCGGCGACGATCACGTCAGCCTCCCTGGTAACGCTTACAACGTCTTTGGTCCTGCTGTGACATACAGTAACGGTCGCGTCGGCCGCAAGCAGAAGCTGTGCCATGGGTTTCCCCACAATGTTGCTCCTGCCGAGCACTACAGCCCTCTTTCCGGAAAGATCGATGCCGTACTTCTTCAGAAGATACATCACCCCCCGGGGAGTGCAGGGCACAACTGTATCCACACCCATCACAAGGCGCCCAAGGTTCAGCGGGTGGGTCCCGTCTACATCTTTTTTCACATCTATTGTCCGTACCGCCTCGGTCCAGTCAATGTGTCCCGGGATCGGAAGCTGGACGAGCATTCCATGAACATCGGGGTCCTCATTGATACCTCCCAGCAGTTCGACCAGGGTGGCAGTGCTGGTCGAGGCCGGAAGATGATGGAGAAAGGACCTGAAGCCTGCCTCTCGGCAGGCCTTCTCCTTCTGGCCTACGTAAACCTTTGATGCCGGATCGTCCCCGACAAGGACAACTGCAAGACCTGGAACCCTTTTGCCCTCTCTTTGCAGGTCCCTGACCTTCTCTCCTATGGCCGCCCTCAATTCTGCGGCCGTTCTCCTGCCGTCAAGAACTTTCGCCTTGCTCATAGCAACAGAGACCTCCCCGAAGGCTAAAAGAGCCCCGTTATCCTGCCCTCCGCATCGATGTCGATGTCGAGAGCTGCGGGCTTTTTGGGAAGCCCTGGCATGGTCATAATGCTACCTGTTATGGGGACCATGAAACCGGCTCCGGCAGAGATGCGGACTTCCCGCACGGTAAGGGTGAATCCATCGGGGCGGCCCACCTTCGCAGGGTCGTCCGATATGGAAGCCTGGGTCTTGGCCATGCATACAAGCAGGTGGTCCAGCCCAAGGTCGTGAATGCTGGCCAGGTCTTTCTCTGCTGCGTCCGTGTACTGGACGTCCCCGGCACCGTAAAGCCCCTTGGCTATAGCCTCGATCTTCTCCCTTGGGGAGGCCTGTGCATCGTAGAGAAAACGGAAGCCGTTGCTCTTCTTACATGCCTCGACGACCTTTTCGGCAAGGTCGATGCCACCCTGCCCTCCCTTGGCCCAGACTTCGGACAGGGAGAATGATGCTCCGAGAGCCTCACACCTCTTCATGACGGCATCGAGCTCCTCGCGGGAATCAGTCGGGAAGCGGTTTACTGCAACCACGACGGGGACACCGAAGGACTTCAGGTTCTCGATGTGCTTCTCCAGGTTGGGGAGGCCTGAATTGAGGGCATCCACGTTCTCCCGGGAGAGATCGCTCTTCTGCACCCCCCCATGCATCTTGAGAGCCCTCACCGATGCCACCAGGACCACCGCGTCAGGCCTTAGTCCGGCCATCCGGCACTTGATGTCGAAGAACTTTTCGGCCCCAAGTTCAGCCCCGAACCCGGCCTCGGTAACGAAGTAGTCCGCCAGCTTGAGCCCGTGCCTTGTTGCCTGGATACTGTTGCAGCCGTGAGCTATGTTCGCAAAGGGGCCTCCGTGCACAAAGGCCGGCACACCCTCCAGAGTCTGGACCAGGTTCGGCTTGATCGCGTCCTTTAACAGGACAGCCACGGATCCTGCGACACCAAGATGGCCGACCTTCACGACCCTGTTGTCATAGGTATAACCAATGATGATCCTGCCAACACGCTCCTTGAGGTCCATAAGGTCCGTGGACAGGCAGAGTATCGCCATGAGCTCCGACGCCACCGTAATGTCAAAACCGCTCTCCCTGGGCACACCGTGGGGTTTCCCTCCGAGACCGACGATCACACTCCGCAGGGCCCTTTCGTTCAGGTCCAGAACCCGTCTCCAGACTATCCTGCGTGGATCGATGCCCAGTTCGTTGCCCTGCTGGAGGTGGTTGTCTATCATTGCCGACACAAGGTTGTGAGCAGTTGTGACAGCATGGATGTCGCCGGTGAAGTGAAGGTTAATATCCTCCATGGGTACCACCTGGGAGTAGCCTCCACCGGCGGCGCCTCCCTTGACCCCGAAGCTGGGGCCGAGGCTGGGTTCCCTCAGGGCTATCATTGCCTTCTTGCCTATTGCGGCAAGCCCCTGGCCCAGTCCCACGGAGGTGGTCGTCTTCCCCTCCCCCGCAGGCGTAGGGGTTATAGCCGTCACAAGAATGAGCTTGCCGTCGGGCCTGTCCTTGATCCTTTCCCATAGCCCCCTGGTCACCTTGGCCTTGTAGGGTCCGTAGAGTTCCAGTTCGTCATCGTGGATGCCTATAGACGAGGCTACCTCAACGATGGGTTTCATTTTCGCGTTCTGAGCAATCTCGATATCTGACGGGATCCTGTTCTGATGTATCACTTGTGAGGAACCTCCCTCTCTCGAAAAAATATTGTTCACCGGAAGATAGATCCGGCCCTGGGAAATTCTATCAAAAAAGCTTCATTATTAACGCGGAAGACTTTCCCAGGCTCTCAATTAAAGCAGTCCGGTCATAGAGTTGAACGTACGGATCTTTTCGTCGATCCTTGCCGCTAGCGGCGGAATACTACCCCAGTAACTGTCGGCATCGTACCACTGGGCGTTGAGTTCTTCCAGTTCACGTTCCTGCTGCTCGATCCATGTGTAGTACTTCAGATTGTGTATCGTCTTTCTGTCATAATAGGTGAGCTCCTTCATCCAGTCGGTGCCCAGGCCCAGGATGCTACGGTTAAAGTCCACTGCCGCATCCACTTCGCTGTAGTCGCCGTATTCCTCCTCCATCTCCCTGAGCCTTGAACCGTACATCTCCATGGAATCGGTAAATACTGTAAAGATGACATCCTTCCCGGTCAGTTCATAGTATTTGGCCATCTTAATCGCCATAATGACGTTCGCGGCGCTGGATATACCCATCAGGGGGAGCTTTCCGATCAATTCCACGGGCACTCCCCTGGACTTCAGGAAAGCATGACCTGCCGGTTCGTTGCAAAGCCTTATCAGGGCCATGCTGTCGGCATCATCCACGTCAATTACCATGTCGGTGTTCTTGACGTTGTGGATCCACGGCACATGCTTGTCCCCTATTCCCTCTATCCTGTGGGCGCCAAAACCGTTCTGCAGAAGGGTGGGACACTGAAGTGCCTCCCCCACGGCTATCTTGGATTTGGGGAAGAGTTTTTTCATGTGATCCCCGGCCGCCAGGGTCCCCCCCGAACCGGAGGTGAACGTCACTCCGAAGAATTCGTCACCCGGGCGGGCTACGAGTCTGAACCCCTCTTCTATGGCCGACCCTGTGACCTCATGATGCCAGAGATAGTTGCCGAACTCCTCGAACTGGTTGAAAGCCACCACGTCTGTTCTGGTCCGCTTAAGCTCCCACGTCTTGTCGAATATCTCCTTGACGTTGCTTTCACTCCCCGGAGTGGCTATGACCTCTCCTGCCACAGTCCTTAACCAGTCGAAACGCTCACGGCTCATCCCCTCCGGAAGTATTGCGATGGATTCACAGGCAAGAAGCTGCGAGTTGTAGGCTCCGCCACGGCAATAATTGCCGGTGGATGGCCATATCGCCTTTTGCGTAGTGGGGTCGAACTGGCCAGTAACAAGTCTTGGGACAAGACAACCCACCGTCGGACCGACCTTGTGCGAGCCTGTAGGGAACCATTTCCCGACCAGGGCCACTATCCTTGCGTCGACGCCAGTGATCTCCTTCGGCAGTTCAAGGAAGTTCACTTTCCCGAAGAGCCCACCGCTCTTGACCGGTTCGTTCTTCCATGTGATCCGGAACAGGTTGACGGGATCAACGTCCCAGAGCCCGACCTTTTTGAGCCTCTCTTTTATCTTGGCCGGGATCTTTTCAGGGTCCTTCATCTGCTCGAAGGTAGGGATGATAATATTCCTCTCCCTGGCCCTTTCGACGGTCCTCTTAAGCTGTTCCTCGTTCATGGTGAGATCGATCATTCTTTGCCTCTCCTTCCCGGTATACTCAATAACCCTCGTAGAGGGGGAATCTTCCGCACAGTTCAAGAACTTCCGCCCTGACGGCCGATAGGACCTCCTCATTTCCAACATTGTTTGCGGTGATCTCGATCCATCCGGCAAGGATATCCATCTCGGCCTCTTTAAACCCTCTTGTGGTCACTGCTGGAGTGCCTATGCGGATCCCGCTGGTTACGAAGGGGCTCCGCGTCTCTGCCGGTACCGTATTCTTGTTTACTGTAATGCCTGCCTTGTTAAGGGCCGTCTCCATATCCTTTCCCGTTACGCCTCTGTTGGTAAGGTCCACGAGGATAAGGTGAGTATCGGTACCTCCGGACACCAGTCGGAAATCTCTTTTTAGAAGGGCATCTGCAAGAGCTTTGGCGTTGGCTACTATCTGTTTCTGGTATCCCTTAAAGGATGGCTGCAAGGCCTCCTGGAAGGCAACGGCTTTTGCGGCTATAACATGCATCAACGGACCACCCTGCATGCCCGGGAATACCGTCTTGTCAACCGCCTTCCCGAACTCTTCCCTGCACATGACCATTCCGCCCCTGGGTCCCCTTAGCGTCTTGTGTGTGGTAGTGGTGACGAAATCACAGAACGGTATGGGGTCCGGGTGATAGCCGGCGGCTATCAGGCCTGCGATGTGGGCTATATCGAAAAGGAGCAGGGCTCCCGTTTCCTTTGCTATCTCGCTGAACTTCTCCGAGTCTATGATCCTTGGATAGGCGCTGCCGCCGCAGACTATCATCTTTGGACGGTGCTCCCTGGCCAGAGCGGCCACCTGGTCGAGATCGATAGTTTCGGTTTCCATGGAAACCCCATAGGAGATAACGTTGTACAACTGACCAGAGAAATTTACTGGACTCCCGTGGGTCAGGTGACCCCCATGGGAAAGGCTCATCGCAAGAATGGTGTCCCCTGGCTTAAGGACCGAAAAATAGGCTGCCATGTTGGCCTGGGATCCGGAGTGGGGCTGAACGTTGGCGTGATCACAGCCGAAGAGCTTTTTTGCCCTGTCCCTTGCAAGGTCCTCAGCCTGATCGACCACTTCGCAACCGCCGTAATACCTTTTCCCCGGGTAACCCTCGGCGTACTTGTTGGTGAGCACGGAACCCATGGCTGCCAGGACTGCCGGGGATACCACGTTCTCGGAAGCGATAAGCTCTATACCTTCACGTTCACGCTTTAGTTCCGAATCTATCACCGCCGCGATGGACGGATCTACTTTCCTGAGAGCTTCACTGCATTTCCCGAACATTGTCTTTCCTCCTTAGGAAACCGGTTCTCAAAGGACGAGACCCGTTCTATACGTTTAACCCAGGACCTTTTCTAGATCCCGGAGTTCCGGTTCAACTTCGAGGGGGTTGCCGACTGCCTCGCGCGCCGAATCGATATCTTTTAGCCCGTTGCCGGTCACAACGAGGGCGATCTTGTCCCGGGGACCGACCTTCCCCTGGATCGCCATTTTACGAAAGCCGGTAAATGAGGTAGCGCCCGCCGGTTCCGCAAAGACTCCTGTCTCTCTGGCAAGTTCGGGGATGGAATCAAGAATCTCCTTGTCGGACACCCTGATCATTACTCCCCCGCTTTTTCTCACCGCTCTAAGCGCCTTGGCCCAGTTTCTTGGGGCACCTACGGAAATACTGTCCGCAATGGTCTCGGCAGGACCGAACTGGACCTTCTCAGATCCTGTTTCATAAGCTTCGGCAAGTGGTGAGGCTCCTTCAGCCTGGACTCCCACTATTTTCGGAATGCTCTCTGTTATGCCCAGCTCCTTCAGATCCAGGAAGCCCTTGTAGATACCGCTGATGATGCAGCCGTCACCAACAGGAACGACGACAATGTCTGGTACATTCCATTGAAGCTGTTCGGCTATCTCCATGGCACAGGTCTTTTTACCCTCGACAAGAAAGGGATTGATGGCACAGTTGCGGTTGTACCATCCCCATTTTTCTATTGCAATGGAGGCCAGGTCGAAAGTCTTTACATAATCGCCCTTCACGAGGATCACTGTCGAACCGTAGACCAGCAGTTGGGCGACCTTGGCGGCCGGGGCCGCGCGCGGGACGAATATAACGCTTTTCAGACCCGCTACGGCTGCAAAACCGGACAATGAACTGGCCGCGTTGCCCGTTGAAGCGCAGGATATGATTCCCTGGCCGAAATCGGCCGCCTTCGCCACGCCTACCGCGCTGGCCCTGTCTTTCAGGGATCCTGTGGGGTTCCGTCCATCATCCTTTACGAAGAGCTCGCCGACCCCGTATTTCCCCGAGAGTGAGGTCGCCCTGTAAAGGGGGGTCCAACCCACGGAAAGATCCGGGACGCTGGAAGATCTTTCAACGGGAAGGATCTCCTCGTATCTCCACAGGTTGGGCCTGTTGTCTGATGCAAGAGTCGTTCTGTTTATCCTTTTTCGGGCTTCACGGTGATCGTAAAGAACGTCAAGGGTTCCGTCGGGACCGCAGTCGGGACAGGTATAGACCATTGAACAGGGGTCGAATTCCCTTCCGCAAAGAACGCATTTAAAGCCCAGGGGTTTTGCCATCTTCAGAACCTGGCTCCCAATGACGAGCGAATGATCCCGAAATAACCTTCGCAGGCCTTTACCAGGTGTTCAACTTCAATGTATTCGTCATCAACATGCGCCAAGGTTTCAAGGGACCCCCCGAACCCGATAGTTGGTATCCCGGCCTTTCCGGCATAGTAGCTTCCGTTGGTGCAAAAATAGTAGTGAGAGACTACAGGATCCTGACCTACGGACCTCAACCCTTCAATGGAGGTTTTAACAAAAGGGTCATCTTCCGGGAAAATCCAGCCCGGGGCGAATCTTTCGGTCGAGATGGTCTCACCGGTGTAACATTTATCTTTCCCCAGGGCCAGGGAAACGGATAACTTCATCTGGGGATCATCCGAAACAAGTGGCTCAAGGAGATCCCTCACCTGTTGCAGCACTCCATCTTTAGTCTCACCCTCGAGCAGACGTCGGTCGAAAGTTGCGGTACACCTGTCAGGAACAACGCTGGCTCCCGGGTAGGGTGAAGAAATGATATCGGTGACCTCCAGGATGCCCTCCCCCAGGACGGGGTGTTTCACGGGCATGAAACTTTCTTCGATCTCCAGGAGGGCTTTCATCATCTTCTTGATTGCGTTAATGCCTACCGATGGGTTGGAGGAGTGGGCGTTCTTGCCGAAGGTCTCGACCACCACCTCCGCTCTCCCCCGCTGGCCTCTCTTGAGAGTTAGGCCTGAAGGTTCGCCTATCACGACATAGTCAGGGTTGTACCTCTTTGCTATCTCCTCCGAGGCTACTCCCTCGAAACACTCTTCGTGGACAGCGCCTCCGACAAGGATCTCTCCGTCCAGAGTATCCGCCAGATCGCTTTTGACAAGAGAAGCGGCGACGATCATGGCAGCAAGGTTACCTTTCATGTCCGTGGTACCTCGACCGTAGATCTTCCCTTCAATAAGTTCGCCGCCATATGGATCGTGTGTCCATCTTGAAGGGGCACTTACATCCACATGGTCCATATGACCCTCCAGGAGGATCTTTTTGCCACCCTTGCCAAGGACTATTCTCCCCACTACATTACCGAAGCGATCCACAGCGACTTCGTCAAAACCTAGTCGCTCCATGGCACTTTTTACAAGAACCGCTATCGCCTCCTCGTTACCTGAAAGGCTGGGAGTCCTGACCATTTCCCTGCAGAGGTCGATCAGGGTCCTCTCTCCTTGCTCTGAGAACATGTTCATGCGCCTCCTCGATCTTTTTTGGGCCGTTCCCCTCAGGTACCAAGGACGGATCCGGCAATACCGTAATAACCCAGACAGCCTTTAAGGAGCTGTTCCGTCTCGATATACTCATCGGTAATGTGAGCTAGGTCCTGGAAGGAGGGGCCGAAAGCCACCGTCGGGATCTTCATGACGCCACCGTAATAGCACCCGTTGGTCCCGAAGCCTGGCCTGTCTGCCACTTCCGGGGGCAACCCCGCCCTTTCCAGTCCTTTAAGGCACTTCTCGACAAAAGGGTGTTTCTTTTCGAGGATCCACCCTGGGACAAAATTTTCTCCTTTGATCTGGGTACCCGTATAGCACCTCTCTTCTGAAGAGGAGATCCTTGCAGAAGCTTTCAGGCCGGGGATGCGGCCACACGCTTCCCGGATGATCTGCTCTATCTGGGAGAGGACTCCGTCCCTTGTCTCATTCATTAACACTCGGCGGTCAAAGACGGCCTGGCATTTTGAGGGGACCACACCAGTTGCAGCTGCCGGAGAAGATGCCAGTTTTGTAAGTTCCAGAATTCCATCTCCCAGGAACGGATGGGAGACTGGCCTGTAACTTCCTGATATCAATGAAATGAGGGCGATCATATGGTTTGCTGCATTTATGCCGTACTCCGGATGAGCGGAATGGGCGGTCTTGCCCAGGGTCTCGACAACAATCTCTGCCCTGCCGCGCTGACCTCTTTCGATCCTGAGAGCGGAAGCCTCGCCGGAGACCACGAGATCGGGGCGCTGGCTGTTGCAGACAAACCTGGATGAAGCCCCTTCGATCTTCTCCTGGTGTACTGTTGCGGCAACGGCTACCCTGCCGGAGCATCCAGGATCCCTGTCCTCTTTCAGAAAAGAAGCGGCGCATATCATTGCCGCCAGGCTCCCCTTCTGGTCAGTGGCACCTCTTCCGTAGATCCTCCCCTTTTTCAGGACACCCCCGAAGGGGTAGAATTCCCACTCGAAAGGGCCCGCTACCTCCACGTGGTCCATCTGGGCCTCGAAAAGCAGGCAGGGGCCTTCATCATCGAAAAAAACCGTCCCGATAACGTTCCCACAGGGGTCTATCTCAGCTTTGTCGTAACCCAGCGAGAGCATGACATCCCTCACGAAGGCGCCCATCTGCCTTTCGTTCCCCGATGAACTGGGTATCCTTACAAATTCCTGGCAGATCCTGACAAGTTCGCTTTCCCGCGCAGCATTAAGCAAAAGAACACCAACCCGGCACTTGAAATCAACTCTCATTTGCCATTTTATTATCCAAACAATTATTATCAATAAAGAAATTCTGAACTAAACGATAGGTTATTACTTATATCAGGGAGGTAAGACTTCGAGGGAAAGACACTTAAGGGTCTTCAGGATCGCAGGGTCAAGACCGGCAACTTTTGAGATCCTGGCCATGTTCCACAGGACTCACGGTCTGACCTATGCTGGTTGGGAGTTGCTAAAAATATTCGAAAGCCGGTTCCTGGCGGGGGAACAGGTGGTGACAGGGAGGGGTAGCCTGTCAATGGCTGGCCGGGGCCATGATCTCAACTGTGAATGATCGCATCTCTCCTCTTCTTTTCGAGTGAATCCAGGTGCTGTGAGTAGAAACGCCTGACGAAATGCTCCTGGTTCTCGTAATCCCAGTGGACGAACTGGAGATACCTCACCGACTCCTCAAGGTCACCGGAGGCTATCCGGGAAAGGAGCTCACAGTGCTCATTCAGGCTGGCCTCCTCCCACTCCGGGATGAGGTCTTCGTTACCGGGAAATTCGTAGAGCCTCTCTTTCATTACCCTTATCTGCCTCAATAGTTCATCGTTCTCGGTCCTGTCGAGCCAGAGACCGTGGAAACGGTTGTTCCTGTCAAGGTATCCCTGGGAGTCGTTCTCGTTAAGACACTTCCTCATCTCGGCGTTGATCCTGCCGGCACTCTCAACGGATACTTCGTCAATAAAGGGGAAGGCAGCCCTCAGGGCGACAGCCTCAAGAGCTCCCACAATGGAATAGATATTCCGGATCTTCCTCAGGGAGAGACCGTTCAGGACCACTCCCTTCCTGGGAATGACGGTGACGAACCCTTGCGTTTCGAGCTGGACCAGAGCTTCCCTGAGGGGGGTCATGCTGATCCCGAGGTTTTCGCTGATCTCCCTGACATTGATAAGGGAACCGGGGATGAGAACACCGTTCCTCATCTGCTCCCTGAAAAAGTCGTACACAACGAATCTCAGGGACACGCTGCGGTTGTTCTGATCTCCCGTATTCAATTTACGAACCTCCCTGAGCTCGCTTGACGTGATGAAGCGGTTCTGGTACATATTGAATATATTAGAAATATATTTTCCTGTCCATAGCTTGTTCTGTTGTTTTCTAATTAAACTGCCAACATTCGTTCATGACAGCGATGTGAAGGGGGAGATGCCAAAAGAGAGAAGAAAGCAGGCGCAAATGGTGTTCTCTTACGGTACCCTTTTCCCGGGACAATATGCCGGGAAGGGGGAGATGCTTCTTCAAGGAGGGGTTCGATACCATGAGAAAAGTTTTTGCGTTTCTACTTATCCTTGCTCTCTCGCTCACCGTCGCCTCGGCGGCATTCGCTGTAACCAAGGTCGGTGTCATGACCGGCACTACTTCCCAGGGTGAGGAAGAGTACCAGGCTGCACAGGAGATGATCAGGAAGTACCCTGGAAGAATAATCCATGTAACCTACCCCGACAAGTTCATGGATGAGCAGGAGACCACGATCCAGCAGATACTCAGCATGGCCGCTGATCCCGATGTCAAGGCCATCGTCCTGGTCCAGGGTGTTCCGGGGAGTGCAGCAGCGATCGACAAGGTCAAGGAGATCCGTCCAGACATGTTCTTCATCAACATCGTCCCCCACGAGGACCCGATGCTCGCTGCACAGAAGGCTGATATAGTCCTTGAGACGGATAACCCGAGACGTGGCGTAACCATCGTCGACCTTGCCGAAAAGATGGGCGCCAAGACCTTCGTTCATATCTCCTTCCCCCGTCACATGTCCTACCCGCTTCTTGCTGAACGCCGCGATATCATGCAGGCGGAGTGTGAAAAACGCGGGATCGAGTGGGTCTTTGTCAACGCTCCAGACCCGACTGGCGATGCCGGAATAGCAGGAGCACAGCAGTTCATCCTGGAGGACGTTCCCCGCCAGGTCGAGAAATACGGGAAGGATACTGCATTCTTCAGCACCAACTGCGGCATGCAGGAACCTCTTATCAAGTCCGTCCTGATGACGGGAGCCATCTATCCCGAGCAGTGCTGCCCGAGCCCCTACCACGCCTATCCAGGCGCTCTCGGCATAGAGATCCCCGAGGGCAAGGCCGGCGATGTAGCGTTCATTCTTGAAGCCATCACTGAAAAGGTCGTCGAAGCAGGCGGTGCCGGAAGGTTCGCCACCTGGAAGATACCCATCAACATGGCCTTCACCTATGCTTCCGTTGAATACGGCTTCGACCTTGCCGACGGCAAGATAAAGGGCACGGACATTGAGCACATGAAGAAACTTCTCGTAAAGCATGCGGGCGAATCCCAGTTCAACACCTACAATAACGTGGCCACCGGCGAGAAGGCTGATAACTTCCTTCTCGTAGTGGGAGAGTCCATCATCTTCGGCGGGAAATAGCACGAGGAACATCTGCATCGGATCAATTGAAAAACCTTTTAAGGAGAAAGACGGGGCCTCGCAACTTCCGGCCCCTCTTTCTCTGCCAAAATTGAAAATAAGGAGGATTCCGGATGACGGGACCTCGTCTTGAAATGAAAAATATCCGCAAGGAGTATTTCGGCAACAAGGTTCTCAAGGGAGTGAACATTACCGTCGAGCCTGGAGAGATCCATGCTATAGTGGGTGAGAATGGAGCCGGCAAATCGACGCTGATGAATATCATTTTCGGAATGCCCGTGATCCAAAACACGGGAGGATTCAAAGGTAAGATCCTCTTCAACGGTGAGCCGGTGCTCTCCCCCTCCCCCGAGAAAGCAATGGCCCTCGGGATCGGAATGGTACACCAGGAATTCATGCTGCTTCCGGGCTTTACCGTCATGGAGAACATCAAACTTAACCGTGAACCGACCAGGCCCAACCTCTGGAGCAGGGTTTTAAGCAAGAAGTTGGAAACCCTTGACATCCAGAGGATGCGCAAGGACGCGAGTGCAGCCCTTGACAGGCTTGATCTCGGTATAGACGAGATGCTGAGGGTGGCGGGCCTCCCGGTCGGTTTCATGCAGTTCATAGAGATCGCTCGTGAACTGGACAAGGACAACCTGCAGTTACTGGTCCTTGATGAACCCACTGCGGTCCTCACCGAATCGGAAGCAGACACTCTTCTTGAAACGGTAAAACGCCTTTCAGAACAAGGAATTTCCATTCTGTTCATAACCCACAGGCTCGACGAGGTCCTTAAGGTTGCCGACCAGATAACTGTCCTTCGGGACGGGGAGCAGGTCGCCACTATGTCCCCGAAGGAGGCTACTGTCGGAAAACTTGCCGAACTGATGGTCGGCAGGAAGATACAGGCCGTGACCTGGAAAGACAAGTGCGAAAAGGACATGGAATGTCCTGAACCCCTACTCTCTATACGGAACCTGCACGTCGAGATGCCCGGAGAAGAATTGCACGGCGTGAATCTCGATGTCGCACCAGGTGAAATACTTGGGATCGGAGGCCTGGCCGGTCACGGGAAGATCGGTATTGCCAACGGGATCATGGGTCTTTATCCAGCGACGGGAGAGATAATTCTCAACGGAAAGCCAGTACCCCTTAACAACCCTATCGCAGCCCTGAACAGCGGGATGGCCTTTGTGTCGGAGGACAGGAGGGGCATAGGCCTGCTCCTGGAGGATTCGATAGAGATGAACATTATTGTCCAGGCCATGCAAAGCCAGGGCAAGTTCCTGAAGAAAGGCATTATCCAGCTGATGGATTCAGAGGCTTCCAGGCGACACAGCGAAAAGATGATCAAAGACCTTGACATCCGCTGCACCGGCCCCGACCAGCTTACGAGGAGACTGAGCGGGGGAAACCAGCAAAAGGTATGCATAGCGAAAGCCCTTACACTTGAGCCAAAAGTCCTGTTCGTATCGGAACCCACCAGGGGGATAGATGTGGGGGCAAAACGCCTGGTCCTCAACCTGCTTGTGGAACTGAACAGGAAAGCCGGGGTAACAATTGTCATGACCTCCTCGGAACTTGCCGAGCTGAGATCCGTCTGCGACCGGATAGCCATTATCTACAAGGGGCGTCTCGAGGGGATACTCCCCCCTGATGACACCAACGAAAGATTCGGCCTTATGATGGCCGGAGCGCTGACCCACCACATGAAGGAGGTCTCCTGATGCCGGAAGACAGCCTCGTACCAGAGAAAACGACTTTGAAGGAGAGGTTCCTGGACTTTTACAGAGACTTCGGTGTCGCCCGCCTTATCATCTTCGGATTCCTTCTGTTCCTGCTTGCTTCTGCACTCTTCCTGAAACTGCCGATGGAGCAGATCCTCTCAAGCGTCCTCACCCGTTTCGGGATGAACGGCATTCTCGTCCTTGCCATGATACCCTCGATACAGAGCGGAACGGGACCGAATTTTGCACTCCCCCTGGGGATAACCTGCGGGCTAGTGGCCACTACCCTTAGCATCGAACTGGACATGGCGGGTTTTTCGGGCCTTTTCTTCTCAATAGGGGTAGCAGCCGTTCTTGGTGCTATCACAGGTTTCTTTTACGGGATGCTGCTCAACAGGGTAAAGGGGCAGGAGATGACCGTTGGGACCTATTTCGGGTTCTCCATCGTTTCCTTGATGTGCATTTTCTGGTTCCTTGCCCCCTACAAGAGCCCTGAGATGATCTGGCCCTACGGAGGGTCAGGCCTGAGGGTGACCATAGCCCTTCACGACAGGCTCGGCAAGGTTCTGGATAACTTCCTTTCCTTCGACATCCTGGGGGTGACTGTCCCGACGGGTCTTCTGCTGATCTTCGCCCTCTTCTGCCTTGCGCTCTGGGTCTTTTCCAAGACGAAGTCAGGTATCGCCCTTTCCACCGTTGGATCGAACCCGAGATTCGCCGAGTCTTGCGGGCTTGACGTGAATCGATACAGGATAATCGGCTCATCCATCTCACACGCCCTTGGAGCCGTGGGGATAGTGGTCTATGCCCAGAGCTTCGGGTTCATTCAGCTTTACATGGCACCACTATTTATGGCGTTCTTCGCCGTAGCCTCGATACTTATCGGCGGAGCGAGCCTCAAAAGGGCTACAGTCACCCACGCCATCATCGGAACGTTCCTTTTCCAGTCCATACTGGTGGTATCCATGCCGGTAGCTAACGTCGTCGTGGCGGACAACATCGCCGACGTCATACGGATAATCATAAGCAACGGGATCATCCTCTACGCCCTTACCCGCAAGGAGATAGGAGGTGACGTGAGTTGACCTCCGACAGCAGGGACCAGTCAAAAAAACTCACGCTCCAGGAGACCGAGGCCAAAACTTACAAGGAGCGTATATGGAAGTATTACCTGAGGAAGAACATAGTTCCTTTGTTCTTTATTGTACTCTGTGTCTTTGGGGGCTACTACAGCGGGCTGAGTCTTCCCTTCCTGATCAACGAGATAATCACCCGAATGGCGCGGAACAGCTTCCTCGTCATTTCTCTGATAATACCTATCCTTGCCGGAATGGGACTCAACTTCGGGATAGTCCTGGGGGCCATGGCCGGACAGTTCGGGTACATCGCCACAGCCAATTTCCAGATGGCCGGATTTAGCGGGTTTGCCGTGACGACCCTTATCTCGATCCCCCTCTCAATACTTTTCGGCTGGCTTACGGGCAAACTCTTCAACCAGGCAAAAGGCAAAGAGATGATCACGGGGATAATTCTGGGATTCTTCGCCAACGGGATATACCAGCTTATCTGCCTTTACTTCATGGGCAACTTCATCCCCATCAGGGTCCCGACTATGCTTCTCTCGACCGGTGTAGGGCTCAGGAACACCCTTGACATCAAGAGTATGCACTACGCCCTGGATAATCTGTGGAAGATCCGCATCAAAATCCCCGGGATGATCTTCCCGATAGTAATCCCTGTCTTTACCCTGCTGGCCGTGGTGGTTCTTTGTGTAGCGATACATTTCCTGATCAAGACAAAGCTCGGACAGGAGTTCCGTGCGGTGGGACAGAACAGGCATATCGCGGAAGTAGCTGGAATAAAGGTCGACAAGATCAGGGTTATCGCCATTATCTTTTCCACCGTCCTGGCTGGCATAGGTCAGGTGATCTTTCTGCAGAACCTGGGCAACATCAATACCTACGGAAGCCATGTCCAGGTAGGGACCTTCGCCGTAGCTGCCATACTTATTGGGGGCGCCTCGGTCAGCAGGGCAACCATCGGGCAGGCCCTGCTCGGGACCCTCCTTTTCCATACGCTCTTTATCGTCTCGCCCCTCGCAGGCAAGAACCTCATCGGCGACGCAATGATAGGGGAATACTTCAGGGTATTTGTGACCTACGGAGTTATCGGGCTTGCCCTTGCCCTTCACGCCTGGCAGGCTCGCCAGAAACGCCGTTAATAAAGGGGGTCCTTCCGTGTCCAGATCGAAAAGGATTTCACTGGCCTACCCGCTGATCAGAAAGAGCGGTTTTGACGCTCTCGTTGTTGCACCGTCCCCTGACCTTGAATATCTAACCGGCCTGGCCCCCCACCCGGGGGAGAGGTTCAACGGCCTCTTCCTCATGGCCGACGGCCGGAGTTTTGCCGTTGTCTCCAAACTTTACGCACAGGAATACAGGGAAGGACTTCCAACTTCGGCCCCCGTCTACGAATGGAGAGACGAGGACTGGTTCTTTGATACCCTTTCCCAGGCCTTCGCAGACCACGATATCGGCGAAGGCGCCGTTATCGGCGTCAACGACTCTGTAATGGCCGTTGACGCCGTAGAGATCGCCCAACGCCAGAAAGTCAGTTTAGCCAACGGATGGCATACCCTTGGCTGTCTCCGCCTTATAAAGGACAGCGATGAGATCGCCTGCCTGAAGAAGGCCGGTGAGATATCCGATCGGGCACTGGAGGCCCTGTTGCCCTTCATCAAGCCTGGCAGGACCGAGAAGGAGATCAGGAGAAAACTTCTGGAGCTGATGGAAGACTTTGGGGCCACCTCACAGGCCTTCACTCCTATCGTGGCCAGGGGGGAGAACGCCGCTATGCCTCACTACGCCGGTGGAGAGGGTGTCATCAAGGAGAAGGACTCCGTTCTGCTGGACTTCGGCTGCCGTTACCGAGGCTACTTCTCGGATATGACCAGGACCTTTTTCATTGGCGAGAGGCCGGAACGAGAGATAGAAGAGATGTACCAGGTAGTGCTTCGATCCCAGGACAAGGGGGAAGCAGCTGCCCGTCCAGGGATCACTTCGGAGTCTCTCGACGTGACGGCCCGTTCGGTCATCGAGGAGGCGGGTTACGGCCAGTACTTTAACACCAGGCTAGGCCACGGGATCGGCCTTGCGATCCATGAATCCCCGAACATCATGCGGGGCAATCCGCAGACCCTTGCTGAGGGCATGACCTTCAGCATTGAGCCCGGCATCTACATCCCTGGGAGGATAGGTATAAGGATCGAAAACTGTGTTGTAGTTACCACTGACGGCTGCGAACCTCTTACCCGGTTCCCCAAGGAACTCAGGGTACTCTGAAGGGGGTTGAGGGGAAATGACCGAGAGGGACCTTCTGGAAAGGTACAAGAGCAGGATAATATCGAATTTGCAGGATATGGTGAGGATAAGGAGCGTTGAGGGAACTCCCGAAGAGGGTAAACCCTTCGGGGACGGCGTCCACCAAGCTCTCAACCTGGCCCTGGAGACAGCCTCCGAACTCGGTTTCCGGACCGTCAACCACGACGGGATGATAGGTTACGCCGAGTACGGCTCCGGTAAGGAGATGGTGGCCGTTCTTGGCCATCTTGACGTAGTCCCTGAAGGCAAAGGGTGGACTTACCCCCCCTTCGGTGCTGAGATCCACGATGGGAAGATGTTCGGACGGGGAACCACCGATGACAAGGGGCCGACCATAGCCGCCCTATGGGCCCTCAAGATCCTCTCTGATGAGGATCATCGGCTGTCAAGGAGGATAAGGATCATCTTTGGAACGAACGAGGAGAGCGGATTCAGGGGAATAAAATGGTACGCCGTCAACGAGGAAGCTCCCGTTGCCGGCTTCACTCCCGACATCCACGAAGGTATTGTCCACGCCGAGAAGGGTGGCCTTCACATCGGGATAGATGTTCCCGTTGGGGAACATGAAGGGATCAGCCTGATCTCCTTCCGTGCCGGAGAGGCCGTGAACATCGTACCGGACCAGTGCGAGGCCGACTTCGGAGGTGATCCCGCCGCCCTGGAAAAGTGGGCTGGTGTTCTCCGCGGAGCCCTGGATTCTACACCCCTTGGGGGGGAGGTGGTCCTCGAAAAGGGGACCCTTACAGTGAAAGTCTTCGGCAAGGCGGCCCATGCAAGTCTTCCGGAAAAGGGTGAGAACGCCATTGCCGCTCTCTGCAGGCTGATAGATACCAATCCTGTCTCCCATCGCCCCTGGGAGGCCTTCAAGGTCATCTCCGGGCTTCTCAGTGACCCAAGATTCGGATCAGATCTGGGGATCGCAATGTCCGATGACATCTCCGGCCCCCTGACCTGCAACCCCGGCCTTGCCTCCCTCTCGAAGGGTGTTCTCACGGTGGTCTTTGATATCAGGCACCCTGTAACCGTAAAGGGCGACCTGGTAGTGGAGAGGATGAGGGAGAAGCTTGCTCCCCTCGGGCTGACTCCGTTAGTGAGATCAAGGAACAATCCCCTGTTCGTGCCCAAGGACTCGCCACTTATCAAGGATCTCAGCGAAGCCTTCTTTGAGACAACGGGGAAACACCCGAAAGTGACGGCAATCGGAGGAGGCACCTATGCGAAGGCCCTCCCCAACATTGTGGCCTTCGCCCCATTCCCGTCGGGTCTGCCCGACCTGGCCCACCAGGCAGACGAATACATCGGTATCGAAGATCTCCTCTCTTCGGTCCTTGTGATCAAGGCCGCGATGCTAAGACTGGCAAGTTAGGGCACGTACAGGATCAGATCTGAGAAAGGTAGGGAGGGGCATCCCCCTTCCTCTTTTCATGCCTGGCCGTACCTGTTCCTGAAGATCTTTCCTGATGGCAGTTCCTCTTTCGGGATCCCGGGCTTTTCCTCAGCGGGGTAACCCACGGCGATCACGCAGAGCACTTTAAGAGGATCCGGGATCCCAAGCAGCTCCCTCACATAATCCTCTGCGGACTTCCCCGGAGCATGCTCCCTGTTACGCACATGAGCCCAGCATGATCCCAGACCGAGGTCCGCTGCTGCAAGCTGGATGATAATGGCCGCAATGGACCCGTCCTCAACCCAGGTATCGGCGGTCTTTTCGTTCCCAATGATGACTACTCCGAGGGCAGCCCCTGCTATGAAAGCTGAGCTGACTCCCCTTGTATCGGCCAGTTTGATCAGCAGATCCCTGTCTTCAACAAAAATGAACTCCCATGACCTCAGATTCCTGGCAGATGGACTTCTAAGGGCAGCCTCTTCCAGGACACTTATCTGATCGGGGGTAAGGGGCCTATCATGAAACTTCCTTATGCTTCTTCTTTTCCTCAAAAGGTCCAGCACGAACATCATCTCACCTTCTAAAAGGGTAATAAGCCGTTGGAACGACGAAAAAGGGGGGCGGCTTGTACCGCCCCCCTTCTCTTTCATGATCGGGCTTTCCGGCATAGAGATTCACTTCCCAGGCAACCACTCCCTATTCCGTCAACAGCCTTTTTCTGCCAATTTACTGCCTAAACAGACTTCTATCCGTAACCAGTCAAACTATCCGCTGCTCTTACTGATCCCCACAATCGCAATTACAGGCCGGAAAGCCCGACTCCGGGGAATACTTCCCCCCGATACTGAGATGATACAACATCTAAAAGCAAAAAACAAGAGGCAAGTTATTTATCTGTGGCAAGATCTTTATCAAGGGGTCAGCTGAGAACGGTCAACAACTCCTTCATCTTCCCGAGCCCTTCGATTATTTCGGAGGTGTTGATACCCGAGTAGGCCAGCCTAACGTACTTCTGGGTCTCGCCCGGCAGGGGTGTGCCAAAGTGGTTCCTTGTGGTAAAGGAGACACCCGTCTTGTCCAGGACGTACTTCCTGAAATCCTCGACCTCTTTCATCCCCAGCTTCTCCATTGCCTTCGTTACGTTCGGGAAGAGATAGAAGGTGCTGTTGGGGGTAGCGACATGAATACCTTCTGTATCGTTAAGGATTGAAATAGCAGTATCGCGTCTTTCCCTCAGGATGTCGATCATTTTACGGTGATCGTCAAGTGGCCCCTTCAAAGCAGCTACTCCTGCCCACTGGACAAAGTTATTTGTACATGATTCGTCGTTCACATTGAAACGTGATATGGTCTCGATCACCTCCCTGGGACCGATCGCCGCTCCAAGGCGCCACCCGGTCATGGCAAACTTCTTGGAGAAGGTGTAGAGGATAACCGTCCTCTCGGGAAGCCCCGGGAATTGGGTAATGCTCTTGGGAGTACCGTCAAAGAGGATATCGAAGTAGGCCTCGTCGCTAAGCACGAAAAGGTCATTTTTGACGCAGATATCGGCCAGCCGTTTCATTTCTTCAAGGTCGGACTCGGCGCTGGTCGGGTTATGGTAGTTGTTGTAGATGAGAAGTTTTGTCCGAGGAGAGATCTGGCGTTCTATGGCTTCGAAATCAAGCGCGAACCCGGTCCTTGTTTCCTTGAATCCGTAGGGTCTTGGCACTCCCTCGTGGAAGTTGATCATCGATTCGTAGATCGGGAACCCGGGGTTAGGGTAGAGGACTTCATCGCCGGGGTTCATGAGAGTCATGATGAATTTACCGATCACCGGTTTCCCGCCGGTCTGGATGCTCACGTTGTCGGCGTCGAGTTTGAGCCCCCTGGTCCTGGAGATCTCCTCGGCCATAGCCTCTCTCAGAGGCGTGATACCAGGGGTGGGGCAGTATCCGGTCTTGCCTTCTCTGATGGCCCTGATAGCAGCCTCCACTATGTGTTCAGGGGTCGGGATGTTAAGATCCCCCAGGTGAAAGGGGTAAACTTTCACCCCGGTGGCCGCCAGTCTGGCCGCTTCGGCCCCTACGGCAAAAGCCGTCTCTGTTCCTAGTCGTCTTGTTCTTTCAGCGAAGGGAAATGACATAGAGAGATCACCCTTTCTTCATTTTTAGAGCTTCAAAAGCGGCTTTCACTATGGATTCCGACCTTAGGCCGTACTCTTCCATCAGGTCGTCGGGATCACCGGACTGTCCGAAGGTGTCCTGGACACCGATCATCCTCATAGGCACAGGGTAATTCTGGCTGAGAACTTCCGCTACGGCGCTTCCGAAGCCGCCCATTACCTGGTGTTCCTCTGCGGTCACTACAGCTCCCGTTTCTTCTGCAGCCCTTATAAGGGTCTTTGAATCAATTGGCTTTATGGTATGGCAGTTGATCACCCTTGCAGATACCCCATCTTTCGCAAGTGTCTCAGCAGCCAAAAGCGATTCGTATACCATCTGTCCACAGGCCGTGATCGTGACGTCGGTGCCGTCTTTGTAAATCTCGGCTTTTCCCACGGTAAAGGGCGTCTTGTCAGTGGTGATCACAGGCACTTTCTCCCTGCCGAACCGGATGACAACCGGGCCCGAGATCGATGCCGCCGCAACGGTTGCCTTTAAGGTCTCATGATAGTCCGCGGGCGCTATCACCGTCACGTTGGGTATGGTCCTGGTAATGGAGATGTCTTCAAGGGCCTGATGAGTTGCTCCGTCGGCTCCGACGGAGACTCCACCGTGCCCGGATCCGACCTTTACGTTCAGTCTGGCGTATGCCACCGTAGTCCTTAGCTGGTCCCAGGCCCTTCCGGTGCAGAATACACCGTAGGTACTGACGAAGGGTATCTTGCCGGAGAGAGCAAGGCCCGCCGCCAGGGCCATCATGTCCTGCTCGGCGATCCCTGTCTGGATGAACCGGTCGGGATAAGCTTCCCTGAAGCGATCTACACAGAGAGAAGAGCTGAGATCAGCTCCAAGGACGACCACTGCGGCGTTGTTCTTCCCAAGCTCCACCAGACCGTCTCCATATCCGAATCGGGTGGGGATCATTTCAGGTCCGGAAAAGATCTTTGAAGAGAGGAATAGCTCTTTCATCAGATGACCTCCTGTGAAAGCTCCTGAAGTGCCGCCTTGGCCTGCTCCGGCGAAGGAGCCTTTCCGTGCCAACCGACCTGGTTCTCCATGAAGGAAACGCCTTTGCCCTTGATGGTATGGGCTATTATGACGGTGGGTCTGAAGTGTGTGTGCCGGAAGCGGTTCATTGCGTCGGATAGTTCACGGAGATTGTGACCGTCCACCTCGATAACGTTCCATCCGAAGGAGCGCCATTTGTCTGAAAGGGGTTCGAGGGTCTTAACCTCGTCGGTGTTTCCGTCGATCTGCAGCCCGTTCCTGTCGACGATGCCGCAGAGATTGTCCAGCCTGTAATGAGCGGCGGTCATTGCCGCTTCCCAGATCTGGCCTTCATCGAGCTCTCCATCGCCCATGATGCAAAAAACCCTGTTGGGTTTTTTGTCCATCTTCATTGCGAGAGCTATCCCGGAAGCGATCGAAAGACCCTGTCCAAGGCTTCCAGTCGAGGCTTCCAGACCAGGCAGTTTGCGCATATCGGGGTGTCCCTGTAGCCTGGAACCCATTTTTCTGAGGGTCAGAAGCTCATCCTTCGGGAAATACCCGCTTTCAGCCAACGCGGCGTAGACGGCAGGGCAGGCGTGCCCCTTTGAAAGGATGAAACGATCTCGTCCGTCCCAACAGTGGTCGGCAGGGTCGTGCTTCATGACATCGAAGAAAAGAACGGTGACAATATCGGCGATCGACAAGGATCCGCCCGGATGTCCCGAGCCCGCTTCCGAAACCATCCTGACAATGTCCTGCCTGATGGCAAGGGACACCGACTTGAGGTGACGCAGTTTGGCCTCTTCCATGTCTTAACCTCCCGGGGAATACGTTGAATGGTTCAAGTTCCAGATAAACAATATCAAAGTTAATGGGAAATACAAGGGGGCTGGGACTGGGACTGTTTAAGTAACCGAAGTTGTGGCCGGACAGCGCAA
>ENA-UPTA01001842-UPTA01001842.1-activated-sludge-metagenome-genome-assembly--contig:-NODE-1842-length-22760-cov-11.012464_pt1 | contig 22760 bp, 16 predicted proteins | sample MGYA00238184_ERZ773361 | MGnify/ENA primary metagenome ERZ773361 (study PRJEB29100, sample SAMN05720205) | activated sludge metagenome | isolation source: anaerobic digester from wastewater... | reverse complement strand
CGGGTGCTCGGCGCGCTCGAGCGGATGCCCGTCGGGAAGATCGAGGTCGTCGCGAACGAGGTCTCCCGCGCCGTCGGGCAGGTCGTCTCCCAGGTCGATCGCGCGAGCCGGAGCCCGACGCGGGAGGAGAGACGCCTCGAGAAGCGGCTGCGGGAGGAGGACGAGGCGAGCCTGCCCCAGGCGTGGGTAATGGCCGGGGCGGCCGCCGTCGCCGGGCTCATCGGCCTGACCCAGCCGCAGCTCTTCTGGTTCTTCTTCGTCGGCTTCGGCTTCGCGATGGGCGCGGCCGACATCTTCGCCAAGGTCCGGCGCCGGGAGAGGCGTCAGGCGGAAGCGGCAGAGGAGCGCGGCGCCGCCGTGAGCGGGGCGACGGCGGAGCGAGCCGTCCCGGCGCCGCTCGTCACGCCGCCGCCTCCGGAGCGGGCCGAGAGCCCCGCGCTGGCCGCGGTATCGGCCCGGGAGGCGCGCGTCGACGGCATCTGCAACCGCCTCCTCTCCGAGCTGGAGGGGGCGCCACCCCTCGTTCGGGAGCTCCTGCGCAGGCCCGAGCAGACCGTCGAGGCGCTCCGGGCGGCGTCGAGGGAGCTGTCCCGGCGCGAGCGCGAGCTGCGCGGAATGCTCTCCGAGGACGAGGGGGAGCGGCTCGTCGGCGAGAGGGCGGAGCTGGCGGCTCGGGCGGAGGCCGCCCCCGACGCCGTCGTGAAGAGCCGCCTCGCGGCGGCGCTCGAGGCGCTCGACGCCCAGCTCGTCCACCGGGCCGAGCTGACGACGGCCGCGGCCCGCATCGAGGCCGAGGGGACGCGGATCCTCTACTCGCTCGAGAGCCTGCGCGCCCAGGTCCTTCGCGCATTCGCCGCGGACGCCGCCGCGGCCGACGTCACGCGAGAGAGCCTGAAAGGGGGGCTCGAGACGCTCCGTGGGGAGATCGACGCGGTGGCGACCGCGCTCGAGGAGGTCCATGGCGTCGGAGCGCCGCCGGTCGCCGCGACGGCTGGAGGACCGTCCGCCGCGGCGCGGGCGGCCCTTCGACAGGCGGGAACGCGCTGAGGGTGACGCGCCGATGACACCTGCCGCCGTCCCGCCCCGGGTCGGAGGCCCCGGCCCCGGCCGACGCCGCCGCGGATCACCGTCCCGCCGTCCCGTCGGACGTCTCGTTCCGCTCCTCGCGACCGTCCTCCTCCCCGCGAGCGGCCTCCTCGCGGAGCCCGTCGTCGTCCCCGGCGGGACGGCGAGCATCCGTCGGCTCCTCGACCTCGGAGATCGTCGGACGGAGTCGGACTTCTTCGTCGAGGTGGGCCGGGTCCTCCTGTCGGGGACGAACCCGGCCGACCCGTGGAACAAGAGCGAGAAGCGGAAGGCCGTCGCCTCCTTTGCGGAGGACCTCGCGGAATGGACGGAGAAGCATGGCTGTCCCGCGGTCCTCTCGACGAAGCCGGAGACGTGGGCTGCGACACGCCGGGCGCTCGGGTGGCTCGGCTACCGGGTCCGGGGCGAGGGACCGGGGTTCGAGGCGGAGCCGCTCGCCGACCCGGAGGCGGTGCGCCGCCAGGCCTTCCTCGACGTCCTGGGGCTGCCCGTCATGGACGTCCTGGAGCGTCTCGCGGCCGGGGAAGACGTCCGCGTGGAGTGCGCCTCGGGCACGGCCGAGCTCCCGTTCTCTCTCTCGGCGTGGCGGGAGACGCTCGGTCTCGACGAGAAGCGGCTGAACGCCCGGAACGCCTTCCTTCGTTTCGTCACGGACGTCCCGGCGTCCCGGATGATGATGGCCCTGCACGGAGTGGACGCGAGGACCCGCGAGGAGCTCCGGGCGGTCGGCGGGCCCGCCGGCGGCTACGCTGGCTGGAAGCTCATGTACGAGAAGGCGCTCGACGGCTTCGCGCTCTACCCCGAGGCGCTCGAGATCCGTAACGGGGAGATCCGGCTGCCGGGAGGCGCCGCGGCGGAGCCGGTCTGGGAGGCGGTCGTGGGAGAGCCGCCGTCCGACCTCGCGCGCTTCGTCGTGAAGGTGTTCGGCTCGGCCTCGGGAAAGGCCGCGTACGTCATCGACGCCCTCCGGCCCCTGTCCGAGGAGACGGCCCGCGCGTTCGTACTCGGAGCGTCGGGCGGCGGCGAGGAGGCCGTCGAGCGATTCGAGCGCCTCTACTCCGCCATCGGGAAGACCGGCCGGAGCTACGGGAACAGCCAGCGCGATCCCTGGGACTTCACCCAGCTGGCGGGCTACCTCAGGTCGGCCGCCGGGGGAGAGATCGAGCTCCCGGGCGGCGCCGGCACCTGGCTGGAGGCTCTCGAGAGCCCTTCGATGCCGGAGGGGGAGGCGGAGCTTCAGCAGCTCCTCGCCGCCGCCGCCGAGCGGACGGAGGGCCCGGCCGAGGCGCTCGAGAGGATCCTCAGGGAGGAGACGAGCGGCGTCTCCGGGCCGTTGCCGGCGGTGAAGCGGTTCATCGTCGTCTCGAGCCTCGTGAGAGACCGGCCCGACCTCGGCGATCCCGCCACTCTTCTCCTCCTGGCCCGCGGCGTCGACCGCTTCCTCGCCTGCTATGCGCCGCTCGAGGATCTGCCTCTCGGGAGCGCGGAGACGGCCCGGAGGTACCTCTTCACGTTGAACCGGCTCGATTCGAACGGGACGGATCGTGACGCCGAGCTCCGTGCCGGCCTCTTCCTGGCCTCGGTCGAGCTCCTCTCGGCGCTCTTCCGAAGCGGGTCGGTCTCCGACGACGTCGCGCGCGGCCTCTTCGCGTCCCTCCTCGGGCAGCCGCTCTTCGCGACTCCCCGGACCGCCCAGGCGGCGGGAGTCGGGAGCTTCGACCTCTGGCTCCACGGGGAGCTTCTCGGTGCGCTCCGCGAGTCGGAGACGCGGTTCCTCGGCGGCGAGCGGGCCGGGTCGCTCTCGTGGGAGGACGAGGAGGACCGGGGACCGGCGAAGTCGGCTGACGACCTCCTCTTCGCGGCCCTCTCCGGCTTCCGCCCGCCGGCTACGCTGGCCTTCAGGGGCGGCTCGTACGTCTACGACGCGATGGAGGACGCCGTCGCGCGACGCCGGGCGTTCGCCCGGACCCAGGACCACGTCCCGCTCTGGGTCCTCGCCCGCGCCGCCGCCGAGCGCGAGAGCGCGTCCGCCTCCGCGCGCGCGGGGGATGCGGAGGCGACTCGTGCCGCGGTGAGCGCGCTCCTCGAGAGCCTCGGCGCGATCCCTCCGGCCCGGGAGGCCGACGAGAGAGTCGCGGCGACGGCTTCGGGCGCGCGCCACGTCCTCGGCACGCTCCAGGCCGCGACGCGCGAGACCGTCCTCGCCCTCCTCGAGGCCGGCCTCCCGCGCCTCGACGCGCTCCGGGCCGAGCGGACGCTCGAGGCGCTCGCCGTTCACGTCTACGCAGGGCACGTCCTCGACTCGAGCGACCTTCTGTTCGCCGATTCGCTCCTGGTGAAGAGGCACTCACTGTCGTGGGGCCCCCGCAAGGGCATCGTGCTCCCCTCGCCGTTCCAGCCGGCTCGGATCGACACGCCCGGTGAAGGGGCGCCCCTGAGGCTCGCGGGGGGCTGGGCGGGAATCGGAGCCCCCCTGGGCCTCCTGCACGCGGAGGGTCTCGTCTACGACGCGGGGGGCTTCCTCTCGAACGACGCCGTCCGCTCCGGGCTCGTCCTCCCCTCCGTCCTCTTCACGCCGGCGCGGCTCGACGACGAGGGGCTGCGGTTCGTGGCGCTCGCCTGCCGGTCCGCCGAGCAGCTTCCGGTCGCCCTCGCCGGCCTTCCCGAGACGGAGCGGCACGACGCCTGGAGCCGGCTCGCCCGCGACCTCCTCCCGGCCTCCCGGCGGAACCGTCTCGCCCGGGAAGGGGCCGCCGTGGCGGCCGACGACCTCTCGCCGTCGGACCTCTTGCGGATCGGTCGGCGCCTCGCGCTCCGGGCCGACGGCGCGCTGCCCGACGTGCCGGCGGCGCGGGAAGCGCGCGAGGTCTGGGCCCGTCGCGTCGAGCGCCTCGGCGAAGCGAGGGCGGGGGCGCTCCTCGCCGAGCTCGGGCCGAGGGCCTTCCACTGGGAGGGCCGGAGCCGCCTGGGCGACGTCACGCTGCCGTCCTACGAGCGCCTTTCCGAGTACCGCGTGCCGCAGGTCTTCGGGGACCGCCTCCACGACCTTCCGATCGCCGTGGCGAGGTCGGTCTCCGATGCGGGCGATCCGGCCGCGCTCGTCCCTCTCGTCCTCCGTTCCGCGCTCGAGGACCTGATGAGGCGTGCGCGCATGGCTTATGCGTTCGACTGGCGGCCCCTCGCGGCGACGTCCGGTTCCTTCTGGCCCGCGCAGAGGGACGCTGTCGTCGGCGCCGCGCTCTCGGAGGGCCGCGTCCGCCGAATGGAGGTCCCGGGACCGTGACGACGATCGTTCGCCGCCTTCTGCTTTCGCTCGCCGCTCTCCTCGTCGCGTTCGCGCCGGGCCCGGCGCGGGCCCAGGAGGAACCCTCCCTCCGGATCGTGAGGCCGGGGCCCGACGACATTCCGCTCGGCGAGTCGACGGTCGAGGTCCGGCTCACGGGGCACCGGGCCGGCGACGTCGTCGAGGTCTTCGTCGACGGCCGGCCCGCCGGGACGATCCACGGCGAGCCCTGGACGCTCACGTGGAGCGCGGGGAGCGCCCCGCGTCCGCATCGCATCGAGGCCGTCCTCCGCCGCGACGGCGGCGAGGCCGCGGTTTCCCGGGTGAGGACGCGCGGCCTCGGCTTCTCCGCGACCGCCGACGCCCGGGTCGTCTCGCTCTCGCCGATCGTCACCGACTCCGGCGGGGCCTACGTGAGGGGCCTCGCGCGTGAGGACTTCTCCGTCTTCGTCGACGGCCAGCCGCAGGAGATCGAGACGTTCGAGTCGGTGAACTCCGCGCTCTCGGTCGTCCTCGTCCTCGACCAGTCGAGCTCCATGGCTCTCAAGCTCCGGAGCGCGCGCGCGGCGGCGCTCGAGTTCCTCGCCGCTCTCAAGCCGGACGACCGGGCCGCCGTCCTCACGTTCGCGTCGAACGTCGTCGGCTTCACTCCCTTCTCGACGGACCGCACCGCGGCGCGAAAGGCGCTCGAGGCCGCACGGGTGAGCGGGGAGACCGCGCTCTACGACGCCGCCGCCGTGGCGCTCCGGAAGCTCCGGGAGTCGAGCGGACGGCGTGCGGTCGTCCTCTTCACCGACGGCGAGGACAACCGGAGCCGGATGTCGGTCGACCAGGTCGTCGACCTCGCGCGTGCCACGGAGGCGAGCGTCTTCACCGTGGCCCAGGGAAGCGCGGAGGTCCGCGCGCTCCTCCGGGGGCTCGACCGCCTCGCGCGGGAGACGGGCGGGCGGGCCTGGTTCATCTCCTCGATCAAGTCTCTCCCCGACGTCTTCCGCGAGGTCGTGACCGAGCTCGAGAACCAGTACTTCCTCACGTTCACGCCGGCCGACCAGCGGCCGCGGACGTGGCACCGGGTCGAGGTGAAGACGAGGAAGCCGGGGCTGACCGTTCGCGCGCGGAAGTCGTTCCGGATCGACTGACGCGCGCCGGGCCGGCCCGGGGCCTCCCTCAGCGGACGAAGAAGCTGCGGTCGAAGAAGAGGAGGAGCGCCGTCAGGCGGCGCAGGTCGTCGAACGAGGAGCAGCACGGCACGGCTTCTCCCCAGATCGTGCCGTGGCGGCGGATGGCGCCGCCCTCCTCGATCCGCCCGATCACCGTCCCGTTCCGGCGGAGCGTCCCGTCCTTCTCGACGCGTGTCCGCACGGTCCCGTCCTCGCGGATCTCCCCGTCCTCCTCGATGCGGCCGGCGATCCGGCCCTCGACGCGGATCGTCCCGTCGTCCTCGATCTCGCCGACGATCACGCCGTCGATCCGGACCGACCCACTTTTCTCGATTCGCGCCCAGAGGCTTCCGCCCTTCCGGACGTCGACGTCATCGGACGCGAAGGCGGGGAAGGAGAGGAGAGCGGCGAGGAGAGCGGCTCGAACGAGCAGCGAACGGCGCATGTCTCATTGGATCATGTCCCGTCCCCCGCAGTCTACGATCCGACGATCGCGAAGCCGAGCGACGAGCGGAGGGCCAGGGCCGGCGTCCCTCCGGACGCAGGTCGCGATCGTCGGCGGACGTCGGAACGGGTCCTGGCGATCGGAGGCGGCGTCTCGGATCCGGGCGAAGGCCTACGGCTTCGCGCCGCGGTAGAGGACGTCGACGACCTGCCGCACGAGCTGCTCGTCCGAGAGTCCGTCCACCGCCTCCTCCGGGAGCCTCACGAGCGAACGGTAGCGCTCGGCGAGCGCGGCGAAGAGCGCGACCCGCGCGTCGGCGTCGAGCTGGTCACGTCTCGCGAGCGCGGAGAGTCCGATCGCGGCTTCTCCGGGCGATATCCGCTGCTTCAGCCGCGACGAGACGAGAGCGTGGGCGGCGAGGGCGTTGGCCTCCGCGGGAAAGAGGCCCTCCAGGTCCGGGAGCGCGGGATGCCTCGTTCGGATGACGACGGTCCCCGCCAGGAGGTCTCCGATGCGCTGGCTCCGGCGTGAGAGGAAGCAGGCCGCCCCCCCGACGGCGTAGAAGACCGGTAGGGCGTCGAGCGCGCGCAGGAGGTTCCGGACGACGACCTGCGACGGGGTGAGCCTCAGCCCCGAAGCGTCGACGACGCGCAGGCCGAGCAGGCGCTTGCCGAGGGTCTGGCCACGAAGCCACCATTCGGTCGCCATGCCGTACCCGATCGTCACCGCGAAGCCGAGGAGGATCGTGAGCGCGCGCAGGACGTCTTCTCCCGCCGCGCCGAGGAGGAGCACGGCCTGCCGCGACAGGACGGTCAGCGCCGCGATCGCCGCGAGGTCGACGAGCCAGGCGAGGAATCGCGTGAGGGGACCGGCGAGGGGGAGGGAGAACGTGATCCCCTCGGGGGTGACGATCGAGAGCGAGCGCCCGCTCACGGCTCCTCCCGCTCCCGCCCCGCCCGGAGGAGGAAGGCCGCGAGGAGACTCCCCTCGAGGAGCCCGAAGGCGGCCTTCAGGCCGTAGGGAAGCGTCGGCTCGTGGTGCTGCGAGAGGTACGACTCGACGATCGCAGCCCACGCCAGGAGCGCGACGACGAGCGCGAGGATCGCAACGAGGTCCGGCAGGACGCTGCGCAGGCGGGCGGAGAGCGGCGACCGCGAGCTCCGGCGGAAGAGCGACGCTCCCAGGATGAGGCCCGCTTGTCCCGCGAGGAGGAAGGCGGGGATCTCGACGGTCCCGTGCGGGAGGAGCCAGCCGAGCAGGAAGCGCGTCTGCCCGGCGCGCACGTAGTCGAGCGCGACCGCTCCGAGGACGACGCCGTTGTGGAAGAGGAGGACGGCCGTCCCCGCGCCCGCCGTGCCGCCGAGGGCGAAGGCGAGAACGGCGACGCGGACGTTGTGCGTGACGAGGGTCGAGGAGAAGGCGGCGCGATGCCCGTCCGCGTGCCGCGTCTCGCCGCCTTCTTCGAGGCGGACCCTCTCGGCCGGGTCGCCCGAGAGGTGCTCGAAGGGGACGAGGACCCGCTTCGTGGCGGGGTCGACGCCGAGCGCGAGGGCGCCGAACGCCATCCCTGCGACGGTGAGGAGGGTCGCCAGCAGGAGCGCGCCCGGATGGCGCCTCACGGCCCGTGGCGCGTCCCGGAGGACGATGCCGGCGAGGCTCCGGAGGGAGAGGCGGCTCCTCCGGTCGCGCGTCTCGTGCACCTCGGCGTAGGCGCGCGCGACGAGCGCCTCGAGGTGGCGGACGAGCTCGGGCTCGGACGCGAACGTCCGGACCTTTCCGAGGTCGGCTGCGGCCCGCTCGTAGAGGAAGTGGAGCCGCGTGAGGAACGCGAGGTCGCGCTCGGCGTCGGGCTCGGCCTCGAGCGCGGAGAGGAGCCTCTCGAGCTCGGTCCAGCGCGGTCGGGCGGACGCGACGAAGCGGGGCAGGTCGAGGATCACAGGGCCTGTCGTCCCTTCACGGCGAGGTAGCGGGCGATGAGGTCGGCGGCCACGGATTCGTGCGGGAGGAGGGCGAACGTGACGCCGAGCCTCGCGAGGCTCCTCTCGAGCTGCCGGAGCGTCCGCCACTGGAGATGGCCCGCGAGCCGCGCGTAGACGTCGTCCACCGTCGCGGCGCGATCCTCCCCGCCGAAGAGGGGCCTCGCCGTCGCGGGAAGGAGGCTGACGGCCAGGACGAGGTGTCGTCGCGCGAGGACGCGCGCCCCGGCGAGGAAGGTCTCGGCGATGGCGGCGTCGTCGAGCTCGGAGAGGAGGACGACGAGGCTCCGCCGTGACAGGCGACCGGCGAGGAACGGGAGGAGCTCGTCGAAGGCGGGGACGACCGGACGGGGCGCGAGGAGTGCCAGGACGTCGCGGCAGGCGCGGAAGTGGGCGCGGCCGCTCCCTGCCCTCACGAAGCCCTCGACGCGATCGGCGAACGTGACGAGGCCGAACCGATCCCCCTGCTGCTCCGTCGCGGCGCCGAGGAGGAGAGCGGCGGCGACGAACCGGTCGAGAGTCGTCGAGCCGGGCTGTCCCGCGGCATCGAGCGCCGGACGCCCGGAGAGCCGCGAGGCGTCGACGACGACGTAGACCTCCTGGGTCGTTTCGGTCCGGTACTCTTTCGTGACGAGCCGCGCGCGTCGTGCCGTCGCCTTCCAGTGGACGTCCTCACGGGCATCGCCGGCGACCCAGTCGCGCAGCTTCTCGAACTCACGTCCCTTTCCGACCTGCCGACGGACGTGAAGGCCGGCGCGGCCCCGGTTCAGGAAGAGCGTCGCCGCGGCCTTCTTCTCCGCGAGGAGGTTCGGGTAGACCCGCAGCTCGGTCGAGGCGGGGAGGCTCGTGCGGAGGTCCCAGAAGCCGAGCGGAGAGGCGACCTCGGCGCGCAGGCCGGCGACGGCCCAGCGGCCCGTTCTTCGGGGGACCACCTCGAACGGGACGGTCGTATCTTCCGCGCTCGAATCCGCGGTCCTCTCCGCGACGCGTCGTTCCGGGCTCTCGCACTCGATCTCCGATGGGAGCGGCAGGCCGATTCGGAGGCCCCCGATCGGAGCTCCGCCCACGGTCACCTCCACGCGGCCCGGCTTCGCCCGCGTGAGCCTCACGACGGGCGGCAAGGCGGCGCGCAGGGCCCGCAGGCGGCGCGGGCCGGCGAGGGCGTCGGCGACGGCGACGGCGGCTCCGACCAGCGCCAGCCCTCCGAGAGCCGGCGCGGCCTCCGGCGACGCGGCGAAGGCCAGCGCGAGCGGGAGGAGCGTCGCGCCCGTGAACGCGAGGAGCCGCTGGGAAGGGACGATCATCTCGGGACGGGGACCCTCTGCAGGACCCGCTCGACGACCTCGGCCGGAGCGAGCCCCTCGATCTCGAACTCGGGACGGAGGACGAGGCGGTGCTCGAGGACGGGGACCGCCAGCGCTTTGACGTCGTCCGGGGTGACGAAGTCGCGTCCCGAGATCGCCGCGAGAGCGCGAGCGGCGAGGAGGAGCCCCTGTGTGGCGCGCGGTCCGGCGCCGAGGAGGACCGACTCCTCCTCTCTCGTGGCGCGCGCGAGGTCGACGGCGTAGCCGACGAGCTCGTCGCGAACGACGACCGCGGCGATCTCGGGCCGGACGGACTCGAGCTCTCCGGTCCCGAGGACGGGCCGGACCTCCCCTCGCGCGAGGACCTCCTCGGGCGCGTCGGGACCGAGCGTGCGGCGCGCGAGCGCCAGCTCGTCACCGCGCGGCGGAACGGACATCGGGATCTTCAGGAGGAAGCGGTCCTTCTGCGCCTCGGGAAGCGGGTAGGTCCCTTCGAACTCGACCGGGTTCTGGGTCGCGAAGACGGTGAAGCTCGGCGAGAGCGGGTGGGTCTCCCGGTCGATCGTCACCTGCCGCTCCTGCATCGCCTGCAGGAGGGCGGATTGCGTCTTCGCCGGGGCGCGGTTCACCTCGTCGGCGAGGAGGAACGTCGTGAAGATCGGCCCCCTCACCAGAGTGAACTGCCGGCGCTCCAGATCGAAGACGCTCGAGCCGGTCACGTCGGCGGGCATCAGGTCGGGCGTGAACTGGATCCGCGCGAAGTCGCATCCGAGCACCTGCGCGAGCGTCCGCACGAGGAGGGTCTTGGCGACCCCCGGCACGCCTTCGACGAGGGCGTGCTGACGCGCCAGCACGGCGACGAGGGCGAAGTCGACGGCCCGCTCCTGGCCGATGACGACCCTTCCGATCTCCGTTCGGGCGCGGGCGAGGACGTCCTGGACGGGTTCAGGCATGGGGCTCCTTTCGGGCACGGGCTTCGGGATGGGCTGCGCGGCAGAGCGCGGCGTACGCAGCCGGGATCTCGGTGGTGCGGCGGGCCTCGTCGGCGAGACGGCGCATCTCGCCGGTCGGCGTCCCCGACGTTCGGCTCCACTCCGCGAGAGCGGCGTCGAGGAGACGCGAGGGCGGGATCCCCCGCGTGAGGAGACGGACGAGCCCTTCGAAGGAATCTCGCCCGCCCGCGCCGGGGATCGCTCCGGGGGCCTCCTGCGGCGCCAGGAGCCCCGTCGCGTTCCGCCACGCCCAGAGGCCCGCGACGAGGAGAGCGGCCAGGAGGAGGCCGCCGAGACGGTACCGGCGGAGGAGGACCATCACGCCCTCTCGCTCCTCGACCCCGAGGTGCGTCTCGGCGAAGAGGACCGTCGTCTTCTCGCCGACGAGGTGAGCGAGGAGAACGCTCGCGCGCTCCTTGCGCATCGACGCGTTCGTGAGACGGGAGGCGTCGGTCAGGAGGACGAGCGTCCCCCGCCCGAAGCGCCGCGACGCGACGACGGGTGCGTCGTCGATGGCGTACAGCGTCGTCCAGCGGTCCGAGCCGAGCTCGAGCCGGGCGGCGGAACGCCACGTGAGGGCTTCGGGAAGCGAGCCATGAGGATCGTCGGGGCCCGGCGCCCGCCGGGCCGCGGCGACCGGAGCGCTCCCGGCCCGCCGGATCGCGACCCCCCAGCGACTCGCGAGTCCCACGGCCGGACGCGGCCGCCGGGCCGGCTCCTTCCCGACGCCGGGAGCCGTCCCCGGGATGTCCGTGGAGCCGACGGGGCGGAGAGCGAGGACGAGCCGTCCCCCGGCCCGAAGGAAGGCTTCCGCCTCTTCGAGCTCCTTCGTCGTCGCTTCCGCGAAGGCCTCGACCGTCGGCCCGATGACGAAGACGACGGCCGCGCCGGCGTCCGGCTCGGCTGGAAGAGGAGAAAGGAGCCTCCTCACATCGAGGCCGGGCTGCTCCGCGAGCGCCTCGAGGAGGGCGCGGGTCCCGAGGGGGTCGCTTCGGAACGAGGAATAGGGAGGGTAGACGTCGCCGCGGGCGAGAGCGAGGTCCAGGAAGAAGTACGCTCCCGCCGCGACCGTCGCGCAGAGGAGCGCCGCGAGGATGCCCGAGCTCCTACGGTATCGCGAGGGCCCGGAGTGCACGGACGTCCTCCTTGAAAGCGGCGAGCGAACCGGCGCTCACCCGGTGGGTCCCGTAGAAGACGCGATCGAACTCGGTGGCGAGAGAGCCGAAGAGGGGCGACAGGCTCGGTGACGCGCCCGGGTGCCGCTCCAGCTCCCGGGAGTAGTCGCCGTTCGACTTGTGCGGGGCGAGCCTCACGAGCTCGCCGCGGGCGAGCGCGCCGAGCCCGGCCAGGTACAGGGCCCGCACCGCGCGCCGTCCGTCCCCTTTCGCGATCCACTCGTCGCCCAGGGCGAGCCACTCCTCCGGCTCCTTCGCATCGGCGGCGACCGTGTCGGCGAGGAGGTCGATCTCGGGCGTGGGCGTGGGCGCGGCGGGCTCCGGCGCGCGGAGCTGCCTCTTTCGCACGATCCGGACGATGAGGAGAGCGAGCGCTCCGGCGACGACGGCCAGAGCGGTGAGGAGAAGGAGCTGCTCGCCGGCCAGCCCGAAGGCCCACGCTCTGTCCGAGCCCTCGGCGCGCCCCCAGCGCAGCCTCTCGGCGATCGCCCGGGCGAGCCGATCGAGCAGACGGAGAACGGCCGTTGCCGCGCCGGACACCATCTCCCAGAGCCCCCGAACGACGTCCTCGAACACCCCTGAGCCGCCGGCGGCGGGCTCCTTCGGCAGGTGCCAGGCGAAGCGGCGTCGGGAGAGGACCTCGTCGAGAGCGCGGTCGAGGCTCGCGGGGTCGACCGAGGGAGCCGCGGCCCGCGCGGGGAGCGCGGCGAGCAGGAAGACGACCATCGCCGTGCCCCGGCGCCGGAGCGCCGCGAGGAGGTCTTCGCCCGTCCGCCGGGATTCCACGTGGAAGCTGCGGACGACGTAGACCGCCTTCACGAGCGGGTCGACGAGGAGGTGGGTGACTGCCGCGGAGACGGCCAGCAGCGGGAGCGAGAGGAGGTGTCCGGCCGCGCGCGAGAGGTCCGTTTCGACGCCGGCGAGCGTCCGAAGGAGGAGCGGGAGGACGACGAGGAGGACGAAGACGTTCAGGAAGGCGAAGATGCGGAACGCGAGAAGGACCAGGAGGAGCACGTGGTTCTGGCCCTGCCAGACGCCCGCGTGCCGCCGCGCTCGAGCCGCGAGATCGGCGAGGCTCGAGCCCCGAAGGCCCTCGGCGACGGCGCTCTGGAAGAAGGCCGCCGTCAGTCCGTAGGGGACCGTCGCGAGGAGCGCGAGCGGCAGGAGGACGAGGCTCCAGGGCTGGAGGGCCGCCTGGCGGGCGGCGATCGCGAGCGTGCCGGGCGGCGTGTCGAGGGCCGCGCTCGAGAGCCCCTCGACCCGAAGGCGTTCGCAGAAGAGCGCCTGCGCGGTCTTCATCACGACGAAGAGGAGCGCGAGACCGAACGATGCGGCCGGCAGAGAGGCCGAGGCACCGCCGGCGCGGGCGAGGTCGAACCCCAGGAGGAGCGCGGCCCCGAGGAACGGAATTGTCCCGCCGGCGTAGAGGAGGAGCGCGCGGGGCGAGGCGCTGGCGAGGAGGAACGCCCCGTCCTCCAGCAGATCGAGGGCCCGGGGCGCGTCGTCTCCGGAGGCCTTCGGTCTCACCGAGGCTCCGATCTGGTCGGCGGGTCACCGAAGCCTGCCCCCTCCCCGGCCGAGCTCGGCAGCGCGACGAGGAGCCGCCCGAGGAGAAAGAAGAAGAGCCACGCGGCGAGGAAGCCGGCCGCGGCTGCGAACCGCTCGGCGATCCGCCGGCGCGGCGGGGCCGCCGGAGAGGCCGCCGCCCTCAGGCACGACGCACAGAGGACCCTCCCGTCGTGCTCCGTCACGCACTCGCGGCAGAATGCCCGCCGGCAGGCGGGGCAACGGGCCGCTGCCTCGCGCTCGGGGTGGCGGAAGCACGGGAGGACGAGCGGGGCGCTCACGTCGGAGGGGGCGTCGCGGGAACCGTCTCTTTCTGGGCGGCCTGCAGGAGCGGCCGGAGACGCGCGATCCCGCGGCGTGCGACGCGCAGACGCTTCCAGGAGGGGACCTCCTCGACGTGGACGGCCGTCTGAAGCGTCGTCCGGCAGGTCGGTCCCCGAAGGGCGTGGACGGCGAGGATGAGCAGGAAGACCCCGCCCAGCGAGCGGAGGATCCACGCGCCGACCTCGCCCGTCAGGAAGCTCCCGGCCAGCGGAACGGCCGCGAGCAGGGCGAGGACGGCGGCGGCGGTCCCGTAGGTCTTCGTCGGGCGAACGACGATCGCCTGGATGTCCGCGTATGGGAATCGCCTGTAGCGCTCGGAGTAGCCGGTGTCGTCGACGACGAGGAGGTGGTCGCTTCCGAGCCAGACGGTCGTGCGAGGCGCCATGACGTCGAGCCAGCGCGGGCTCGTGAATCGACGGCCGCGGCCCGGGAGCTTCCGGTACTCGACCATCACGCGCCCCTCCCTTCGGTCAGCATCCGGAAGAGCATCGAGACCAGGAACGCCCAGCCCACGAGCTGGGCGAGACCGAGGACGACCGCGACGACGTGCCCCGCGCGCGAAGGACGGACGAGGCTCCTCGGCGCCTTCCAGAACCGGATCGCGACGAAGATGGCGGCGGGCGCGGTCAGGAGCGTGAAGTAGAAGACGAGGAGCGGAAGCGTCGCGAGCGAGAGCGCGATCCGGCCGTGCAGGAGCCGCCCGGTCTCGAGCCTCGGGATCGTCCCCTTCGCCACGCCCGTGTCGAGGCAACGGGGGCAGAGCCTCTCTCCGGCGATCGACAGCTCGCAGAGCCGGCAGACGAAGGCTCCGCAGCGCCCGCACGCGCCGACGGCGCGCTTCCTCGAGTGGGTGAAGCAGGTCGCCTCCCCCGCCGCCTCGACGTCCTCGCCGGTCGCGCCGGCGGGACGCTCGCGGTGGAACGCCGGGAAGACCTCGCCGAGGTGAAGGGCCCCGCAGGCCTCGCAGGCGAGAGTCGCGTCCATGCCGAGGCGCTCGGGGGCGATCGGGGATCGGCAACTGCCGCAGGTGAGCGATGCGGTCATCGGAGCTCGACGACCCTCGTGTCACAAAGGCGATCGTGGAGGGCCCGATGCTCCTCGTCGAACGCGGCCATCAGGTAGCCGATGAAGAGCGTCATCGACGAGAGCATGTCGGCGAAGAACCGGCTCGTGGCCTTTCCGAACCCGAGCGGCGAGCCGTCGGCCCGAACGACCCGGATCCGCATGAGCCGCTTGCCGAGCGTCTGCCCGGAGCGGCCGTGCAGGACGATGTAGTAGGCGGCGTTCCCGGCGACGCCGACGAGCATGGCGGCGATCTGCCGAACCCAGAATCCCGGCGAGTCCGGCGTGATCTGCGTGATGAGCGGAATCCCGACGATCGGGATCTGGATCGCCGTGGTGACGATCCAGAGACCGAGCATGTCGACGAACCTCGCCGAAAGACGGGTCCCGAACCGCGCGAACGCCGGCCCCTGGCAGGGCGGAAGCCCCTCTTCGATCCGCATGAGGACGACGGGCTTGCAGGCGGCGCAGAAGGTGTGGCCCCGGAAGGGGACCGTCTCGTCGAGAGGGACGCTTCGCCGGCACTCCGAGCAGTCCGTCATCCGTCTCGAGATGCCGGGGAGCGAGGGGGCCGACGGCTCGTCGATGAGCCGCGTCCAGGCGGGCATCCCCTCGTGCCAGACGAGCGTGTCGGGTCCGATCTCGCCCGCCAGGGCCGCCGTGACGAGCTCTGCCTCGGAGAACGGACCTGCCGGCTGACCGTCGCGAGAGACGAACCAGGAGATCTCCACTCTGCCTCCCCGTCCGGATTCTGCGACAGATGGGCCGGCCTCGTACATTTCCACGGTCGCCCGCCGTGGCGTCCGAGCGCGCCCCCCGGACCCCCGGCTGATCCGCGTCAGTCGAATCGCACCGACACGATCTTGCTGACGCCCGGCTCCTCCTGCGTGACGCCGTAGAGCGCCTGGGCGGTCTCCATCGTCCTCTTGCTGTGCGTGATGAGGACGAACTGCGTCTCCTCGGAGAGCTCGTTGAGGAGCGTCGTGAAGCGGTCGATGTTCGCCTCGTCGAGCGGGGCGTCGACCTCGTCGAGGATGCAGAAGGGGGAGGGCTTGTAGCGGAAGATCGAGACGAGGAGCGAGACGGCGGTGAGCGCCTTCTCGCCGCCCGAGAGGAGCCCGATCGTCTGGTTCCGCTTGCCGGGGGGCTGGGCCATGATCTCGATCCCCGAGTCGAGCGGGTCGCTCTCGTCGAGGAGCTGCATCGAGGCGGTGCCGCCGCCGAAGAGCTTCTGGAAGACCTGCGCGAAGTTCGCGTTGATCGCGACGAACGCCTGGGTGAACCGCTCGGAGGACGTGAGGTTGATCGTCCGGATCGTCTCGAGGATCTGGTCGAGCGACTTCTCGAGGTCGAGCTTCTGCGTCGACATCTCCTGGAGCCGCTTGCTCTCGACGTCGAACTCCTCGAGCGCGGCGTGGTTGACGGGGCCGAGCCGCTCGAGGGCGACCGTCTTCTGGACGACCTCCTCCTGCATCGCGGCGAGGGCCTCGTCGTCGGGCTCGGGCTCGCCTTCCGCCCGCTCCACCGGCGGGAGCTCCTCGGGCGGGACGCCGAACTCGGCGCGGCAGGTCTCCGAAAGGTGCTCGCGGTCGCCGCGGCGCCGCTCGACGACGAGCTCGGCCTCGAAGCGGGCGCGGCGCGCGGCGTCGAGCGCCTCGCGGGCCGCATGGGCGCCGCGGTCGAGCTCCTCGAGACCGCCGCGGCGCTGCACCGCGGCCGCGTCGGACTGCTTCAAGGCGGCCTCGGCCTCGGATGCGGCGACGACCGCCTCCTCGCGCCGCTCGCGCGCCTCCTCGCCGGCGGCGAGGGCGCGCTCCTTCCGCTCGCCGAGAGCGGTGATCTGCTGGGAGAGCTCGGCGAGGCGGCGGGCGGCGGCGTCGGCCCGGTTCCGGTGGGTCTGGAACGCCTCCTGTGCGGCCCGCCGCCGCTCGCGGAGGACGTCGCGCGCGGCGCGCGCCTCGCCGTCGGCCTGCTGGGCCGAGAGGCGGACCGCGCGGGCCGACTCGAGGCCGCTCTCGAGGCCGGCGATTGCGGCCTCCATGGCGGTCATCTCGCCGGTCTTCTGCGCGGAGAGCTCGAGCGCCTTCGCACGCTCCTCGCCGACGCGCAGGAGGTCGGCGCGGAGCTGCTTCTCCTCCTCCAGGATCGTCGCGACCTCGCGCTCGGCGCGGGTCGCCTCGTCGCGGGCGGCGGAGAGGCGCGCGAGCGCCTCGGAGTGCTCCCGCTCGGCGCGGCGCGACGCGGCGATCTCGCGCTCGACGGCCTGCGCCGCCTCGCCCGCCTGCGCGCCCGTCCCGGAGATCTCCTCCTCGAGGGCGGCGAGCCGCTCGGAGAGGGTGTCCTTCTCGGCGCCGACGTTCTTCAGGTCGCGCCGGACGGTGAAGAGCCCCTCGCCCGGCACCTCGGTGCCGGCCGCCTCGACGATCGAGCCGCGGACGACGACGCCGTCCTTCGTGACGAACGTCCGCTCCGGCAGGAGCTCGGCGAGGGCGAGGGCGTCGTCGACGGAAGCGACGACGAGGGCGTCGGGGAGGGCGGCCGAGAGCGCCTCGTCGCCGGGCCGCGCCGTCAGCAGGTCGCGGGCGAGGCCGAGGACCCGCGGGTCCGCGGGCTTGAGGGGGAACGGCGTCTCGGGGATCGGGTGGACGAAGCGCGCCGTGCCGAGGTGCGAGGCGCGGACCGTCTCAATGAGCGAGGCGAGCGCCGCGCGGTCGCGGACGACCGGGGCTTCGAGGGCGCCGCCGAGCGCGGCGTCGAGCGCGTGCTCGAACCCCTCCTCGGCGTCGAAGTGGTCGGCGAGGACGCCGTCGGCCTTCGCGCCGGAAGTCTCGAGGGCCCGCCGGGCCGCTTCGCCGCCCGCCTCGCGCGCCGCGAGAAGGGTCTCGAGGGCGCCGAGGCGCTTGTCGAGGGCGTGGAAGGCGCGCGTCGCGCGCTCGCGCTCCTCCTTGAGGGAGGCGAGCCGCTCCTCGGCGGACCTCCGTGAGACGCCCGCCTCTTCGAGCCGCCGGCGCGCCTCGGCGAGGCGCTCGTTCGTCTCGGCCTCGAGGTCGCGCGCCGCCTCCATCGCGGCGCGGCGCTCCTGGAGCTGGAGTTCGGCGCGCCCCTTCCGCTCCTCGACCTTCGTCAGGGCGAAGCCGAGGCGGTCGACGAGAAGCGCGGCCTCGCGCTCCCGGTTCGTCGCCTCCGTGGCGCGGGCGGCGGCGGCGAGGAGCTCCCGCCGGGAGCCCTCCCTCCGCGTGGTGGCGTCGCTCTCGTCACGGGTCGCGGCGGCGAGCGCCTCGCCCGTCTCCTTCGCCTTCGCCTCGGCGGCGGCGAGCTCCTCGGCGGCCTCGGCCAGGAGCTGCTCGGCCTTCGTCGCCTCCTCGACGGAGGAAAGGTGGTCCTCCTCCGCCTCGGTGCGCTGCGAGCCGACCAGCTCCCTGCGGGCCTCGGTCTCCTCGGCCTCGCGGGCAGCCGCCGTGACCGCGGCCTCGGCCGCGAGGAGCGCCTCGCGGGCGGCGGCGAACGCGTCGGCCTTCTCGCGCCGGAGGCGCTCGGCCTCCTCGGCGGCGTGACGCGCCTCCTCGAAGGCGGCGTCGAGGCGGCCCGACTCGGCGAGGGCGGCCCCTTCCGCGTCGGTCGTCGACTTCAGCGCCGCCTCGGCGGCCTCGGTCGCGGCGACGAGCCGCTCGGACTTCAGGCGCAGGAGGCGCTTCTTCAGGCCCGAGAGGACGTCGGCCTGCTCCTTCCAGCGGGCCGCCCGGGACGCCTGCCGCTTGAGCGACGTGCAGGCGCGCTCGATCTCCGAGACGATGTCGGTGAGGCGGAGGAGGTTCGCGCGGGTCTCCTCCAGCTTCACCTCGGCCTGCTGCTTCCGGATCTTGTACTTCGAGATCCCCGCGGCCTCCTCGATGAGGCGCCGCCGGTCCTGCGGCTTGGCCGAGAGGATCAGGTCGATCTTCTGCTGCTCGATGATCGCGTAGGCGCGGACGCCGAGGCCGGTGCCGAGGAGGAGGTCCTGGATGTCCTTCAGGCGCGCCTTGCGGCCGTTGAGGATGTAGTCGCTCGTCCCGTCGCGGGTGACGCGGCGGGTGAGGACGACCTCGCCGCCGGTGTCCGCCCACTGCCCGCCGCGCGACTCGAGCGTGAGCGAGACCTCGGCCATCCCGAGAGGCCTGCGCCGGGCGGAGCCGTTGAAGATGACGTCTTCCATCGTCGTCCCGCGCAGGGCACGGGCCGACTGCTCGCCCAGGACCCACATCACGGCGTCGCAGATGTTCGACTTGCCGGAGCCGTTCGGCCCGACGATGGCGGTGAGGCGGGACGGAAGGGTGAGGGACGTTCGGTCGACGAACGACTTGAAACCGTGGATCTCGAGCTTTTTCAGTCGGAACATGGCAGCGTCAGGCGGGCGACCCTACCACGACGGAGGGGCGGCGTGCCGGAAAGGGCCGCCGGGAGCGTCCGCGCTCAGGCGACACGCGCCGGAGAGCGGCCGGGGACGGCGTGGAGGGCGCGGAGGAGCTCGCCGCGGGACGCGACCGACAGCTTTCGGAACGCGTGCTTGAGGTGGTCCTTCACGGTGTATTCGCTGATGAAGAGCTCGCCCGCGATCTCGGAGTTACGCAGGCCCCGCAGGACGCCTGAGACGACCTCGGCCTCGCGATCGGAGACGCCGCGGGCGTGGAGGTGGGGGCGCACGTCGTCGATTGTCGGCGCGGCCCGCTCCTTGAGGAGGACGATGCGCGCCGGCGGGGCCGCGGACGTGCCGTCGCCGGGGCAGTCGACGATCCGCGCCTCGAGGCATCGGCCGTCGGTGAGCGCCATCCGCTCCGTTGTCGGGTTCTCCCGCGCCGCGAGCTGCAGGAGCCGGGACGCGAGCGGGATCGTCCGCCGGTCGCCGGAGAGGACGGCCGGGCCGTCGTCGGAGTCGCGGGAGAGCAGCTCCTCGGCCGCGCCGTTCGCGTAGAGGACCGTCCCGCCGCGGTCGACGATCATCGCCGGCGCCTCGGTCGCCTCGGCGAGGGCGAGGAGGCGTTCTCGCGCGCAGCGCGCCGCGGGCGCCTCCGCGAGGCGCGTCAGGAGCTGGCAGGCGAGCGGGGCGAGGAGCGAGAAGCGCATCGACTCGGCTCCGGTCCAGGGGCGGAAGCGCCGCCTCACGAGGTAGAGGCGTCCGCGCCAGCCTTCCTCCTCGCCGAACGGGACCGTGAGGACGTTGCCGTTCGGGAGCCCGCCGTTGCGCGAGGCCGGGGCGGGTCGGAGGCCCGAATCGCGCCCCCCCGCGAGCCGCCTCCGGAATCTGCGGCCGGTGACGGGGCAGAGGAGGACGAGCTCGAACGCGTCGGGAGCGAGCGCGGCGCCGAGCGTCGCCACGAGCGCCTCGAGGTCGCCGTCGCGCGGGGCGCTGAAGGGAACGGCGTCGGTCAGCGGGCGGGGCATCGTCTCACCGGGGAGGGATTCTAGAGGGTCGGGCCCGTTCAGATTTTGTCGACGCTTCGAGGACAATCGTCCTGTCTCCGTGGTAGCCTTCCGTCCGTTCGCGAGGCACCCCCTCCCGAATCGGAGGCCCGAAAACATGCTCAGCTTCGAGGTCCGCAAGCCGGGTGGCGAGTCGGAGATCCGCAAGGTTCACCGCGACGTGATCCATCTCGGCGCTTCGTCCGGGAACGATCTGGTCGTGAGGGCACGAGGTGTCCTCGGCCGGCACGCCCGCATCTCCGTCGCGGGAGAGGAGCTCCGCCTGGACGTCCTCGGGACGGCGCCCGGCTCGGACGTGTACCTGAACGGAGCGATCGTCAAGTCCGCTGCACTCGCGGCGGGCGACCGTATCCAGATTGGCGAGGCGACGATCACTCTGCTGAACGGTCCTGCCCCGAACCCGAACCGTCTCGCGGCGCCGCCGCCGCGCGGGAGGGACGCCTTCTCGGTCGCCGCGGCCGCGCTCGCGCCGCCGCCGCCCCCGCCGGCCCCGCCCGCGGCCCAGGCCCCGCGGGTGCCCGAGCCGCGGCCGAGGACGTACGAGCCGGTCCACGCGGCCCGGCCGGCGGAGAGCCGTCCGAGCTCGCTCTCGGCGGCGCAAGGCTTCCGGCTGGCCGACGTCTGGGGGGAGCTGTTCGGTCGGCTCCGCGCCTCGGCCACACTGGAGGAGAGGCTCCAGGAGGTCGCGTCGTACCTCTCCTCCTCCACGCCCGTCCACAGCGTCGCGTTCCTCTCCGTGGCCGACAGCTCGACGGGAGAGGCGATCGCCGCGATCTGGAAGGGGACGCTCCCGCGGCTAGGCCGCCGCTCGGTCGACGAGGTCTTCGCCTCCGGCGGACCGACCGACATCTTCGAAGCGGGCATGCGCCTCCGGGTCTACCCGGTGACGCGGCCGGGCGCCGAGGCGGTGGGCCTCCTCGTCCTGCCGATGGAGCTCGCCGCCGACCCGCTTCTGAACGACCTCGGCGTCGCTCTCGCCGCGGCGATCGGGTTCGTCCACGCCGAGCGCGCCGATGCGCCGTTCGGGGAGCGCACCAGCGCCCACGCCCCCGCGGCGATGGTGACCGCGCCGCTCGAGGACCCCGTCACCGCCGTGGTCGGCTCCTCCCTGGCGATCCAGAACCTGCGCGTCTCCCTCCAGCGGATCGCCTCGGCCCGCGCGCCGGTCCTCGTGATCGGCGACGTCGGCACCGGCAAGACGCTCGTCGCCGAGACGCTCCACGCGCTCTCGCCGCGGCGTCCCCGCCCGCTCGTGAGGATCTCCGCGACCGCCTCCACCGCGGCGGCTCTCGAGGAAGACCTCCTCGGCACCGCGGGTCCGCCCGACCGCCGCCGCCGTCCGGGGCGCCTCTTCGAGGCCGACGGCGGGACCCTCCTCATCGAGGAGGTGAGCGAGCTCCCCGCGCCGACCCAGGCGCTCCTCTACCGTCTCCTCGAGGCGCGCGAGGTCGTCGCGCCCGGCGGCCGGTCCGTCCCCGTCGACGTCCGCGTCATCGGCACCTCCTCGCGGCCCCTCACGCGGGCGGTCGAGGAGGGGACCTTCCGGGACGACCTCTACTACCGTCTCTCCGCCCTCACGCTCCGCCTCCCGACGCTCCGCGATCGCAAGGAGGACATCCCGGCGCTCCTCGACGCCTTCGCCGCGCGACACGGTGGACCGCCCGCGGCGGCCTACGACGTCGAGGCGATGAACGCTCTCCTCGACTTCAACTACGCGGGGAACGTCCGCGAGGTCGAGAACGAGGTCCGGCGCCTCGCGGCCCAGCTCGGCACGGGCCCCGTCCGCCTCTCCGACCTCGACGCCAAGTTCGGCGACGAGCACGTCGAGCTGACGCTCGCCGAGAGCGACGACCTCAAGGAGATCGTCGAGAAGGTCGAGCGCCAGGTCATCGAGCGCGTCATGCGCAAGGTGCGCGGCAACCAGTCGCTCGGAGCCCGGCTCCTCAACATCTCCCGCGGCTCCCTCATCGCCAAGATGAAGGAGTACGACATCAAGGACTTCCGGTACCTCAAGCGGCAGGACTAACAGCGGTCCTGGATCGTGGCTGGGGGGCCGAACGGTTCAGCCCTTCCCCTTCGAACGCCGCCTCTTCCCGGAGGCGGCGTTTCCCTTTCCGGCCTCCGCGTCCTCGCCGATCCGGAGCGTCAGCGCCCAGAAGACGAACGGCACCGCGAACTTCCCGACGATGTCGAAGAAGTAGCGTCCCGTCGCGACCACCTCCCTCTGCCAGCGCGGCCACGTCGCGACGCTCCAGGCGCCGAGCTGCGTCGCGTAGAGCGTCTGGACGGCGAAGGAGAGGTGCAGCACCTGGGTCAGGAGGAGCGCGGCGAAGGCGGCGGCGACCCGGGCCGCGTACGCGCTCGCGCGCAGGTCGCGCGGTGTGGCGAAGACGAGCGCGAGCAGGAGGACGAGGTTCGCCGTCATCGGCGCGGCCGAGAAGGCCGGCGTCTCGGACCGGGAGGAGAGGTCGGCCCTCTGCACGACGACCATGCCGTCCTCGAACGCGAGGCGGGTCACCTTCGTCCTCTCCGCGGCGCGGATCCACCCCTCGGACGCCCGCGTGACGAGCGCGCCCCAGGGGCGGCCGACGAGCGCGAACCAGAGGAGGATCGCGAGCCCCGCAGCGAGCGGGAGCCTGGTGAGCAGCCTACGGAGCCGCGGGTCGATTCGGTCGTGCATACCGGTCCGCCCAGAGGAGGAAGAGCGCGACCCCGAAGAGGATCACGATCGCCTGCCAGACGACGATGTGGGAGTCCTCGAAGTGCTTCGGGAAGTAGACCCCGATGTAGAAGAGGCTGACGATCCTCACGACGTTCAGCAGCTGAATGGCGAGGAAGCCGCCGACGAGGCCCAGGAGCTTGCGGCCCCACGGGGCGGGGAACGCGAGGACGCCGGCGAAGAAGATGTAGATCGTCTCGAGGCCGTTGCA
>ENA-UPTA01001840-UPTA01001840.1-activated-sludge-metagenome-genome-assembly--contig:-NODE-1840-length-22766-cov-110.404209_pt1 | contig 22766 bp, 17 predicted proteins | sample MGYA00238184_ERZ773361 | MGnify/ENA primary metagenome ERZ773361 (study PRJEB29100, sample SAMN05720205) | activated sludge metagenome | isolation source: anaerobic digester from wastewater... | reverse complement strand
GGGAACGCCGGTTCCAAAGGGGACAAGCCGCCCGCCTATGGCGATATTCTGGTGCGGGGCGATATCGGGGACGCGAGCAACCTGATTCCGCTTCTGGCTTCCGATTCGGCTTCTCACGCCGTGGGCGGCATGGTTTTCAACGGTCTGGTCAAGTACGACAAGGATATGAATATTGTCGGCGATCTGGCCGAATCGTGGGAGGTGTCGCCGGATGGTCTGTCGATCACCTTCCACCTGCGCAAAGGTGTTCGGTGGCATGACGGCCGGCCCTTCACGGCCGCCGACGTGCTTTTCACCTATCAGGTGACGGTGGATCCCAAAACGCCCACCGCCTATGCCGGGGATTTTCAGAAAGTCAAAAAAGCCCGGATTCTGGACGACTATACCTTTCGTGTTACCTACGACAAGCCTTTCGCGCCCGCTTTAATCAGTTGGGCCGCAGCGATGATGCCCGCTCACCTGCTCGCGGGGAAAGACATTACCCAAAGCCCTCTTTCGCGCCACCCCATCGGCACCGGGCCCTACCGGTTCAAGGAATGGGTTCCGGGTCAGAAAATCGTTCTGGTGTCCAACGAGGATTATTTTGAGGGGCGACCCTATCTGGACGGCCGGATTACGCGGATCATTCCCGACACCGCAACCATGTTTCTGGAGCTTCGCGCGCAGAACCTCGGCATGATGGGGCTGACACCGCTGCAGTACACGCGGCAGACGGAGAACAATCTGTTCAGGGAAAATTTCAACAAATATCGCTATCTGGCTTTTGCCTACACGTATCTGGGCTATAATTTGAAAAACCCGCTTTTTACGGACAGGCGCGTGAGACAGGCCATATCCCACGCCATCAATAAAGACGAAATCATCAGCGGGGTTCTGCTGGGACTGGGCAAACCGGCGACGGGGCCCTACAAGCCGGGCACCTGGGCGTACAACGACAAAGTGAAAATCTACTCCTACGACCCGGCCAAAGCGCGCGAACTTTTGAAGCAGGCGGGGTGGGCGGACGCAAACGGCGACGGTTTGCTGGACAAGGACGGCCGGTCCTTTGCGTTTGAAATTCTGACCAATCAGGGCAATGAGACCCGCCAGAAATGCGCGGAGATTATTCAGCGGCAGCTTGCGGAAGTCGGCATTGCCGCGAAAATCCGCGTTCTGGAATGGTCGGCGTTTGTCACCCATTTCATCAACAAACGGCGCTTTGACGCGGTCATTCTGGGCTGGACCATCCCGCCGGACCCGGACGCCTACGACGTGTGGCACTCAAGCAAGACCGCGCCGGAAGAGCTCAATTTTGTTTCCTACAGCAATCCGGAAGCCGACGAGATGCTGGAGAAGGGCCGCAGCACGTTCCATCAGGACGAAAGGAAAAAATACTACGACCGTTTTCAGGAAATTCTGGCCGAGGATCAGCCTTACACTTTTCTGTATGTTCCCGACGATTTAATCATCATATCCAACCGCGTTCGCGGCATCGAGCCGGCGCCCGCCGGCATCGGCCACAACTTCATCCGCTGGTACGTTCCCAAAGACGAGCAGAAATACACGATGACCCGGTAGCAGGGAATGATCGCGACAAACCTTGCGGGTGGCAAGGCCGTTCTCTACAGCCAAATAAAAAAATGCTTGACAATAGAACGTACGTTCTATATAAGACGGGCCATGAAAAAAATCCGCGACATAAAATCCGTAGAACAGAGCCTGGTGTCGTTTTACCGCCATCAGAAGCGCATGCCCACCTATGCTGAAATGATGGACCTGTTTGAGGTGCGATCCAAAAGCGTCGTCTTTTACTGGATAGAAAAGCTCATTGAAAAAGGCATTCTGGAAAAAGACGCGCAGGGATTTCTCAAACTGTCGGGCGTTTCCTTCGGCATTCCTCTGGTCGGCAATGTGGCCGCCGGGATTCCCTCGTCGGCCGAAGAAAGCACCCGTGATATTCTGTCCATGGACGAGTACCTGGTAACCAGGCCCGAGGCTTCTTTTTTGCTGCGGGTCACAGGGGACTCGATGATCGGCGCGGGCATCATGGAAGGCGATCTGGTCATCGTCGAGCGGGAACGGACTCCCCGAAGCGGCGACATTGTTCTGGCCGAAGTCGATGGCCGGTGGACCATGAAATATTTCCGCCGGCAGGGCGGAAAAGTTGTCCTGGAGGCCGCCAATCCGGCTTATCCTGCGATTTGTCCCAGAGAAGAACTCAAAATAGGCGGCGTGATCACCGCCTCCGTCAGAAAATATCTGATGTAACCCGGATCAGAAAACAGGGAGCAAAAAAATGCGCGCGATCACAGGGGTTTCCGCATTGTCCGGCGTTATGAACGGTCATCGGAGCGTCACGCTGCGTCGGGAATCGTTTGCGGCGGCAACACGCAAGGGAGGAAAAGAAGGCCATGACCCGAGCGTGGCAAGAATCGACCGACTGATTTCCGCGGCGGGCGCCGTGGCTTTGGCCCTGTCCGCTTTTTATTTCGCCCCGATTGTCGGATCCATTTTCCTGAAATAACGGCGTGGCGCAAAGGGGCATTGGCACAATCTTCCTGTCAGAAGCCGGTTTTGTTTTCCGATGACTTCCCCTCTCCGATTTCCAGAATCTTGTCCACGTTGAAAATTCTTTTTTCCCGTCGCTCCAGGCAGAAAGCCTCGAGGCCCAGGTAAGGATAACCCTTGTATTCCATATTTCCCATGAACAGGGGCCTCACCGTCCGGCGCGATTTTTCATCCTGACCTTTGAGGTAAAGGATTTCAATGTTTTTCTTTTCAGCAATCGCCTCTTCAATCCATTTTATTTTCTCCTCGCGGCTGAACGTTTTGGCGGCTTGAGCAACCTGGAGATTCGTAAGAAACTTGACCACGCGCCAGTCCATTAAAATATGGTTTTTTTGGAGAGGCCTCTTAAGAACAATGCCGTCGAGGGTCGTGCAGCGCGACAGCGCCACGTACATCTGCCCGTGGGCAAAGGTGCCCCGCCCCACGTCGATCACCACGTTTTCAAAGGTTTTTCCCTGGCTCTTGTGAATGGTGACCGCAAAGGCCAGGCGCACCGGATACTGCCGGAAAGATCCGACCTCCTCCGAGCGCAGCTCTTCGTTTTTCAGGAAAAACCGGTAGATTTTCCAGGTGTAGGGGGAAATGCGCGCCGTATCTCCGTTGTCCAGTTCGGCCACAATCACGTCCTCGCCGTCGTCCTCCTGCTCGAGCCTTCGAATTTTGCCGATGGTGCCGTTCATCCACTGGCCCAGTGAATCGTTGTTGAGCAGCATAATCTGTGCGCCTTTTTTCAGCTTCAGATCCACCGCGGTCGGCAGATATTCCTTGCCGAAATCGCCTTCGATTCGGCCGGCGGCCCTCCAGATTTTCCCCGGCAGTTCGGCCAGCCGTTTTTCATTGATTGCGTCCGCCAGATCATTCGTGCTGGTGAGAGACAGATAAAAGGAGCCGGGAGGCGCTTCGAAGAGCGGATCGCAGCGCGCATTAAACCTGGCCAGATCGTCATCCGTTACGGAGCGGTTGCGGATGGTGTTGAGCAGCCGGACAAATTCATCGTCCTTCTGCCGATAGACTTTTTCCAGCTCGATATACTCGATGTCCAGTTGATCAAAGACTTTTGCGCTGAAAAAATAGGGCGTCGGATAATGGCTTTTGAAAATTTCGCGCTCCGCCGACGAGACAACCGGCGGCAGTTGATACAGATCGCCGATAAAAATCATCTGTACGCCGCCGAAGGGCCGTTTTTCATGAGGGCCGTTGAAACGAAGGAATTTATCGACGCAATCCAGCAGATCGGCGCGCACCATCGAAATTTCATCGATCACGATCGTGGTCAGTTTCTTGTAAAGGGTCGGTCTGTCCTTCTCCCCCTTTTTCTTTCGCTTGATCGACGCCGGCGTCACATTCGGCTTGAAATGAAAAAAGGAGTGGATCGTCTGGCCTTCGACATTGACCGCCGCCACGCCGGTCGGCGCCAGAATCACCACTTTCTTTTGGGTGGCATCGCGGAAATAGTTGAGCAGCGTTGACTTTCCCGTGCCCGCCCGCCCGGTGATCAGGATGTTTTTCTGCGTATCTTCCATGAGCGAAAATGCCCGCTGGAATTCGGAATTGAAATCGATCTTGACCGGTCTGGATGGTTGATTCATGGTGTCTTCCCGTGTGTCGCTGTTGTTTCTAAACACAATTTGTTTCGGTATTCAATCAGGATTATTTGATTTTCCGGAGCCGCTGGTGTAACACAGTGTCGGCCGGCGGCCTCATTCATTACAAAGGAGCGAACTCATGTTCTTAAAAGCGGTGTTTCCCGGAAAATACATTCAGGGCGAGGGTGTGCTCGCGCAACTGCCCGACGCGATTGGCCCTTTCGGTAAAAAGGGGTTGATCCTGGCGTCTCCTTCCGCTCAAAACAAAATTCTGGTTCCGTACCGGGAGAATTTAAAAACCCGCGGGATTCTCATCGAGCCTTTTTCCGGAGAATGCTGCGAAAAGGAATTGAGCCGGCTGGCGGACGTCCTTCGCCGCGAGCGGGTGGATGTTCTGGTCGGCATGGGCGGGGGCAAGGCTATCGACACCGCCAAAATCGCCGCCGACCGCGCGGGCCTTCCGGTGATGATTGTTCCCACCATCGCCTCGACCGACGCGCCCTGCAGCGGCTGCGCCGTTCTTTATTCGGAGCAGGGGACCTTCGAATCCGTCTTTTATCAGAAAATGAATCCGCAAATCGTGCTGGTGGATACCCGAGTGATTGCCGAAGCGCCGGCGCGCTTTTTGATATCCGGCATGGGCGACGCGCTGGCCACCTGGTTTGAAGCCCGGTCCTGCCGCCGCACCCAATCGCCCAATGAGTGCGGCGGATTGAGCACACTGGCGGGGCTGCATCTGGCCAAACTCTGTTATGATACGCTGCTTTCTTACGGTCGTGCGGCGAAAATGGCCGCTGCACAACATATCGTCACACCGGCCCTGAACCACATTATCGAGGCGAACATTCTGCTTTCCGGTCTGGGATTTGAAAGCTCGGGACTGGCGGCGGCTCATTCCATTCACAACGGCCTGACCGCGCTTCCCCAAACCCACGCCTTTTATCACGGCGAAAAAGTCGCCTTCGGCGTCCTCGCCGGTCTGCACCTGACGGATGCCGCGCCGGACGAAATCCAGACCGTCTATGATTTTTGTGAAGCAATAGGGCTGCCGACGACGTTTTCCGATATCGGCCTGGCGGACGCAAACCGCGGGATGATCGACAAGGCAGCCTGTAAGGCTTGCGCTTCCGGGGAGTGCATTCATCATGAAGCGGGTGACATCACACCGGAGAAAGTTCTGCAGGCCATGCTGGCTGCAAACGCCATGGGCGAGGCGCGCCGGCGCAGCGGTCAAAATCAGGCGTAAGAGAAGCGTCGTGTCTTAAACCGAAAATTATTTTCATGAAGGAGGATTTATGCGTAAAGTCTGGTTGACGGTTCTGGGAGGGTTGCTGAGCGTTGTTTTTTGTCTGTCGGTTGCGGCGCAGACGCCGGTTCTTTCGGACGGCGCCGGGGATGCGCTGATCAAAAGTCAGGTGGAAACCGCGGTCAGCCTGCTGGCGGCGATTCACGCCCGGCAGCAGAAAGGGGAGATGAGCGCGGAAAAAGCAAAAGAACTGGCCGCAGGACTGCTGCGGGAACTGCGCTACGGAAAGGAAGGATATTTCTGGGCCGATACGACCGAAGGCGTCAACGTGGTGCTTTACGGCCGCAAGGATACGGAAGGCCGCAACCGGCTGGCCGACAAGGACGCCAAAGGCGTTTTCTATGTGAAGGAATTTCTGGCCCGGGGCAAAACCGGCGGCTATGTCGAATACCTGTTTACCAAAAAGGGCCAGGCCACGCCTCTGCCCAAGCGATCCTATGTTCTGCTGTTCAAGCCCTTCGGCTGGGTGGTCGGAACGGGATATTACCGGTAAAGCGCCGGCGGTGATCAACAAAAAAAGTCAGGGCCGCAATGCCCTGACTTTTTTTGTTGCCGGGTCCTGCCGGGCGCCCGGACGAAATCATCAAAACATGGCAGCGCTACCAGGCTTCCGGGAAAGCCATATTCGTATATATATCCTCGAGTCTTTTCTTGTGGCCGCGCTCCATCGACGCAAGCTCCAGGAAAACCTTTTTCTGCGCCTTGTCCGCGCTTGCTTTGGCCAATTGGGTGTACATCTGCATAGCTGCCAGTTCATTCTTGATGGCGATCACCAGACCGTCAACCGGTTTCAGATCGGGCGTCAGCGGAGGCGTGGGGAGCTCGTCCGCGACTCTGTAGTCCGCCGATTCGGAAAATTGAAGTTCCGCGGCCCCTTTGGTCATATAGCCTTTTAACGTGAGCTTGTGCTGGGCTTCTTCACCGGCAAGCTCCTGGAACAGCTTCCTGAGATTCGCGTCCTTCGCTTTTTTGGCCACGCCGCTGTAAAATTTATTGGCTGCGACTTCCGCTTTGATGGCGTTGGCAATGATCTTTTTGAATTCACTCCGGGTCATGGTTTCACTCTCCTTCATGTTTATTAGGCGCGCTGTCTGAAAAGCCTTATGATTCAAATCGGTTCTGCGCGGTTTCATGAATCCGTATCATGACAAAAACCTTCTGGTCACACGTGTTCCCTGTAGCATAGCTGATTTTCATTGTCAAACGACTCGCAAGGCGCAAAGAGACTCTGTTATGAGCCGGTTTCGCGGCAGAAATATTCAGCCGTTGCCGACCGGCGGCACAACGCCAAAAAACTCGAAGCCTGTCTTACCGACATGAATGATGAATTCAATCGTCTGCTTCGGGGAAAGTTCCGGAAAGAAAGCAGGGGAAACCGCCGGGTCGCCAAGAGTGAAAGGCTGATCCGCAAAACGTTTGCCGGGTCGGCGTTCCGGCGGTCCCGCTTGCGCTTATCGGCGTTGACTCACGGAGAGGTTGAGACCCGTCGCCGGTTGCAGCGGAAGGCTTTCCGCCGCCGCGCCGCGCGTGACGCCAACGGCGGAACTCAGCTCTCGCCGCTTCACTCTTTATCGGCGCCGTGCGCAATCGAAGCCGCGGCGATTGTCAAGCCCCCACGCGTTGTTGCCTGCGCGGGGAGGGGAGGCAGTGGACGGGCAAGCTTCACATGATCAAAAGAGCGCATAGCGAATCCATCCGGCCGATCCCGGCGCCGTGCTCCGCTTTGGAAAGACGGATTCCCCCGTCGGCGTTTCCTGGAGAGCTTTGAAAAATGTCATTTCGAGGAGCGTGAGCGACGAGAAATCTTCAGGATGGCCGTTTGTTCAAGATTTCTCCCTTCGGTCGAAATGACAAAGAAGAAGTCGAAATGACAAAAATGGCCGTTATTCAACGGCTCTCTCCTGGCCGGCATTTTATTTTTCCAGTGTATTTAAAGCTTCTTTGGCGTCTTCGATGCTGCCAAACATCTGCAGATCCACATCGCGCTTGAGCAGTTCATCGCCCAACTTCATCAGCAGAAACGCACTGGTCGTGTATCTGGTCACATTGCTGTAATATTGCATGACGTGCTTGAGCATGTCCGCATACTCATGGGTCAGCTCCGGAGCAATATTGAAATTGTCGTAGTTGACGATCGTGGGCACTTTCTTTCCGAGCGGCGCGAGGATCGCTTCGATGCCATTTTTGATTCTTCTGATCTCTTCGCTCGTGCGTATGTTATAGTTTGAGAAATTGACGTAAAAAGAGTTTCGCTTGGGATTGTATATCAGACGTTCTTCCAGCGGGATGACCACCAGCTCTTTTCTCAACCCCATGAGTCCATGCTGGAAAATACGCTCGTCCATCAGTTTCGGAGGCGTCTTCATCACCGGTTTGAATTCCATATTCGCTAAAATATCTTTTTCCAGATCTATGCCGGGCGCAATTTCAATCAACGCTATGCCGTCCTCGACCAGAGAAAACACGCAACGTTCCGTCACGTAAAGAACCGGCTGCTTGGCTGCCGCAGCGTACTTTCCGCTGAAAGTGACCTGTTCCACGTGATTGAGGAATTTTCTTTCCCTGCCTTCTTCCAGAATCGTCAGTTTCCCCTCGTCAACGGAGACTTTCAGGCCCCCGGCCGTAAAAGTGCCGACAAAAACGATTTCCTTGGTGCTCTGGCTGATATTAATGAAGCCGCCCGGCCCGACGAAGCGGGGGCCAAATTTGCTGACGTTGATATTGCCGTGTTTGTCGATTTCCGCCGATCCCAGAAATGCGACGTCCAATCCGCCTCCGTCATAGAAATCGAACTGATAAGGCTGATCGATCAGGCAGTCCGTGTTTGTCCCCGTGCCGAAATTCAGGCCGCCGTTGGGCATGCCGCCGATCACGCCCGGTTCTGCCGTCATGACGAGCGACGTAAGGATGCCTTCTTCGTTCGCCACATTGGCCACTCCTTCGGGCATGCCGATGCCCAGGTTGACGACGCTTTTCGGACGAAGCTCAAACGCGGCGCGTCGCGCAATGATCTTTCGCGGCCCCATCGCCATAGGCGGGATATATTTCATGGGTTTGCGGACCTCTCCGCTCAGAGAGGGATCATATTGAACGGCAAAAGTCTGCCAATGATTCTCCGGCCTCGAAACCACGACGTAATCGACCATGATCCCGGGGACTTTCACGTCACGACAATTCAGCGTGCCTTGTTCTGCGACGCGCTCAACTTGCGCAATCACGATTCCTCCGCTGTTTTTCACCGCCATGGCAATCGCCAGCGCCTCCAGGGTCAAGGCTTCCTTTTCCATGCTCATATTGCCGAACGTATCGGCCGTTGTTCCCCGGATAAACGCGACATGAATGGGGAAGGTCTTGTAAAACAGGTATTCCTGCCCCTCAATTTCAATCAATTTTACAAGATCCGCGCCCTCCCTGAACGTCTTTTCATTTAATTTGCCGCCATCGTATCGCGGGTCGATATAAGTTCCCAGACCGACCCTGGAGATCACCCCCGGCCGTTTTGCCGCCACTTCACGAAAAAAATGCGAAACGACGCCCTGAGGCCAGTTGTAGGCAAGAATCTTGTTCTCTTTGATCAGCGTTTGCAGTTTTGGCGCAAGTCCAATGTGGCCGCCAACCACCCTGCCGACAAGTCCTTCGAGGGCCAGGTGATTCAATCCTTTTTTAGCAGTGGCGCCGTCGCCCTGGCCCGCCGCGTAAATAATGGATAGATTCCGGGGAGTGCCGGTATTCAGAAATTGATCCGCAAGCGCAATGGCGAGTTCTTCCGCAAAACCGGCGCCGACAAAACCTTCCGTGGCAATTACGTCGCCATCCCTAATCGTCTTGACGGCATCGGCCGCTGAAACGACCTTTTCTTTTTTTTGTGAAGAATCCTTCGAATGATGAGTTGGGCTGTCCGCCATCGATCGTATTCCTCCTCTTGATAAAGCCGTCCGCCGGACAACCGGCGATAGAAGCCTATTTGCGCGACTCCTGTGGCGCGACCCCCGCCGGCGGGGCTGTCGGCTTGCCTTTTTCCGCGGCCTTCCGCATTTCTTCCATGTCTTTGATCATCCCTGACGAGGAGAAATCCTGATCTTCCGAAGCGACTTTTTTCTTCGATCCGTTGCCGTCACAGGCGACAAAGAAGACAGCGCAAGCCAACAGCGCAACCGTCAGCCGTATCGACAGAAATTTCTTCATAACCAATCCTCGATGGAAAAACGTCGGGGCCGGGGGTGCCCGACCCCGACGTAAAACAACGTTTTTACAGTTTGAAAATCGGCTTTAACGCTTTGGGCATATTCTCTCCCGCGGACGTTTTTGTAAAGAGGGATACGACGACGGTCAAGACAACGGCTCCGGCGATGCAGAAAAGATAGCCCGCAAAAGGAAACTTGAAAATTTTCAGGTTCTCGAGAATAAGATAGGCCGGATTCGAGATGACGGCAAACACCAAACCGGTGAGAATGCCTTCCGTCGAGCAACGCTTCCAGAGCATGCCGATCGCGAAAGTGGGAATCGTCACGGAAGCAAAGAACCCCCACCCCAGCGCCCCGAGGATGGCCACCATTCTTCCTCCCCATAACCCCATGCCGATCGCGATGAGCGGAACAATGACCTGCAGAATCTGGCCGATGCGGATCTGCTTGTCGTGAGGAATCTCGTGGCCGAAAGCGCCGATCAGATCCCGGGTGATGGCGCTCGAAGACAGAGAAATGAAGAAACTGGAAGTTGAAACGATTGCAGCCAAGAGGCCCGCCATCACCAGCGCCTGCGTGACGCCTCCCAATTTGCTTACAAAGAGGAAGGCGGCATTGTCCGCTTTCGCCAGCGCCGGAGAAGCGCCGGTTGCGACGATATACAATGCGCCGTAGCCGCAAAGAATCCAGACGATGGAAGTCACACCGTAGCTTAACCCTCCGATGACGCCGGCCTTTTTGATATCCTGCGGCGTCTTTAGGGAATACATTTTTGCCAGCATCGTGGGTTGGCCCATCGCGCCCACAAAAAAGATCAGTCCGAACACGAGGGCGGCCTGAAGCGGCATCGAACCGAATCCATCCACAAAGGAAGGACCGAATTGCGGCGAATTCATGATCGGGGTTAAATCGCCGCCGGTCATCATGAAAAAGCCGACGAGCACGGCAATCACTGCGATCAACATTACAAAGCCCTGGAAGGCGTCGGTCAAAATGCTTCCGGACATGCCGCTGAAAATCATATAGGCCACGGTCGTTCCAAACATGATCACGATGCCCCATTCATTGGAGACCCCGAGCATCTGGTTCATCAGGATGCCGCCGCCGATCACCTGAGAGGACAGGTAGGAGATGGCGGCCAGGAATAATCCGATGGCCAGAACGGCGCGAACGGCCTGGCTGTTGAATCTCACCCGGGCGATATCCGGCAGCGTCGCCACGTCGGTGACATCCGCCATGCCGCGCATCCGTTTGGCCAGGATCCAGTAGCCGTATGCCATGCCGGGACCGCAGGCGATCGTCATCCAGATGGAGGACATGCCGAATTTGTAAACCAGACCGGGGCCGCCGATGAAACCGAAAGCGCTCATCACGGCCGCCATGGAGGCAAGCCCGATGGTTACGCCGCCAAACATCTTCGTGCCGCCGAAAAACTGCTCGGCCGTTTTGGCGTATTTGCTGGCGTAAAAGCCGATGCCCATAGAGATAAGGATGAAAACGATCGTATATCCGATGATCCACGGTGAAGGCTGAATAAATTGTTCGTTCATGGCGAAAAGTCCTCCTTAGTGTAATTTTTCCTGTTGCGTCACTTCATTTTCGAATTCAGCCCACTTATCCGGAGGCAGGATATGTTTATCAAACCAAACCAGAAGGCCTACGGCGGCGGCAACCATGGAACCGATCCAGAAGAAGACAATCGCGCCGAACATTCCCGGATGCATACCCAGAATAAAATCCAGTTTCTGGCCTCGAGTCTGATAGGCCATGACAAAAGCAATCACCCAGCAGACAACGTTGAAAATCACCGGATAAACAAGAACGCTGACAGGCATCTTCTCATTGGTAACGGCGCCGAGCAAATAAAATGCGCCAACGATGAGAGCGCTGGCAAAAAAGCCGCACAGAATGAGGCCGCTGTTTTTATTTACGGCGCCGCTCCAGGCAGCATAAAGCACGAATGCCCAGAGCAGAGCCATAATAACTACGATAACATCTCTCTTTTGATCGCCAATAGTAATCATCTGATGCTTCCCTCCTTCCCTAAAGGTCAATGATCGTCGTGGAGCCACCCCGGCCGCTTTGCTGCTCAACCTTTCCTCTTTTTACACCCCCTTTGATGCAATCGTATTCTCCCGTGAGCTCGCAACAAGCATGCCATCGTGAAGCGACGTTCCAATTCGGCAACCGACCGGATTTTCTTAGGAAATATTATAGTGAAAAAGGATCGCAACCATAGACGTAACGCTACATGTATCTATTCGCATACGCTTTTGGAAAGAAAAAAGAGCTGAAAAAAAAGAATTTTAGGACTTGGAATGAATCAGGGGAATGTCGAATTTTTTCATTTTTTTATAAAGCGCGGTGCGATGAATGCCGAGCAGCCTGGCAGCCTGGTTCTTGTTGTTGTTGCTGATCTGGATGGCCTGAAGCAGGGCTTCTTTTTCCGAATCTTCCCTGATATTCTTCAAGATGATCGATGTCGATGGAGAGGGTTTCCTGGCCAGGCCGCGGAAGAAGACCGGCAAATGCTCCACGCAAATCTTATCCTCTACCCCCTCAATGGAGCAAAATATTCTTTCAAGAACATTGGAGAGCTCACGGATATTGCCCGGCCAGTCATATTTTTCGAATATCCTGATGACTTCAGGAGAGATTCCGCTGATATTGGTGCCGCACTCTTTGCCCATCGTCAGGACGAGATGCTGGGCGATCATCGCAATATCTTCCTTCCGTTCCTTCAAGGGGGGAATGTTGATTGGAATGACATTGATCCGGTAATAGAGGTCCTGCCGGAAAAGTCCTTCTCTCACCCGTTTCTCCAGGTTCTCGTGGGTGGCGGCGATTAGCCGGAAATCACATTTGGTGACGCGCGTTCCCCCCAGCCTCTCCAATTCTTTCTCTTCCAGGACCCGCAGTAATTTGGGCTGCATTTCCAGCGGCAATTCGGTAATTTCGTCGAGAAAGATGGTGCCCTGATGGGCGAGTTCGAATTTTCCCGGTTTGCTTTTGTTGCCGGCGCCGGTATAGGCGCCGGGTTCATAACCGAAGAGTTCGCTTTCCATCAGATCTTTGGGAATTGCGGCGCAGTTAATTCTGACGAACGGCGCAGCCTGACGGTCGCTTGCGTGATGAATGGCGTGGGCGAAGAGTTCTTTGCCCGTTCCGCTTTCTCCCATGAGGAGAATCGGGGCATTGGTCTTGGCCGCTTTGACGGCAAGTTTGCGCAGCTCCGTCATGATCGAGCTTTTGCCGATGATGTTCCGGCAACTGTATTTCGACGCTCTTAAATTGACGAGCTCCTTTTCATAGAGTTTTACTTTGGACTCCAGAATGCTGAGCTTGTTGGCAAGGACCTGGACATCCCGGACATCTTCGAACATCACCTGACCGAAAACAGCCACCAGCTTGTTGTTATGATCTTTGATGGGGATGCGCTGAACCACCATATCGTGATCCATGATGCGCTGAGCATGATTGATTTCCGGGATGCCGGTTTTTGCAACAATATGCATGCGTGAATTCTCCACGACTTCCGTCGTGTGCAAACCGATTTGTGCTTTGGGGTCCTTGCCCAGAAATCGTCCGTAGGATTCGCTGAAAAATATGACTTTCCCCTCCAGATCGGTAATGATGACGCCGTTCAGCATGTTGTTCAGGACGGTTTCGTAGAATTGGACTTTTTTCTCAAGCCGCTTTTCGACCGTGTCTTTCACATCACGACTCCTGTTCATGGATGTGCCGAGAGCTTTGAAAAATGTCATTTCGAGGAGCGTGAGCGACGAGCAATCTTAAGGATGGCCGTTTGTTCAAGATTTCTCCCTTCGGTCGAAATGACAAAGAAGAAGTCGAAATGACAGAAATGGCCGTTATTCAAAGCTCTCGCGCCGATAAGTCGTTTCAGCTTATGAACACCCCTCGATTATATAGTCCTCTATCAGACTCCGGAAAGGAAATCAACGGCAATTTCCGTCGTCCGGCCGCCCGTCGAGTTCATGGACCATTTTTATCAGCGTCTCGCACAGCGCCGTCATCGCTTTGAAATCCAGGGTGTCGATGGTGTCCATGGGCGTGTGATAATTGGGATTTCGGTAAAACGCGGTGTCGGTAATCATGATTGCCCGATACCCGCGGCGCCAGAAAGAGGAATGGTCGGATAGTTTGATTCCGGGAAAGCATTGAGGAACCGTGAGCGTTTCGACGCGCAGGCCGGATGTCCGACGAATGCAGTCGCCGGCGAACGCCACCATTTTTCGGGAAGCCAGATCGCCGGCCACCAGGACAAAATCCGGGACGGCGGAGTAAAACAGATTCATCAAAGGCAGAGGAAATTCCTGCCCGTTCTTGCGGGGGCTGTAATAACCGATCATCTCCAGGCAAATCATCAACAGAATGTCTTCGTTATTCTTCCTGGCTTCCCCGGCGCATACGCGGCTTCCCATGCGCTCCGTATCAAAAGACGGCGGTTCTTCGAGCGTGAAGAAAACGAGTTGAAGGGTTTTGTCCGGAGTAGAGTTTTTGAGCGCGCGGCACATTTCCAGGAGGACGGAAACAGAAGATGCATTGTCATCCGCCCCCGGCGTTCCGGGGATGGTGTCATAGTGAGCTCCGATGAGGATCTTCTGCGGCAGGGGTCGGCTGCCTGGAAAAGTAACGACAATGTTGGCGCAGGTTTTTTCATGTGCCGGACAATCCTGAATCGAATAGGGTATGCCTGATTCCCTGAGAACGGTTTCAATGTAAGTTTGCGCCTCCTTCAGCTTATCATATTCGCTCAGACTTCTGGAACCGATCTGGTGGGCCAGCGCCCGCACATGACGATAAAGGTTGTGCGTTAGTTGCGGCTTGTGCGGTTCCGGCGCCCTGTTCGTTACGGAAGACATTCGGCGAATTTTGATCAGAGGCCGCGCCATCAGGATCGCAATGGTCAAAAATGCAAAGATGACGATGACGGCGATTTCCATGTTCATCATGCTTGACGCCCTCGTAAAAAGTCCTTTTCCCCTCTTTTGTCATGCGGAGCCTGTCGAAGCATGACGCGATATCGGGCGCTTACGCTCGCCCTTCGACGGGCTCACGGTGACAGCGGTGGCTTTTTACGAAGCCGTCACGCTTTGTTTGAACCGTGACGGGTTGCCTGAGCCGGCGCCGCTGGCCCGCACGGTCGCTTACTTTTCAAAGCTGATCATGAACTCGCCGCTCAGATGCGCGCCCTTGAGCAACGGCAATTTCTTTTGCGTCGAAAAATCAACCGGCATATAGGCTGAAGGGGGCGGGACCTCCGGAAGCAGCCCCATCACCATATAGGATTCGGCAACCAGCTCCGAACAAAAAATATTCTTATAACGACGTTTCATCCGGTACAGCCGGCTGAATATTTTTGCATGAATCACTTTTCCGACCAATCGAAGCTCGCCCGGAAAGGGCAGTGTGTGCGCATAGGAGATAAAACGGAAGAGATGGTTGAGCATGGAGGGATCCCGGACGACTTTCAGGAATCGAATCGCATAGACGTTGGTTTCGTAATTTTCCAGCCTCTCTTTCAGCGAGACAAGCTGCGCGCCGGACTTCCCTTTCCCCAGCTCTTGATCAGGCACATTCTCCAGCGGCGTGGACTCCCAGATCAAAGGCAGCGGGTTGCCGGGCAGCCGGACGATGAGTCCGACATGCGTCCAATCCGTTGCCACGGATTTTTCACCATGTCGGTTATAATAAAGCCCTTTAAACAGGATGATGTCTCCCGTGTGGGCCAGCGCTTCAATATCCTCGTAGGATTTCACGATTTCTTCGACGGCCGGCAGTTCCAGACGGATGGTTCTTTCCCCTCGCTCCCGCTCGAAAGCGGATATCTTTCCTCCCTGGAGCAGGATCAATTTTTTGATCAGGGCCAGCCGGATTCCGGATGCGCTTTCCACCGGAGGCAGCTCCCGGTCGGAAGCCCCCGAAGAACCGTCCTCTCTCGTTTCGCCGCCGGCCAGGGAATGATAGCCAAATTGAATGACAATCTTTTTTTCGTCGGTAGTCCCGGCCAGCGCCAGAGAGATGCGGATCTGCCCGCCCGCCCGGGAATATTTTACGGTGCTGAGAAAAATATTGTTGCACAGTTCGTCAAAATGTCCGGGATGGATCATGGCGGTTACCGTCTTTGCGGGCATATCCATGTGGAGATCGATCCCTTTCAGCAAGGAAAGGTTTTTAAAGTCTTTCTTCTTCTTGGAGAAAAATTCCGTCAGGTTGATCTTTCTCATTTCCTGGCTGTAGTTTTCTGCATCGACGGGAGAAACCTGGCGGAATTTTTCAATCAGGGATAAGACGTTCTTGCTTTGATCATGAATTTCCATCAGAGCCGGACCGGCGCAATCTCCGTCTTCCGTTGCCCGTTGAATGCGTTCCAGGGTCTCCTTCATTTCGCGGACAATCATATCGAGCATCTGTTCGTTATCGCGGCTTATTTTTTCCAGGTCTTCCATCAGGTTTTGTGTGGTTCTGTTGACCTCCATCATGTCCCGCTGCATGAGCGTGAGGATTTTGTTCTTTTCGGCGAGGTCGCTCGTTTGTTTGCGGATTTCCTTTCTCAACAGGGCCCAGTGGATGAAGAATGCGAGGAGGATAACGACGACAACGCCTCCGAGCAGAACTTTCTTGAACCACGGCGGAATGACGCTGTTCTGTCTCAGGCCCCATTTGTCGGCGAGGTCGCCAAGCTCCCTGTCGCTGATTTTTTTGAGGCCGTTGTTAATAAAATCGAGCGTTGCGCGGTTGCTCTTCTTTACGGCTGCCCGTAATTTTTGGCTGGATATATCCTGAATCACCCGATACCGGCCCAGGGAATCATTTTTCGAAAGATAGTGAAAGGCAACGGGATAGTCCACAACGAAAGCAACAATCTCCCGCCGGAGCGCGGCGTGGAGCAACTCTTCGTTATTGTTATAAAGCCGGATTCCGATGAAGGGATAATGCTCCTTCATGTACTCTACGGCGTAATATTCTTTGCTGATCCCAACGACGACAGGAACATTTTTCAGGTCGGACATCGAGTAAACATCCAGCTTGTCCAGAACAAACAGAGACAGCGTATCATCGAGAAAGCCCGTCGAAAAATCCAAATGCCGCGCTCTTGGCTCTGAATAAAAAATGCCGGCATGAAAATCCGCTTTGCCGTCACGAACCAGCTCGATGGCCTTATCGAAGCTGGTCAGGGCAAAGGACGCTTCGGCGCCGGTCTTGCGCGCCCATAAATTCCAGAAATCGATGAGGATTCCCTGCGGGTTATTCTTGTTGTCCAGATAGGAATACGGGGGGGATTGGGCCGAAGCGGCTATGACGAAGTGTGGATCGGCCGCCGCTGACGGCGGCGCCGTCATTCCCGCGAGCAGAACGCCGAAAAGGAGCGCGACCGTTAACCGGCCTGACATCCTGTCGGTATTTTTCGTCATCTGCATGCCGCTTCTCACTTGATCGCTGAACCGTTTTATGGGCACCTAACCAGCACTGATGCGGTAACGTACTCTTAATTGCCCGAGAAGTAAATATCAACTTGAAGGGGGCGCCCGGCAAAGCCCCGAGCCAGTCGTCAGGCTGTCGCGCAACGGAGCGAAGAATCGCTAATCCCCAGCCCGTCTGCTTCGGCGCAACGGCGCTTTCCCTTTCGGATAAAAAAAACCGTCGGCTGCAAATTTCGGCTTGACATCTCTTTCGCGGTTGTGTTAGGCAAACGCCAACGGTGAAGGAAGGAGAGCTTTGAATCACTGCCGTTTTTGTCCTTTCGACCGAAGGGAGAAATCTTGAACAAACGGCCGTCATTAGGATTTCTCGTCGCTCTCGCTCATCGAAACGACATTTTTCAAGGGTCTCGGAAGGTCGATCAAGAAATGGCAAGAAGCCTTTTTAACAGAAACTGGTGGTGGCAGGCGATCAATGTCTGCCCGTAGGCTCCTGTAATCACCGAGCATGGGCAGGGAGGCTCCTTCCCATGACTCGTAAACATTTTGAAATGCCGTGGGAAGAAAGCTCCACGGCATTTTTTTTGGCGCCGGCTTGGGCCGGGCGCAAAAATCGCTTGCTGAAAGAAACCCGGGAATTATTTTTGTAAAGGAGAGAGAAGAAATGGAACAGGTCAAGACGTTATTGGAAGATCATGAAATACCCAGGCAGTGGTACAATGTTTTGGCGGATTTGCCCACGCCGATGAAGCCGCCCCTGCACCCCGGAACGGGCCAGCCGGTCACGCCCCAGGATCTGGCGGCCATTTTCCCCATGAACATCATCGAGCAGGAAGCCTCCGCCCAGCGCTGGATTGACATTCCCGACGAGGTCCTGCAAAAATACGTCCTGTGGCGTCCGTCTCCCCTTTACCGGGCGCGCAATTTCGAAAAACTGCTGGGCTGCCCCGTGCAGATTTATTATAAAAATGAAGGCGTCAGCCCCGCCGGATCGCACAAACCCAACGCGGCGGTTCCGATGGCCTACTATAACCGGGAGGCGGGAACGAAGCGCATGACCACGGAAACCGGCGCCGGTCAGTGGGGAAGCGCCCTGGCGATGGCCTGCCAGATGTTTGATCTGGCGTGCCGGGTGTACATGGTCCGGGTCAGCTACGAGCAGAAACCCTACCGCCGTCTGATGATGAATACCTGGGGGGCGGAATGCATTGCCAGTCCCAGCAATCTGACTCAGGTGGGCCGCAATGTTTTGGCGGAATATCCGGATACTCCCGGTTCTTTAGGCATTGCCATCAGCGAAGCCATTGAAGACGCGGTGAACAGCCCCAATACGCACTATGGTCTGGGCAGCGTGCTCAATCACGTGATCCTCTACCAGTCGATCATCGGTCTGGAAGCGCAGAAACAAATGAAAAAACTCGGCCTCTATCCCGATGTGGTCATGGGATGCTGCGGCGGCGGGAGCAATTTTGCCGGCATCGCCACGCCGTTTGCCTGCGACAAAATCCACGGCAAAGAGGTGAAAATTGTCGGAGCGGAGCCCACTTCCTGCCCCAGCATGACCAAAGGCCCGTTCGCCTATGATTTCGGGGATCTGGCCAAATCCACGCCGCTGCTTCCGATGTACACGCTGGGCCACGATTATGTCCCTGCGCCGATCCACGCAGGCGGGCTTCGCTATCACGGCATGGCGCCCATCGTCAGCCATCTGGTCCGCGAAAAACTGGTTGAACCCAGAGCGTATGATCAGCTCAAGACGTTTGATGCGGGCGTCAAATGGGCCCGTTCCGAAGGCTTCATTCCCGCGCCGGAAACCAACCATGTGCTGGCCGCCGTCGTGGATGAAGCCATGCGCGCCCGGGAGGAAGGAAAGGAAAAGATCATTCTTTTCAACTGGAGCGGTCACGGCCTGGTGGATCTGGCCTCCTACGACGCTTATCTGTCGGGTAAATTGGAGGCCTACGAGCTGCCGGATCACGAAATCGAAAGAGCTCTGAACGCCATCAAGGATTTTCCCAAACCATAACGGATGTCATTCTCGCAGGGAACGGTCTTGCCACCCACATGGATGGTCGCGACCGTTCCCTACGGTTATGGGGAACAGGCTATAGTCTATGGGTAAATGATTGCCAAAAGGAAGAGGCAGGGCTGATGGAAAGCCGTCAGGAAAATAAAAATTCTTGACGGCTTTTCTTTTTTTCGCCAAGCTGGCCGGCAATGAAAACCCCGCACGATCATAAAATCACCCGCTGTCCCAAATTGGGCGATGAAATGACGTTTGCCTACTGTTTGCGGGAAGCGGGCGATTTGCCCTGCGCGCGGATTATTTTTTGCTGGCAGGCCGCTTTTGACGTGGCGTCGCTGCTTGAGGAAAACCTGACGCAGGAGGAGCAGAAGCGCTTTGCGGACGCGCAGCCCAAAGAAAAGGTGGTCAGTTTGATTGAGATTCTGGAGAAAGCAAAGAGGCAAACATGAAAAATCTGGATTTATTCAGCCAGGGAACTCCGGATGACGCATTGGACACGGCGCCGCTGGCCGAAAGAATGAGGCCGCTTACGCTTGCCGATTACATTGGCCAGCCGCATCTGGTCGCCGAAGGAACGCTGTTGAGGCGGTCCATTGCGGAAGATAAGCTTTTTTCGATGATTTTCTGGGGGCCGCCGGGCTCCGGTAAAACCACGCTGGCGCGCATTCTGGCGAATGAAACCAAAGCCAATTTTGTCAGTTTTTCCGCCGTCCTTTCCGGTGTCAAGGAAATCCGGCAGGTGATTGACGACGCCCGGGATCTCTGGGAGGCCAAAAAGCAGAAAACCATTTTGTTTGTCGATGAAATCCACCGCTTTAACAAAGCCCAGCAGGACGCTTTCCTGCCGCACGTGGAAAGCGGATTGATCACGCTGATCGGCGCAACCACGGAGAATCCCTCTTTTGAAGTCATCGCCCCGCTTTTGTCCAGAACGCGCGTGATGCTGCTCAGGCAGTTTACGGACGAGGACCTGATGGCTATCCTGAAGCGCGCGCTTTCCGATCCGCAAAGGGGCTTGGGCAAATTCGCCATCCAAATCGCCGAGGAGGCCTTACAGTTCATCATCGGGATTTCCGACGGCGACGCCCGAACGGCCCTCAACAACCTGGAGGCGGCCGCCTCGATGGTCCAGTCGCTGCCCGGGGAGGAACGAACGATCACGGCGAAATCCGCCGAGGAGGCGCTGCTGAAAAAAGCCCTTCTGTATGACAAGGACGGAGAGGAGCATTACAATCTGATCTCGGCGCTGCATAAAAGCATGCGGGGAAGCGATCCGGACGCAACGCTTTACTGGCTGGGCCGCATGCTGGCCGCCGGAGAAGACCCTCTTTACATTCTGCGGCGCATGGTGCGCTTTGCCTCCGAAGATATCGGCAACGCCGATCCTCATGCCCTGGTGCTGACGATGGCCGCCCAGCAGGCGTTTCATTTCATCGGCCTGCCGGAAGGCGAACTGGCCATTGCGCAGGCGGCCGTCTATCTGGCCGTGGCGCCCAAAAGCAATTCCCTCTACACCGGATACGGGCAAACCAAAGATTTAATTAATAAAACCGGTTATCTTCCCGTTCCCCTGCACATCCGCAACGCTCCGACCAAACTGATGAAGGAGCTGGAGTACGGCAAAGACTACAAATACGCGCACGACTATTCCGATGCCTATGTTCCCCAGGAGTATTTTCCGGACAAGCTTCAGGGGAAAGTGCTTTACTCCCCGACCGATGCCGGATACGAAAAAATCATCAAAGAGAGAATTACCGAGTGGCGACGCCGGAAAACCGAAGCAAAGAAGGGATCGGAGAAAAAAGGATAAAAAAACGGGAGGCTGGTTGAGAGCCTCCCGAAAGGAGAGAAGAGTGAAGGACTGGTTGCCTTCCTTGGTTGTTTTGCTGTCGGCTAATCATGCCCGTAATATTTTAGTCGACACTTATCTTTTTCTGAACGATTATCTAGCAGATATTGTGCCACAGCGGGAGTGTTTCTATAAGTAATTGATATAAATATATTTTAGCTAATAAATCCCAATAGCTCCCTTATCCTGCGATCCGGCGGATTCGGCAAAAATGTCGAGCCGGTTTTGATTTTAATGAATTTAATCAAACAATAACAGATAGATAGGTTTTGTGCAATTTTTTGTTATTTTTCGACGAAAATGTCGATTTACGCTTTCATTTGTCGTTGACTTTTCCCGGAAAAAACCCGATGATAACCGGCAAATAACCATCACAGCGAAGAAGTGCCCGTTAATTTTTTGTAAGATAAGGATATTATGTTATTTTTTCAAAAAAAGAAGGCAATCACCCAACGCGGCGCACATTCGTATAACGGAAATTTTCTTCAACCGCTGGCGGTCGGCATCGTGTCGGCAGTCCTGGTAGCGCTGATTCTGGTGATGGGCTATCTGGATATCCGCCGCAACGAAACCAACCTGGTCGGATTTATGGAAGATCAGGCCCTGACCACCATCAGCGTCCTTTTGCGCCAGACGGAAGATAATCTGAAAAGCATTGCCGCCGCCAAAGGGAAAATGCCGTCCCATCTCAAAACCGCCAAAGAGGCGGAATCCGCCTATTCCATCCAGCTGGTTTACGATGCCATCACCAAACTGGGGCAGCAAATCGACGAACAGTGGAAAAAGAAATTGCTGAGCAACGCCTACCTTCGCAAGTTTGCGGCCGATAATCATTTTTGGTATGCGGCCGTTCTCAATATGCGGGGCGACGTCATTTACCAGAGCGGTCCTCTGAAAACCGACATGCTGCCGAAAAGCGATTTGACCGTCAAGGGGCGCAAGGCTACAACGGTCGAGTTGCTGGAAAAAATCCGCATCAAACAGGACATCGGCTACGTCGGCATGAAACTCAAGGGAGACAGCGGAATCGCCGTCTTCTGCCTGGACCGTCAAGGCAGACTGTACTGGAGCCTGAAAGTTGCCGTCGAAAGAGCCATGAGCAAAATGGGCGAAGGCCACGGCATCGCTTACCTGCAGGTCTTTAATGATCAAAAAATTCTGCTGGGGAATATCGGAGAATTGCCGGCCGGCTTGACCAGCGAGGATCTCAACGATCAGGAGATGATGAGGGGGAAGAAAAGAATTCTGAGCAGGAAAGTGGACCGGCAGGGAATCAAGATTCTGGATGTGGCTGCCCCCTTTGTCATGGAAAATCCCTACCTCCCCAGGGAAAAAATTGCCGGAATCGTCCGCATCGGTCTGGATCGCGGCTCCATGGACAAGATTATTGCCGAAAACCGTCAGAATATTTTCATTTTCATGCTGTTTGTCGTCGGCATCGCTCTTTTGTCCATGTGGCTGCTCTACCACGATCAAAACCGGCATCTGGCGGGTATTATTGAAATGGAGCGAAGGCTGGAAAAGGCCGAGCGCCTCTCTTCGCTGGGGCAACTGGCGGCGGGAGTGGCGCACGAAATACGCAATCCGCTCAACGCCATCAGCATGGCGACGCAGCGCCTGAAAAGAGATTTCATTCCCCCGGATGAAACAAAGGCCCGGGAGTTTAAAAATCTTTCCACGGTGATCCGCGATGAAATCCGGCGTCTCAACGGGATCATCGAAGAGTTTCTTTCTTTTTCCAAGAGCAGAAGGCTGGAGTTGAGCAATTTCTCCGTCACGGAAGTTCTGCAGAAAATTGTCAGCCTGATGGCGGAAGAGGCGGCCTC
>ENA-UPTA01001838-UPTA01001838.1-activated-sludge-metagenome-genome-assembly--contig:-NODE-1838-length-22776-cov-6.451477_pt1 | contig 22776 bp, 17 predicted proteins | sample MGYA00238184_ERZ773361 | MGnify/ENA primary metagenome ERZ773361 (study PRJEB29100, sample SAMN05720205) | activated sludge metagenome | isolation source: anaerobic digester from wastewater... | reverse complement strand
CGCTTTGAAAGCCTTGATCTTGATAACCAAAAAAAGCTCCAAGCCTTAAATCTTGAGTTTTTCAGCCAGTACTATCGGGCGGATCGCCCTTATATTTCTCAATTCGTCTTCCGCTTCTACGAAGATGAAGACGCTCTGATCAGAGGGGCTCAACGCGGTGAAATTGACGGGTTTTCTTTAACCGCTCCCGAGCTTCAGCCGGACCAGGATGACTTCATCGCCCATCGCCTCAGCATGCCCCGCTACTTCTCTATCTTCTTTAATCCGGAAAATTCACGTTTATTGGCGGTTAATGCTATCCGCGAGGCTCTGCAGTCCAGCCTCGATCAAGAAAAGCTCATCGAGCAAGCGGCTCCCTATCAGGGCCACTTAATTACCTCTCCTATTCTGCCCGACTTTTACGGCTTTGAGCCGCCGACCAACGGACATTCGTACGATCCAGAAAAAGCCGGCGCAATATTAGATGATCTAGGTTATCACTTAGATCCTGATACTGGTTATCGCCACCAACAGCCAGCTGTTGAATCTGATGTTTTTACATCAGACTTGAAGGTTGGCAGTCAAAACAGCGAAGTCCGAGCTCTGCAAGAATGCCTGGCTAAATTTCCTGATCTCTATCCCGAAAGCGAAGTTACCGGATATTATGGAAATAAAACTAAGGCCGCCGTTATCCGCTTTCAAGAGGCTTACGCGGAAGAAATCTTGGACCCCTGGGGCTTTAGCCAAGGCACCGGCATCGTTAGCCGAACTACCCGGGTTAAATTAAATGAAGTCTGCTTCCCGAAAGAGCAACAAGTCGAAGAGCTAGAGATTACCTTAACCACCATCGATCAACCTCATTTAATCCGTCTCGCCGAGGCTATCCAGCAGCAGTGGCAAGATATCGGGATTAAGACTAACATCCGATATCTGCCTTCAGCAGAATTGGAAAACGAGGCGGTTGCGCCTCGTGATTATGAAGTTCTCCTGCTCGGGCAAGTACTGGGCGCTATTCCTGATCCACTACCCTTCTGGCACTCTTCTCGAAAGAGAGAGCCCGGAGTCAACCTGGCTCTTTACGAAAATGACCAAGCTGATAAACTGCTCGAACAGGCGCGGGCCACTATTGATCCCGAAGAAAGACAACGCCTTTTGGAGCAGTTCCAGGAAATTTTGCTCGATGACGCCCCGGCCATATTCCTTTATCGGCTTGATTATTTGCACTTTGTCTCCCCCTCGGTCCAGGGTTATGATCTTGAGAAGATCACCCTGCCTCATAAGCGCTTCTCAACCATTGCTGACTGGTACCTCAACACTCAACCCGACTGGGGTCGATAAAAGCCCATCAGCCAAGGTGGCGGAACTGGCAGACGCGATAGCTTCAGGAGCTATTGAGCGTAAGCTCGTGCGGGTTCAAATCCCGCCCTTGGCACAGAAACATAATCTCTGATTTGTGTTTCCTAAAAAGTTAATCAGTAAACCTAATTTAGTTCAACTGCTCTCAGTTGAACAACTGTAATTTATCATGAATAAAAAAGATTCTAAGATTTCTGTCATTCCGCTCGCTGGCTTAGGCGAAGTCGGGCGGAATATGACTCTGATTGAGTATCAAAAAAAGATTCTCATTATTGACGCCGGAGTTGGATTCCCTCAAGAAGACACCCCGGGAATTGACTTTGTCATCCCGGACATCTCCTATCTCAAAAAGAGAAAAGAAGATATTGTCGGTATGGTCTTTACTCACGGCCACTACGACCACATTGGCGCCTTGCCCTACTTAATTGACGGAATTGGCTCAGTGCCGATGTTTGCCTCTGATTTGACCCGAGAAATTATTATGAGGCGGGACAAAGAATTCAAGCACCGAACCCGAGTTGAGGTCACCGCCGTTAAGGCCGGAGAAACAGTGGCTCTGCCGCCTTTTAAAATTACCTTTGTCCATCAGGTTCACAACATTCCGGCCAACTTCGGATTATTGATCGAAACTCCAGATGGAAACATTTTTCATACCGGAGACTTTAAATTTGACGACGATCCAGTCAATGACCGTCCCGTTGATTTTAAAGAGTTGGAACGAATCGGCCGAAAAAAGATAACCCTATTAATGTCTGACTCGACCGGCGCTGAAGATCCCGGGCATTCTCTTTCCGAGCGAGTCATTAGCAAGAACATCGAGCAGGTAATCTGTTCGGCTGAACAAAGAGTCGTTATTGCCACCTTTGCTTCATTAATTAACCGCATCCAGCAAGTTATCACATCCTCTGAGAAGTGTGGTCGCCGAGTCGCTGTTATCGGGCGCTCAATGAAAGAAAATGTCGAAGCCGGCCAGCAACTCGGCTATCTTAAAGTAAAGCCCGGGACCTTAATCAAGCCCGAACAGGCAGCCAGCTTGCCCCCGGATCGGATAACAATTCTTTGTACCGGCAGCCAGGCTGAAAGCAAAGCGGCCTTATTAAGAATCGCTAACAATGAAGACCGCTATATTAAACTTGATAAAGGAGACGTCGTCGCTTTCTCCTCCTCGGTCATCCCCGGAAACGAGCGGACCGTCCAGGCTCTTAAAGACCGCTTCTATCGCCAGGGATTGGATGTTATTCATTATAATATGATGGACATCCATGCCGGCGGACACGCCCGGCAAGATGAGCTGGCCCAGATGATTCAGATTATGAAGCCAAAGTATCTCATGCCGATTCATGGCTACTGCGCGATGATGGTTAATCATAAAAAAATCGCCATGGAACAAGGAATGGCCGAAAGCGATATTGTGATCGGCGAGAACGGGCAGGTGATCGAGCTGTCTCCCCAGGGCATGACTATCGGCCGACGCGTCGTCCCCGCCAGCTATGTCTTTGTTGACGGACTGGGGGTTGGCGATGTCGGCGAAGTCGTATTGCGAGACCGCCAAAACTTAGCTCGGGACGGAATGTTCGTCATTATTGTGACCATAGACCACCAGACCGGCAAAATACAAGACTCGCCTGACATCATCTCGCGAGGCTTTATCTATCTTCGGCAATCAAAGCAGCTCCTTAAGGAAACTCGGCAAAAAGTGACTGAGATTGTTAAAAAGTCCACCCGAGGTGGAAAGAAAGTTGACGTTACCTATATTAAGGATAACATTAGAAATGACATCAGTGCCTTCCTCTTTGAAAAGACAGAGCGGCGGCCGATGGTGCTGCCTGTAGTGATTAAGGTTTGATTATGACTATCTTTTCAGGTATCCGGCCGACCGGGTCAATCCATATCGGCAACTACCTTGGAGCCATCAAAAACTGGCTGGATTTGCAGGACAATCATGACTGTTTTTTCTGCATTGTTGATTTGCACGCAATCACCACTCCTTTTCAACCGAATCGGCTGCAAGAAGATGTTGTTCGGCTAGCCGCTTTCTATCTTAGCCTGGGACTTGATCCCGATAAATCGACTCTGTTTATTCAATCCCAAGTCAAAGAACACGCCGAACTAGCCTGGTTGCTCGGCACGATTGCCCCGTTTGGAGAACTGGCTCGAATGACTCAGTACAAGGAAAAATCTCGTCAGTTGAAACCGGATCAGATTAACGGCGGATTATTCTATTACCCCGTTTTGATGGCGGCCGATATCCTGCTTTATCAAACCGAGGCGGTGCCGGTCGGCGAAGACCAGCAACAACATGTCGAACTAACCCGGTCTTTGGCTCAAAAATTCAATCGACAGTTTGGCCCAACCTTTAAAGTGCCCAAGGTTTTGATTCCTAAAGAACAGGCCCGAATTCGATCCCTGCGCGACCCCGAACGTAAAATGTCTAAGACCGACGATCCCCGGGGAGCTGTTTCCTTTTTAGATTCAGCAGAAGAAATAAAAGCTAATGTTATGAGAGCCGTAACCGATTCCGAAAAAGGGATTAAGTATGACCCCGAAAAACGCCCCGGCCTGGCCAATCTATTAACAATTTACGCTGCCTTGGAAAACATCAGCCCGTCAGAAGCTGAACAGAAATTTGCCGATTGCAGCTATCGCGACCTTAAGGAAGAATTAAGCCAGCAGTTAATATCTTTTATTCAGCCCATCCAGGCTGAATATCAGAAATGGATGAAACAGCCCGAAAAGATCAAGGCGATCTTAGAAGAAGGTCGAGCTAAAGCTCAGCCAATTGCTCAAAAAACCGTTCTCCAGGCTAAAAACAAGATGGGGCTAATCGGTTGACGCCTCCCGCTAATTGCTATAATATTATTATCAGTATGACTAACTACCAATTAACCTTCCTGGTGTCGCTGAAGTTGGAAGCCGAGCAGGCCGTTCAGTATCAGGATCAAATTATCACCCAGTTAAAAGAACTTGGGGCCGAGATTCAAGAAACCTCCGAAATGAAAGAACAGATGCTAGCTTACCCGATCCGGGGAGAGCGAAAAGTTTGGTTAAACAATCTTGTTTTTTCTTTAGACCCTGAAAAGATATCCTCAGTTGAGGAGTTCCTCAACCATGAAAAACATATTCTCCGCCACATGATTTTTCGCCAGCCAGCTGAATCTAAAGAAAGATCTCGGCCGCGACGCAGACGGCCAGAGCCGGTGGCCGAACCAGCCGCTGAAAAGCCAGAAGAAGTCGTTGACTCCAAAGGCTTAGACCAAAAAATTAACGAAATACTTGACTGGTAATAAAATGGTTACTTTTAATTTTGACAAAAAAGAACAGACCACTGATCGTGATTTTTCGGTCATTCCTGAAGGCATCTATGATGCTAAAATTGAAGATGTTGAGGAAAGGACTTCCCGTTCAGGCAATCGCTATAAAAGGCTGACCTTCCGCCTCTTTGGTGATCGAGCCGAGAAGGAAAAAGTTGCCCGGCGGATGGTCTGGGACAATTTAGTGCTGTTAGAGCAAGTTGAATGGAAAATTCAAAATCTGCTCTACGCCTGCGAGTTGCCCTATGAAGGAACCGTCACCTTATCCGATAACTGGGAAGAACTGGTGGGCCGAGAGCTTAAACTCGAGATTGGCATTGGCGAATACCAGGGGCAGAAGCGCAATGAAGTTAAAAATTATTACACCCGCAGTACCAAAGTGATAGAGTCGGATCAGCCAGAAGAAAAACCCAAGAAGAAAGCTCCTTTAAAAAAAGGAGCTCCGGACAAAGAGACAAAGCCTGAAAACTCCGAGGAGGAAGAAATTAATATTGAAGATATTCCATTTTGAATATGAAAAAGACCGCCTGCCATCTCTGCCAGAAAGAAATTAAGCACATCGATCATACCGATGTCTCTTTTTTGAGCGGATTTCTCACCAGTCAGAACGAGATCAAAAAACAAGGGAAAACTGGCCTTTGCGCCCAACATCAAAGAAAAGTGGCTCGAGCCATCAAAAGGGCTCGAACCTTAGGCTTACTCCCTTACATTGCCGGCCACAACCAAGATTAAGTTGCCCGGGCTAAGATCTCTTTTTTAATAGCTGCCGCTATTTTTGGATTCTGGTTAAGATATTCTTCTGCCTTCTGGGCTCCCTGGCCAAGCTGTTGATCGCCATATTTATACCAGGCACCAACCAGTTTAACCACCTCATGCTTCAAGCCGAGTGAAATAAGCTCGGCGTTTTTTGAAATGCCTTGACTGTAGTAGATGTCAAATTCAGCACTGCGAAAGGGCGGCGCCACTTTGTTTTTGACTATCTTAGCCGCCACCCGGCTGCCGATTATCTCGTCGCCGCTCTTAATTGTCGCCCGGCGCTGCAGGTTAATCCGGACCGAACTATAAAATTTAAGAGCTAGTCCGCCCGGCGTCGTCTCGGGAGAGCCAAAACGAATACCTATTTTCATTCTAGTCTGATTGAGAAAGATCACGGCAGTTTTAGTGTTGGCGACGATTGAAGAGAGCTTACGACAGGCCTGACTCATTAATCGAGCCTGCAAGCCAATCTGCAGATCGCCAACATCGCCCTCAATCTCAGCTCGGGGCGTTAAGGCGGCCACTGAATCAATCACAATAATATCAACCTCGCCCGAGCGCACCAGCTTTTCGACTATTTGCAGGGCTTCTTCTCCTGATCCCGGCTGAGCAATAATCATCTCTTTGATATTAACCCCAATCCGCTCGGCATAATCCGGATCAAGGGCGTGCTCCGCATCAATAAAAGCAGCCGTCCCGCCCCTCTTCTGGGCTTCGGCAATAGTATGGAGGGCCAGAGTAGTTTTGCCGGTTGATTCCGCGCCAAAGATTTCCACTACCCGTCCTCGAGGCATACCGCCGACGCCTAAAGCCAGGTCAACCGCCAAAGAGCCGGTGGGAATAGCTGCAACATTGCTAGCCCGGGTCTCATCCAGTCTCATCACCGAGCCCTCGCCAAAGCGTCCTCTAATTTCCTCTAGAACTTTCTGCAAATGGTCCGAAGATTCTTCAGTTGATTTTTCTTTCTTTTTTTTAGGCATTTTATTAATAAATAAAATTAACTTTAATCAAAGCGCCCATAAACATCATCGCTGTCTTCCTTGGCGCTGCCTTCGTTCTGATAAGCCGAAGGCAGAATTTCCCTGGGCTTAGATCCCTGAGCTTCGCCAATCACTCCCTCTGATTCTAGCATATCTAACAAGCGAGCGGCCCGAGCATATCCGACCGAAAGGCGACGTTGCAATAGAGAGGCTGAAGCTTTGCCAGCTTCAACGACAATATTCTTAGCATCCTCAAAAAGGGGATCTTTCTCGAGATTATAAGAGCCTTCTTCCTGACCCCGCTCTAAGCTTTGCCGGAGCGAAGCTTCCAGCTCTGATTCTCTAATGCGCCCTTCATTATTCTTAACAATAAAATTGATGACCTGGCTGACTTCTTTCTCCGAAACAAAGGCCGCCTGGATTCTTTTGGGCTTGGAGCTGTCGCCGGAGACAAAAAGCATGTCGCCTCGCCCAAGCAGCTTTTCCGCACCCGCCATATCCAGAATCGTCCGAGAATCAACCTGGGAGGGCACCTGAAAGGCAATCCGACTGTTAATGTTAGCCTTGATCAGCCCGGTAATCACCTCAACCGAAGGCCGCTGGGTGGCCACAATTAGATTGATACCCACGACTCGAGACTTTTGAGCTAAACGGACAATGGCGACTTCAATCTCGCGACCGCGGGCGAGCATCAAATCCGCCAATTCATCTACCACGACTACAATGTGAGGCAGCGGTTCTAGAGATTTATCTTGAGCCGCTTGCTGATTGTAATCCTGAATATTACGAACTTTATGTTTAAGAATAAAGGCAAACCGCCGCTCCATCTCGCTCCCTAGCCACTCCAGAACACTAATTGCTTCTTGCGGTTTTGAAATAACCGGGCAAAGCAGATGAGGCAGGTCGCTGTAGCCAGAAAATTCAACCTGTTTCGGATCAATCATAATAAAGTTAAGCTGGTGGGGACTATTGCGGTAAAGCATGCTTAAAATTAAGTTGTTTAAAGCAACAGTTTTACCGGAACCGGTCGAACCGGCTACCAGCAGGTGAGGCATTTTCTCTAAATCAGCGTAAGCCGCCGACCCAGCAACATCCCGCCCCAAACAAAGCTTCAGCGGAGCAGCATCGTTCTTAAACTCGGGGTTGGCAATTAATTCGCGTAAGCGGACTAATACTCTTTCTTTGTTAGGTACTTCAATGCCCACCAAAGAGCGGCCGGGAATTGGTGCTTCAATTCTAATCGGATGGGCGGCTAAAGCCAAAGAGATATTACGCGACAAGCCTGTAATTTTGGAAAGATTGACCGCCTCTAGGGGCTTAAAAGCATATTGAGTTACTGTCGGTCCAACATTGATCTCGACGACTTCAACCGGTACTCCAAAGCTGGCCAGAGTTTCTTCAATTATTCTCGAGTTGGCGTTGAGATCGCCGGTATCGGGCTGGCCTTCGTCCGGAGCCAGTAATTTAACCGGGGGAATCTGATAGCCATCCGAAGATCTCCTGGGTTCAGTTTTAACTGCCGTTTCCGGCTTTTTCGGCTTCTCTTCCTTCATGGACGAAACTTCTTTCTTGGCTGGCCGGCTCCAATCCACTCGGGGCACGCTTATTTTAGGCTGGTCAGTCTCAACCGGCACAGGGAAAGAAGCAGCCTGTTTGACCCGCAATACTTTCTGCCGACTTTGATAATCTTTCCAAAAAGGATAAACAAAGGTTACTAAGCCCGCCGCCAGCATAGCGCTGAAGATAATCAGCGTTACCCAAAGCCCAAAAAGGCGATAAATTGGCCAGGCTAGAATTTGGCCGATCCATCCTCCGGCCAATGCTTGATCCCCCAAGAAGGCCGACTCTGGGGCTTGATGCAGGGCCATTAACGACCAAAGACTGGCCGAGCCAATCAAAAACAAGGCTATCTCTAGCACCGCGAGCCAGCCACTATGCAGGTCTTTTAATTTCCATAAAGAGATCCCTCCAATAGCTAAAAACAGCGGTAAAAAAAACACTGCCCGGCCTAAAATTGAAGACAACATTTGTAAAATCCAAGCGCCACCGACGCCGGCCAGTTCAAAAAAAGACAGAATAATAATAATGGCCAGCAACAAAAGCAAAACCGCCGCTACCCGCCTCTTCAATTCAGTCGACATGTGGGGCAGCTTTTTCTGGTGGGACTTCTTTTTGCCCATAAAAGCAGATACCGAATTAATCTTCTTGGCGATATCCCGTTCCAGCCGGGATAACCCGGCCTATTATAACATTCTCCTTGAGCCCTCGCAATTTATCCCTCTTGCCGCGGAGCGAGGCTTCAATCAGCACTTGAGAGGTCTGCTGAAAGGAAGCCGCCGACAAGAAACTGCTTGAATTCAGGGCAACCCGAGAGATACCCAATAATATTCTCTCCGCCTTAACCAGCTTCTTTTTCTCTCTCTTCAGGCGCTGATTAACCTCTTCCAGTTCCAGGAGATCAACGATCTTATCTTCAATCCAGGGGCCGTCTCCGGACTCAACCACCTTAACCCGCGAAAACATCTGACGGGCAATCACCTCAATGTGTTTATCGTGAATATTAACTCCGGAAGAGACGTAAACTTTTTGGATCTCTTGAACGACATAGCGCTGAGCTTCCAGCATTCCTTGATACCGCCAAATTAAATCCAGCGACAGGTTGCCGTCGGTCAACGGCTGGCCCGGCTTAACCTTGTCGCCAATTTTAACTAATGGCTTATGGTGTGGCAGCATTCGGTAGCTCTTTTCTTTGCTCTGGGTCTTTTTGCCGATGGGCGCTACTTGAATCACCCCTTGATTCCGGTCTATCTTGGTTACTTGGCCCTCGCGCAGAGCGACGGCCGCTATTCCCTTCGGCAGCCGATTCTCCAGAATTTCTTCCGCTCGGGGCAAACCCTGCGTGATATCACCGCTTTCCACTACTCCGCCGGTATGAAAAGTTCTCATCGTCAACTGAGTTCCTGGCTCGCCGATTGACTGGGCAGCCACCACTCCAACAGCTTCTCCGATCTTAACTAATTCGTTGCGGCCTAAATCCCAGCCATAACAGCGTTGACAGATGCTGCCGGTCGATTTACAAGATAGCGGACTCCGAACTCTAACTTTATTAATTTCGAGACTATCAATTTCTCGAGCCTGGCTCCAGTTGATAATGTCGCCCTTCTTAACAATTTTAGCCTTGGTCTTCGGGTCGACGACATCCTCTAAGGTGTAGCGGCCAACTAGCTTAAAGGCAAAGTCCTGGCCAAGGTCTTCGGCCTCAACTCGTCTCACTTCAAGTCCTTCCTTGTCGCCACAATCCTTTTCCCGGATCACTACTTCGTGGGCGACGTCAACTAACCGTCGAGTCAAATAACCGGCCACCGCCGTCCTCAGGGCTTTGTCAGCCGTCCCCTTCCGGGCTCCATGAGTTGAAATAAAATATTCCAAAATATTTAAACCCTCTTTAAAAGAGTTTTTCACCGGCAGGTCAATGATCCGGCCGGCCGGATTGGAAACCAGTCCTTTCATGCCTGACATCTGAACTGCTTGAGCCCAGGAACCGCGTGAACCAGACTCCACCATCAACAGAATTGGATTATTTTTATCGGTCCTGACTTTGATCATCTCCTGAATTTTATTCTTGCAATCCTGCCATTGAGCAATATTAGCTCGCCTTTCTTCGGCGGCGGTCATCTTTCCCTGATGCCTCTTGGCGGCATTATCCTCAATTTTTCTCTCGGCTTCGCTTAAAATCTTACCCTTCTCTTGAGGCACAATAAAATCATTTATCCCCAGACTAATTCCAGCTAAAGTAGAATACTCATAACCCAAGTCCTTGATCCGATCGAGACAGGCCTGGGCCTCCTCAGGATCATAACCCTCAATAATATCGTTAATTATCCGACTTAAGGCCTTCGAATCAACCTTCTTGTTTAAATAGGGATATTTCTGGGGCAGTCCCTCATTGAAGATAATCCGACCGACTGTTGTTTTGAGCAGCTCCATCGGCTGACCGGTGCTGAGTTGCATCATTACTTTAATCGGCGTACCGATCTTAATCTGCCGTTGTTGGTAGGCTAAAAGAGCCTCGTTAACGCTACCAAAGAATTTAAGCTTCTTTTCATCCAAACCTTCTTCCATGAGAGTCAGGTAAAAGACCCCAAAGACAATATCCTGGCTGGGTGAAATAATCGGCAAGCCCGTAGCCGGCTTACGAAGATTTTGCCCCGAAAGCATAATCTCCCGAGCTTCCTTCTGAGCCTGCTTAGACAAGGGAACATGCACGGCCATCTGGTCCCCGTCAAAGTCGGCGTTAAAGGCAGCGCAAACCAAAGGATGAATTTTAATGGCGTTGCCTTCAATCAAGATCGGATAAAAACCCTGAACTCCCAAACGGTGCAAAGTCGGGGCGCGGTTTAATAGAACCACTTTACCGCGCACGACCTCTTCTAGAATGCTCCAAACTTCGGGGATGCCCTTCTCAATTAATCGAGAGGCCCCGCGAATATTATAGGCAATTTCCTGGTCTAAAAGCTTTTTAATAACAAAGGGCTTAAAGAGCTCTAAGGCCATCTTTTTCGGCAAACCGCATTCCGTTATCTGCAGTTCCGGCCCCACGGCAATAACTGAGCGGCCCGAATAATCAACTCGCTTGCCAAGTAAATTTCGGCGAAAACGTCCCATCTTCCCTTGAATATTATCAGTCAAAGACCGGAGCTTTCTCCGTCCGCCTGCTCCCGTCCGAGCACTATTATCAATCAAAGCATCAACCGCTTCTTGAAGCATTCTCTTTTCGTTGCGAATAATGATTTCCGGAGTGTCAATTTCCATCAAGTGTTTCAGCCTGTTATTACGATTAATTACTCGACGGTATAAATCATTGATATCGGAAGAAGCATACCGGCCGCCGTCTAGTTGCACCATCGGTCTTAAGCCGGGAGGCAGCACTGGCAAGACCGTCAAGAACATCCATTCCGGACGGATATTGCTTTCATGCATTTCCCGCAGTAGCCGCATCCGCTCAGAAATTTTACTAGCCAAGCTGCTACTACCGGTTGCCTGCAGTTCCTCATTCAGTCTCTTAATTTCTTTAACCAGATCCATCTCCGACATCGCCCGGCGCACTGCTTCTGATCCGGTGCGAGCCTCAAAACAAGCGCCAAACTTCATCGCCAGCAAGCGATACTCTTTTTCGGAAACAACCTTGAGCGGTTCGATTCCGGCTAGCTGTTGTTGGGCTCGACGACGGGCTTCTTTTAATTCTTCTAACTCCGCGCCTGAAGCCTCTTTGGCTTTTTCTTTAAATTCAGCCTCAATTTCTCGAGCAATTTTCTCCTTGATCTGTTCGTCAACCTTAATAATTAAATAAGCGGCAAAATAAATTACTCTCTCTAATTTACGATTAGAAATGCCCAAGACAGTGCTCATGCGGTAAGGCACCCTTCTTAGAAACCAAGTGTGGGCAACCGGGGTAGCTAACTCAATGTGGCCCATTCTCTCTCGCCGCACCGCCGACTTAGTCGCTTCAACGCCACAGCGGTCGCAAACCACGCCTTTGTAGCGAACTCCTTTGTACTTGCCGCAATAGCACTGGTAGTCTTTGGTCGGCCCAAATATCTTCTCGCAGAATAGACCGCCTTTTTCCGGCTTTCCGGCCCGATAGTTAATAGTTTCCGGTTTCGTTACCTCGCCGTGGCTCCACTTTAAAATCACCTCGGGCGAGGCGAGCGTGATCAAAACCGAAACATTGTTTTTACTTTGAGCAGGCATAATTCAAAGATTTAATCTTGACCCTGAATTTGGATATCCAGAGCCAGTGACTTTAATTCGTTAAGCAATAAAATCAAAGAAGCTGGTCGATAATAGTTTTCTATTGGTTTGCCTCTTAAAATCGCTTCATAGGCCTCCGAGCGACCCCGGATGTCGTCAGACTTGATCGTCATCATCTCTTGCAAGGTGTAGGCGGCCCCGTAGCCTTCCAGCGCCCAGACCTCCATTTCGCCAAAGCGCTGGCCGCCGAACTGAGCCTTGCCGCCTAGCGGCTGCTGGGTTATTAAAGAATAGGGCCCGATTGAGCGCATATGGATTTTATCCTGAACCATATGGTGCAGTTTCAGCATATACATCTTGCCAACCGTTATCGGGCGATCAAAGGGTTCGCCACTTCGTCCGTCATAAAGAATTGCCTGGCCGCTCTCTGGTAGCCCGGCCTCTTGCATTTCTTTTTTAATCACCTCTTCCTCAACCCCAATCATGGCCGGAGCAGTGTAGGATTGCCCTAGTTTTTCACCGGCCCAACCTAGATGTGTTTCCAGAATTTGGCCGATATTCATTCGAGAAACTACCCCCATGGGACTGAGAATAATATCAATCGGCGTTCCGTCTTCCAAAAACGGCATCTCTTCTTCCGGAAGAATTTCAGCAATAATCCCCTTGTTGCCATGGCGGCCAGAAATCTTGTCGCCAACTTCAATATTGCGAATCTGAGCCACTTCAACAGTGATTTTCTGCAGAGTGCCTGATTCCAGCCGGTCGCCTTGGTCTCGAGAGAAGATCCTTACGCCGATTACTCGCCCTTTCTTGCCATAAGGCATCGTTAAAGAAGTGTCTTTAACCTCTTTGGCCTTCTCGCCAAAGATAGCTTTAACTAAGCGCTCTTCAGGAGAAAGTTCTACCTGGCCCTTCGGTGAAATCTTCCCAACCAGAATATCCCCCGGACCAACCTCGGCGCCAATGCGAACAATGCCTCGCTCATCTAAATCTTTCAGCTTCTCTTCGCTGACGTTCGGAATGTCGGACGTCGTCAATTCCGGACCCAGCTTAGTGTTGCGAACCTCGCAAGTGAAGTCCTCAATATGAATCGAAGCAAAGGTGTTATTCCGAGCCAACCGCTCAGAAACAACAATCGCATCCTCGTAGTTCATACCCCGATACAACATAAAAGCTACCGTCGCGTTAGTCCCTAAGGCCAATCTTTTGTCGACAATTGAAGAGCCGTTCGTTAAAACATCTCCCTTTTTAACTTTCTGCCCTTTTTCAACAATCGGCTGTTGATGGTGGCAGGTAAACTGGTTGCCCCGAACAAAGTTCTGCAGGGGATAAACCTTATTATTGATCTTAATGTGCTGGCCGTCGACTTCTTTAACCTCGCCCCGTTCTTCAGCCAACAAAACCTGGCCTGATTCTCGGGCTACTTTCTCTTCCATTCCGGTGCCCACGAGCGGCGGTTCGGCCTTAATCAGAGGCACAGCCTGCCGCTGCATATTACAACCCATTAGCGCCCGATTAGCGTCATCATGGCGCAAAAAGGGAATCAAGCTGGCGGCAATACTAATGGTCTGATTCGGCGAAACATCCATAAAATCAATCTTATCTCGAGAAGCGATTACTGGGTGTCCCTGATACCGAGCCATTATCTTTTTCTTTAAAATTCGGCCTTGCTCATCTAAGGGCGTATCAGCCTGAACAATGTAGTGTTTTTCTTCCTGGTGAGCATTCAAATAAACGACTTCACTAATCACCCGCCCATTTTTAACCCGGAAATAAGGAGTCTCGATAAAACCATATTTGTTAATCTTGGCCACCACCGTCAGATGGTTAACCAATCCGACATTCGGCCCTTCGGGCGTTTCAATTGGACAAATGCGCCCATAATGAGACGGCTGAACGTCGCGCGCCTCAAAGCCAGCTCTTTGGCGCGTTAAACCGCCCGGACCAGTGGCCGAGAGCCTTCTTTTGTGCTCTATCTCGGCCAAAGGATTATCACTGTCCATAAATTGAGAAAAGGCGGAAACGCCAAAGAAGTTCTGCAAAGAAACCGTTAATAAGCGAGAATCAATTAAGCGAGCCGGGTTAACTTCTGACTCTTGCAACGTTGACATGCGGTCCTGAGCTACCCGGCGAATCCGGGCCAAGCCAATCCTCAGCTGGCTCTGTAAAAGCTCGGCTAAATCACGAACCCGCCGATTGCCTAAATGGTCGATTGAATCAGAGTGAGCCTTCGGATCATTGTTGAGCCTGATAATCTCGCGAATCGTCGCCACCACATCTTCCGGCTGCAGCACCCGATCCTCCATGGCGATAGACTTTCTGTTTTGCCTCTCTGGTAGTCGTTCCCTGATTTTCCACCGCCCGACTTCAGCTAAGTCGTAGCGAGAAAAGTTGAAGAACATATTGCGTAAAAATTCCCGAGCCGTATCAGCTGTAACCATTTCACTCGGGCGCAAGCGATGATAAATCTCAATAGCCGCCTGATCGCTGTTTTCAGTCGTATCCTCGACTAAAGTGTTTTTAATAAAAGAAACCGAGCCCTGGTCAACGTCTTTAAACAATTTCTCGATCTCACTGTTGGTTGAGTAACCCAGAGCCCTAAGAAACGTTGTCGCTAAAACTTTCTTCCGGCGGTTAATTTTAACCTGGATTAATCCGTTTCGATCCGTTTCGAACTCTAGCCAACTTCCCCGATCCGGGATTAAAACCGCCCCAAAAGCGTTGCGGCCCCCAATAGACTGTCCCTCAAAAAAGACTCCCGGAGAGCGAATAATTTGAGCCACAACAACTCTTTCGACCCCGCGAATCACAAAAGACCCCCGATTGCTCATCATCGGAAAGTCGGCCAAAAAGACCTCTTCCGTCTTGGTTTTTTTACTCTTCAAATTAACCAAGCGAAAACGAGCTTTAAGCGGAGCCGTGTAAGATTCATCTTTTTCTTTAGCCTGTAGATGACTGGGAAAATTGACCTCTCCCAAACTAAAACCAAGAAATTCTAGCTGAAAGCGTCTACCGCTGTAGTCGGGAACTGGGAAGACCTCTCGAAATAATTTATCGATCTTCTCGTCCCAGAACGCTTCCCAGCTCTTAGTTTGTAAATTTAGAAAGCTAGGCAACGAAAAAGGAAGGCGAGTTTGGGAAAACCTTTTGATAGTATTCATATCCTATAATTATTTTAAAAGAACAACCCGGCTCATTTAGATAACAAGAAAACAAGCCCGGCATATTATATTCTTCCGGACGGAAAACAAGTTCTATACTACTATATCGAATTCATCACAATCCTCTTCTAGAATAGACAATTATCAAAAATTTGTCAAGTCTTAACGATAGCGGCTGATACTCAGAGCCAGTCCCAGCCCCAGGTAGAAGGCCACGAGATAGGATCCGCCATAGCTAACCAAGGGCAGTGGCAACCCAACCACCGGGAGAAGGCCGAGGTTCATGGCTACATTCAGAAAAACGCTCGTCACCAGGAAGACAATCAGGCCAACGCAATAAATGCGACCAAAGTTACCGACGGTTCGCAGGCAGATCTTTAACAGTCGCCAGACGATTAGCCCGAAGAGGCTAAACAGTCCCAAGACCCCCATAAAACCGAATTCTTCGGCAATGGCCGCAAAAATGAAGTCAGTTTTGGCCTCAGGCAGAAAGCCATAACGCGCCTGAGAGCCCGCCAAGAATCCCTTGCCCCAAACCTGGCCGGAGCCAATAGCAATCCGAGACTGGTTAATATTCCAAGAGGCGCCAAGCGGATCATCTTGCCAACCCAAAAAATCAACTACTCTCTGCCGCTGATAGTCCTCCAAGCCAAAAGACCAAACCATCGTTCCGACTACGGCTAAAGCCAACAATAAAATCAATAAGTGGGTCGGCTTAATTCCGGCAAAAAGGATGATGCCGAACCATAACAGAAAGAAGACTATTGCTCCGCCAAAGTTAGGCTGAAAAAATATTAAGATAATCGGCCAAAAGGCGTAAAAGCCGGAGAGCAACAGGTACTGAAAGCGGTGCAGCTCAGCGTGGCGCTGAGATAAAAACTTAGCCAGTAAAATGATCAGCCCTAAGGCCATAAATGGCATCGGATCAAAGCTGATCGGACCCAGAGGGTACCAGCGATGCGCCCCTCTAATGGCGGGCATTAAAAACAGCCCCACCAGGCTAAAAAGCAGTAGAAAGTAGACAATCAAGACAAAGTAAGAGTTGCCTTTTAATTTACGATAGTCAAAAAATGAAACCGCCAACATGAGGCTGAAACCCACTCCCAAAAAAGCCAGCTGTTTGTAAAAATCACTGAAGTCCTGGTGATAAAAAGAAGTGCTGTAGATGGAAGCCAGTCCCCAAAAAGTCAAAAGAACGGCGGCCAAGATTAAAACCTTGTCACACTTTGAAAAAAGAGCCTTAATCATGACACCATCTTTTTAAAATCCTCTTCCGATAAAACCTTAACCCCCAGCTGCTGGGCTTGAGTTAATTTAGAACCCGGACGCTCGCCAGTCAGTAAAAAGTCAACTTGCTTTGAGAGGCTGTTCGCCACTCGCCCTCCGAGAGATTCGATCAGATCTTTAACTTCATTCCGAGGACGGCTTAATGTCCCGGTCAGGACAAACTTTAATCCCTTTAGCCGCCCCTCTTTTTCCGGCCGATAAGGAATAATTTTCACCCCGGCCTTGATTAATTCATTAACTAAGTTAGTGTTAGCCCCATCAGACAACCAAGCTTTTAAAGCCGACGCTGTCTCCTGGCCAAAATCAGGAAGCCGCTCAAAGTCATCCGGCTCCGCTTTCAACAAAGCCTCAAATGATTTAAAAGCCCGAGCCAACTGGCGAGCTTTTTCTATACCCACCCGAGGCAGGCTTAAAGCAATCAAAAAACGATCGAAGCTAATCTGACGCGCCGACTGGATGGATTTTATTAAATTGTCGGCTGATTTTTCACCAAGCCCCTCGAGGCCAGCTAATGATTCCGCCTTCAGCCGAAAGATGTCATCAGCTGTTTTAACCAGGCCGGCCTGAATTAGTTTTTCTAGCAGCCGCGGTCCTAGCCCTTTGATATCAAAAGCTGAACGAGAGACAAGGTGAGCCAGTAGTCTCAGCCGACGGGCCGGACAAGTTGCATTAATACAGCGCCAAACAACCTCGTCCTGAGGCCGAATCAACTGATGCTGACAAGACGGGCATCTCTTCTCAAAAACAAAATCTCGCTCGGAACCATCTCTTAATTCGGGCAGAACTTTTACAATTTTGGGAATGACATCGCCCGATCGCTCAATGATCACCGTGTCTCCGATCTTGACTCCCAGGCGCTCAATCTCCTCAAAGTTGTGAAGCGTTGTTCGAGCAATAGTTACCCCGGATAACTTCACCGGGGTCAGGTGGGCCACTGGCGTCACGGCTCCGGTTCGGCCCACCTGCAGTTTAATATCGTCGACTCGCGTTGTTGCTTGGCTGGGGGGAAATTTTAATGCCCTGACGCCGCGAGGGCTTTTCCCGGTTACGCCTAAGTTTTCAAAAACTGCCTTATCGTCAACCACTACGACCAAACCATCAATCTGGTATGATAACTTTTCTCGGGAACGTTCAAGCTCTCGCCAAAAATCAATAACCTCGTCAATTGTCTGCACCGCTCGTCCGGGATCAGCCTTGAAGCCAAGATCTCTTAAAATCTGATGCTCCTGGCTGTGCTGCTTTAAATCAATGTCTGCCATCAGGCCATAAGCCATAAACTTGAGCGGCCGACGGCTGGCCACCCGTGGATCCAGTTGACGAATGCTGCCGGCCGCCAAATTACGGGGATTAGCATAAGGCTCTTCGCCTTTTTCTAATCGTCTTCGGTTGAAGTCTTCAAAGCCGTCTTTGTCTAGGTAGACCTCCCCCCTAACTTCAATCTCCCCTTCTTGAATAAGTTGATCTAACTTTTTTGGCCACCTGACCGAAAGACCTTCCTTAAGAGACAAAGAAAGTGGAATGGATTTAATTGTCCTCAGGTTAACCGTTACGTCTTCTCCGGTATAACCATCGCCCCGAGTGGCTCCCTGGAAAAGGCGGCCTTGGCGATAGATGAGCCGGGCGGCTAACCCATCTATCTTTTGTTCGCAGAAAAAAGATTTTATCTCTTGGCCGGATATTTTTCGAAGATAATCGGCCCAGCGACGCAAGTCTTCCGGCTCGAAAATATCATCAATCGAAAGCATCGGCTGACGGTGTTCAACTTTCTCAAATTTATCCAACGGTCGACCGCCGACTCGTTGAGTTGGCGAGTCGGGAGAAATGAGATGGGGATATTGGTCTTCTAGCTGCTTTAACTCCCTTTTTAAGGCATCGAAAGCCGCATCAGAAATCTGGGGACGATCTAATACGTGATAAAGATAATTATGGTGGTTAATCGCCTCTCTGAGTTTGATGATTCGGTCCTGGGCCGTCCGTTCATCCATAATTCTCAGAAACTAACTTCAATAGCGCGACGAGTTTGCCGATACTGCCCTATGGAACGAACCGTTAGATGAGGTTCGGCCGACTGCAAGTACAGTTGATAACTCAAATCCTCGTTTTCAAACTCATCCAGGGGAAGGTCTTCTATTTTACAAGGCGGATCGCCGCCGCCTAAGCATGCGGGAATATAAGCCTCTTCTCTGATCGCATAAACTAGCAGTTCGATTCCCGAGTCAGCAGCATGCAAGGCAGTCACTGATTCTCCCAGACCGGTCACCGTCATAACCTGTCTTAACACCAAAGAACTGATGCCCAGCATTATGCCGAGAATAGTGCCTAAGATCACTACCGTTAAAAATAAAGAAACGCCTTTTTCTGAATAAAACATGTTAACGGTTTAAGTTTCTCTGCGAGATGGTTGTCTGAATTTTAAAACCAAGATCAAAGTCATCCCTGGCCACCTCAAAGCTAATTGTCACTCGGGGTTGAACCCCAGGCGAATCACTAATCGTGAAAGACAAGTTGCGAACGGTATGATTGGCCGAGGTTATAGCAATTTCTCCACCAGTTCCTTCAACCCCCTCTTTAATCTGGCCATCCTGCAATAAAAACCAGCGACAATTATTCTGATAATCTAAGAATTTAATCTGATTGGAATCGGGACTAAAATAATTATCTCCCAGATCAATACAGTTGTTATCGTCAGCCCGCCGAGCCATGCGCAACATTCGACCCATGTATTCTACTGCATAAGAACTGTCATTAAACATGCTCTGCATCGCCACCATTTTCTCTTGGTGGTGCAATAATGAAACCGCTAAGTCAAAAACCAGCACCGAAACAGTGATAAACAAAGTCATGGCCGTGAGCAATTCAACTAAGCTAAAACCCTGGGAAGAATTAAATTTCATTAATACCAATTATAAAGAAACTTCTCGGCCCGAACTGGATTGCCCCCGTCGCGCGGCCAGGTCACCTCGACGGTCACTCTGATCTTATCAGCGCCCTCGTGCTTAATGTTAATTTTGCGTCGAAAATTTGTTTCCACTCCCTCGCTGTAATTATATAAACCAGCTGACGAAACACGGAGCGGGCTGTCGGAATAAACGGCTAAGGACTCGCTATTATATTGAACTTGCCAGGCACCTTCTGCTAATCCGTTTCGCCAATCAGGTTCTTCGTCGAGCCAATTTTGATCTCTAATGTTGCGGACCACTTCCACCCCTTCCTGAACTAAATATGAAGCGGTCAGGCGGTATTGATTGTTGTAGGTGTGAGCCAGAGTATTGGCCGAAGTAGAATAAACAACTGAAACTCCGCCAACTAACATGGCGACCGCCACCACTGTCTCTAATAAAGTAAAACCCGGAGATTTCATATCAATTAATTTCAATTCGACCGCCGTTGTTAATTTTAACCTCCTTAGTTTGAGAAACGTCATCTATGAGTTCCAGCGTAATCACGGCCTCTACCCCGGAAACTTGGTCATTGATGTAAACTTTCGGGTCGGGGGGGATAAAAAGCACGCTGGCTGAAGAAACCGAGCTACCAACCGTAATGCTCTGAACTTGAACACCCTCCTCAAAGTATTGAGTCTCTAAAAGCTTGTCATTGGCTTCGACATAAAGGCGATCATCGCGGCCACAGTTTTCAAAAATAAGATATTGCCCGGGACTGGTGGTGTTTAAATAAAAGCCGTAACCGCTGTAATCGGCATCGATGTCTTCGCAGACAAAGATCCGAGTAGAGATAGAGAGTTGCTGAACACGCCTGATGTCACCGGCCAACTGATGAGCCGAACGAATTAAGGAAAAAGTTTCTTCCGCGGGACGCCAGTTAACAAAAACAGCCCCCGCCAGTAAAGCCATAATCAGAACTGAAACCATTAGTTCCACCACGCTAATTCCCTTGCTCATTTGGATATTAAAAAGAGATACCAATTAATAATTTGACTGCCCCATAAGGCAGTAATTAAGGCGCCTATCACCAAAAAAGGACCAAAAGGAAGGGCGTCCTTCATCTTTTTCTTTTTTAAAATAACCAATCCTAAGCCAATTATAGCACCGATAAAAAAGCTTAAAAAGAGAGCTAAAATAACGGCTGGCCAACCGACAATCAGGCCAAGAATAAAAGCCAGCTTCACATCGCCGAAGCCCATGCCCTGGCCACGAGTCAGACAGTGAATCAGCCCTAAAAAGATCGAAGCTAAGGCTCCGGCTAATAGGCCAAGCCACAAAGGAGAATTCGGCCAGTTAAACAAATTCCCTTGCTGAATGCCTGTAAAAGTTAAAAAAGCCAAAGCGATAATTAAGCAAAACAATAAAACCTTATCGGAAATCAAGTAGTGTTGCAGATCATAGTCGGCTATCGCCAAAAGAGCCAGAAAGACGATGCTGTAAAAAATGGCCCAGCTGATGCTTGCTGTAAAGACCCAAATAATCACTAATAAAAAGCCGGCCGCCATTTCAACCAAGGGATAACGCTTACTGATTGGCCGGTGGCAGTATCGACAGCGTCCCTTTAAAAACAAGAATCCAAGAACTGGAATTAAATCTCGCCAGCTGAGAACATGCTGACAATGGGGACAGTGAGAGCGTCCTCGCCAAACACTTTCTCCGGTCTGTAAACGATAATTAAAGGCGTTAATAAAGCTGCCAAGCTGGAGCCCTAAAATAAATAAAAAGAGATAAAGCCAGAACATTGAGCCTATTATAGCACTTTAGCAAAAAAACCCGAACGAACCGCGGGTTGGTTGCAACAATTAAATATTAATCACACCTGTCGCCGGCAGCCGTACACTGCGTCGAGCTAACATAATCGGAATACATGTCACTGTCGACGCACCATAATCTGGTTCCAGAAATCAGGGCAATTTCTGCACAAAAACCAATCGCCACGTCTCCATCCATCTCCAAATGAACGGTCGGATAACTGCCCTTGACGCGATTGATCTCTTCCATAATAGGTCCAATCATTGGATCGCTGCTGCCGACAGTTTTAATCTGGCTATAGTCCCCATAAGACCCCCTGCTGGCTTCAGCAGCTGCTCTGAGTTGCTGCATAGCGTTGATGAGACGAGCATCCCGAGCTCTTTCTTGGGCGGCCGGAAAAGTAATCAAAATGCCAGCCGCTAAAATAGCTACTATCGCCACTACCGTTAACAGTTCGATTAAGGTAAATCCCTTATTCATACATCAGTAGCGTCAACAATCAAATCCCAAGTATTTATATCAAACAATACCAGCAAAATCTCTTTGGGACAATGGTGCTTATCCCTGTCAAGCAAGAAAAAACCTGGACTAACCAGGTTTTTTATGTAGGAGAATAATTATTCACACCTGTCGCCGGCAGCCGCACACTGAGCTCCCGTCACATAGTCCGAATACATATCGCTGTCAATACACCATCGACGGCCGCCAGCCTTTAATACGGCCTCAGCGCAATACCCCCCGTTGTCTGCATCTCGGAATAAGGTGTATGACGTCGCATTGGCGACAATCTCATCGATTAAAGTGTCAACTGTAGCATCGCCCCCATCCATAACTTGCGCGTAAGAACCATAAGCGCCATAACTAGCCTCAGCAGCCGTTCTCAGCTGCTGCATGGCATTGATGGTCCGGGCATCAGCCGCCCGGTCCTGAGCCATTGGGAAGGTGACCAGGGTAATGGCCGACAAGATTGCAATAATCGCAATCACCGTCAGCAATTCAATTAAAGTAAAACCTTTATTGTTCATACTTTATTTGTAATAAATTTAATTATTATTTAAGTATTGACTTTAGTCTAGCAGATGATTTATTTTTTTCAAACCACATCCAGGCTAAAAAATCAACGCCAATACTGATTCAGCTAAATAACAGAAAGCAATTCCTCTGGTGCTAATAACAAAAAAGACCTAATCAAGTTAGGTCTTTTCTGTAGATTTGAATCAAGATAATCACTGACATTTGACATTCGTGCTTGTACACTTAGCTGAGGGGATATAATCTGAAAACATATTGCTGTCAATACACCATCGACGGCTGCCGGCCTTTAATACGGCCTCGGCGCAGTAGGCAGTGGTTGGAGCCACTGGTTGCATGGTTAGGCTGGTGGCATTAGCGGTAATCTCGGCCACCAGGCTAACAATCGTCGGGTCAGTGCTGCCAGAAGCTTTCACTTGCGCGTAAGAACCATAAGCGCCATAACTAGCCTCAGCAGCCGTTCTCAGCT
>ENA-UPTA01001824-UPTA01001824.1-activated-sludge-metagenome-genome-assembly--contig:-NODE-1824-length-22918-cov-9.600927_pt1 | contig 22918 bp, 16 predicted proteins | sample MGYA00238184_ERZ773361 | MGnify/ENA primary metagenome ERZ773361 (study PRJEB29100, sample SAMN05720205) | activated sludge metagenome | isolation source: anaerobic digester from wastewater... | reverse complement strand
CGAGGACGAGGAACGAGACCATCGACCCCGCCATGATGATCGCCGCGTAGTCGAGTCCCATGATGTAGCCGAGGCCGAAGACCGCGGCCGAGGTGTTCATCGTGAAGACCGCCTTGAAGCGGTCCGTGAAGCCGGAAAGGGCCGGGATCGCGGCGGTCGAGAAGTTCTCGGCCCACCCTTTCATCGACGGCCCCACGAAGTCGAACACCGCCGCGAGCGCCGCGGACCAGGAGAGGACGACGGCGCTCCGGCCGCCCCGCTTCCCCGCCACGAGGATCTCCGTCGTCGCGCGCGCCTCCGGGTACGGGAGCTTCCCGTGGAGGTCCCGCACGAAGTAGCGACGGAACGGCGCGAGGAGGAAGACGCCGAGGACCGCTCCGAGCAGCGGGACGAGGAAGATCTGCCAGAACGACGAGCGCCCCTCGAGGCCGAGGATGTGGATCGCCGGCATCGTGAAGACAGAGCCCCCCGCGATGATCCCCGAGGTCGCCCCGACGGCGAGGACGTTCACGTTCTCGAGGAGCGTCGAGGCGCGCGCGGCGAGGAGTTTCACGAAGAGGACCGAGGCGCCGACCGCGAGGATCGAGATCGGGATCGTCGACTCGATCCCCTGCCCGAGCTTCAGCGCGATGTACGTCGCCGCGGCCGAGAAGACGACCGACCAGAGGAACCCCTGCGCCACGGAGCGGACGGTGACCTCCGGAACGGACGCCCCCGCGGGGACGACCGGCTCGTACGTCTCGCCCGGGGCGAGCGTGCGAAAGGCGCCGTCGGGAAGTCGGACGTCCTCGAAGGCGGCGGGGGAGGCTTCGGGCTTCGGCTCGGCCATCTTGGGATGATGCCGCAGCGCGGGGCTCCCGGCGTCGTCTGGTCTAATCGGCCCGGAGGTTCCCGTGCCGTCCGAGAACGCCCCGACGCGGCGCGAGCCGCCCGTCCTCCTCGCGCTCGCCCTCGCCGCGCTCGTCGTCTCCGGAGTCGGGCCGAAGGACCGGTTCACCTGGCTCCTCGAGGTCGCGCCCGTCCTGATCGGAGCGCCGCTCCTCGTCGCGACGACCCGGCGCTTCCCCCTCACGCCGCTCCTCTACCGCCTCCTCTTCCTCCACGCCCTCGTCCTGATGCTCGGCGGCCACTACACCTACGCGCAGGTGCCGCTCGGGGAGTGGGCGAAGGAGGCGTTCGGCTTCGCGCGGAACCACTACGACCGGCTCGGTCACCTCATGCAGGGCTTCGTCCCGGCGATCCTCGCGCGCGAGGTCTATCTCCGCCGCTCGCCGCTTCGGCCGGGCGGCTGGCTCCGCCTCGCGGTCACGTCCGTCTGCCTCGCCTTCAGCGCGCTCTACGAGCTGCTCGAGTGGGCCGCGGCGATCGCGACGGGAGAGGCGGCGACCGCCTTCCTCGGGACGCAGGGCGACGTGTGGGACACGCAATGGGACATGTTCCTCGCGCTCTGCGGCGCCCTCCTCGCGCAGGCGCTCCTCGCGCGCCTCCACGACCGCCAGCTCGCGCGCCTCGCCACCGCCTGAGGAGCGCAACAAGGAAAAGGGCCGGGCGCCCGAAGGCGTCCGGCCCGGTCTCGCGCGAGGCGCGAAGGGTCTTACTTGGCGCCGGGGTTCGTGCCGGCCTTGAACTCGTCGAGGTTCGACTTGCCGTCGCCGTCGCTGTCGAGCGGCTCGAGCTTCGTCCAGTCGAACGTCTTCTTGTCGGCCTTCGGGTCGACGACGAACTTCATCATGTCCTTGCCGAACGCGTTCACCTCGGCGTCGCCCTTCTTGGCCATCGCCTTCACGTGGCAGCTGGCGCACTTGGCCTTCGCCGTGGGGTACTTCGCGTTCATGTCCTTCTGCATGTCCATCGTGGCGACGGCGGTCGAGCCGAGCACGATCGCGAGGACGGCGACGAGGAGGACGGCGGTGGTCTTCTTCATCTCGTGGCTCCTTTTGGTCGGGGCTGAGCCCCGTTCGGATTATCCCTTTTCAAGTTCTCTGCCATCCGGTAAAGGGGACGATTCGGCGCTCCCAGCCCTCGGACCTCCCTGGCGCGACGCATCGAGACGGCGTCGCGGAAGCAGCCGAGCGGGGTGCCACGCCCAACCCGGACGAGGCCGACGACGAAGAGGTCGTCGCCGGCCTGCCGGTCGCCTCTACGCGGTGGCCGGGACGATCGAGCCCTCGGTCGGGCAGACCTCGACGCACTTCGGCGAGTCGTAGTGCCCCTGGCACTCCGTGCACTTGGCGGCGTCGATGACGTAGGTCATGTCGCCCGGGCTGATCGCCTGGTTCGGGCACTCGGGCTCGCAGGTCCCGCAGCTGATGCAGTTCTCGGTGATCATCATCGCCATGACGGCCTCCTCGTTTCCGGGGGACGCCTTCTCCCTGTCCCCCGCGGAGCCGGACCACGAACGCGGGCCGGCGGCCGGAAGAGGCTAGGGGAGGTCCGTGGCCGGCACAATGATGCGAACGGATCATTCCGAAATGGCGCTTCCGGAGCCGCGTATCCCGTTGACATCACGCCGGATCGGGTTCCAAATTCCCTGTGGTGGCCGCTCGCCCGAAGGACCGGCAGGAGGTCGTGGCGGCAGTGGCGTCGGCGGGGCCGGCGGCGGAAGGAGCCGCCGGGAGAGAGACGGAGAGCGTCGGCGTCCGACCCGTTCCGGAAGCACGAAAGGAGACCGAAGTGAGAGTTCCGACCCGATTCCTCCTCGTCGCCCTCGTCGCCCTCGTCCTGGCGCCGGCCGTCGTCGCCCAGGAGGGAGGCCGCATCGACACCGCCATCGCGTCCGACAGCCGCGAGACGATGGCCGAGCGCTCCTCGTTCCCCCCGACGCAGCCGAAGATCTACGTCTTCGCGATGGTCGCCGACGCGCCGCCGGACACGCCGGTCCGGGCCGTCTGGATCGCGGAGAAGTGCGAAGGGCAGCCGCCGAACACGAAGTTCGCGGAGAGGACGACGAAGTTCCCCGGAGGCGCGACCTGGATCCCCTTCTCGTACACGAAGCCGAATCCGCAGTGGGCGTCCGGCGCCTACCGCGTCGAGCTCTACCTCGGCAAGCAGCTCGCGGCGACGGTGAAGTTCTCGGTTACGAAGTAGCGCCTCCCGGCATCCCGGTATCCGCGTGCGGCCGCCCCTCCGGGGCGGCCGCTTCGCTTTGTGCGCCTCCCCGCAGCTCCGCGGCTCCGCCCGAAACGATGAAGGCCATCGCATCGGCCCCGCGCGCGGTGACCGGTGTCACGAGGCGTCGCGGGACGACGAGGAGCTGGCCGGCGAAGTTGTACGACTGCGGCAGGTAGACACCGACGTGGTCGGCGAGGCCCGCGCCGTCGAGCGAATCGCGGGTCAGGAAGCCGACCGCCTTGACGCCGCTCGCTTCGTCGAGCGTGACGAAGACCGGCCGCTCGAACCCCTTCCGCTCGCCGACGAACGCGTCCGTCACGTCGCGGATCGCCGAGTAGAGGAGCTTGACGAACGGGAGGCGGCGGAAGACACCCTCGACGAGCTCGAAGACGCGCTTCGTGACGAAGTTCGAGGCGAGCGCCCCGACGACGACGATCAGCGCGATCGTGGCGAGGAACCCCGCTCCGGGGACGGGGAGCCCCATCCACGCGTCGACCGCCCGGAAGACGAAGACGACGATCGCGATCGTCAGGACCGACGGGACGAAGACGAGGAGCCCCTGGAGGAAGTATCGGAGGAGGACGCGCATGGCGCGGGGAGTCTACGGGGCCGGGCGCCGCCCTGCCGCCGGCCCGGGGCCCGGGTCGCGCTAGCGCGGTTTGCGCCCCGTCCCGTGGTAGAACCAGCTCAGCCCGGAAAGCGAACCGAGGAGGAGTGCCGTGCCCGAGACGTTCCGCTCCGTCCCGCAGATGCTGCTTCGGCGCGTCGGGAAGACGCCCGACCGCGAGGCCTACCTCCGCCCCGTCCCGGACGGCTGGGAGGCCCTCTCCTGGCGCGAGGTGGGCGACAGGGTCCGTGCGATCGCGTGCGGCCTCCGCGCCCTCGGTCTCGAGGACGAGGAGCGCGCCTCGATCCTCGCGAGCACCCGCCTCGAGTGGATCCTCGCCGACCTCGGGATCCTCTCGGCCGGCGGCGCGACCACGACGATCTACCCTTCGACCACGACGCCCGATTCCCTCTTCATCCTCCAGGACTCGGACACCCGGTTCCTCTTCGCCGAGAACCCGGAGCAGGCGGAGAGGATCGCGCGCGAGCGCTCGAAGGTCCCCGGCCTGAAGGCGATCGTCCTCCTCGAGGGGGAGGCGGCCGGGGACGGCTTCGTCCTGACGACCGAGGACCTGATGGAGAAGGGACGCGCCTGGGACGCCGCGCATCCCGGGCGGTTCGAAGCGCTCGTCGAGGCCGTCCGCCCCGACGCCCTCGCGACCCTCATGTACACCTCGGGGACGACGGGCCGGCCGAAGGGAGTCGAGCTGACGCACGACTGCTGGGTCTACGAGGCGGAGGGGATCGACGCGCTCGGCCTCCTGACGGAGGACGACCGGCAGTTCCTCTGGCTGCCGCTCGCCCACTCCTTCGGCAAGGTCCTCGAGGCCGCGCAGCTCCGGATCGGCTTCTCGACGGCCGTCGACGGGCGCGTCGAGAAGATCGTCGAGAACCTCGGCCAGGTCCGGCCGACGTTCGTCGCGGCGGTCCCGCGCATCTTCGAGAAGATCTACAACAAGATCGTCGGCGGCGCGAAGGAGGCCGGCGGCGCGAAGTGGGCGATCTTCTCGTGGGCCGTCGGCGTCGGCCGCGAGGTCTCGAAGCTCCGCCTCGCCGGGAAGGAGCCGGCCGGGCTCCTCGCCCTGAAGCACAAGATCGCGCACAAGCTCGTCTTCAGCAAGCTCCAGGCGATCTTCGGCGGGCGCCTCCGCTTCTTCATCTCGGGGAGCGCGCCGCTCGCGAGAGCCCTCGGAGAGTTCTTCCACGCGGCGGGCGTCCTCATCGCCGAGGGCTACGGGCTCACGGAGACGAGCGCCGCCAGCTGCGTGAACACGTTCGAGCACCTGCGCTTCGGAACGGTGGGCCATCCGCTCCCCGGGACCCAGGTGAGGATCGCCGAGGACGGCGAGATCCTCATCAAGGGGCGCGGCGTCATGCGCGGCTACCACAACCTCCCCGAGCAAACCGCGGAGGCGCTCGACGCGGACGGCTGGCTCCACACGGGGGACATCGGTCACGTCGAGGACGGGTTCGTGAAGATCACGGACCGGAAGAAGGACCTCATCAAGACCTCGGCCGGCAAGTACGTCGCCCCGCAGATGCTCGAGCGCAAGCTCGCCGTCGCCTGCCCGTACGTGAGCCACTCGCTCGCGCACGGCGACAACCGGAACTTCGTCTCGATGCTCGTCGCGCTCGACCCGGAGGCGATCACGAAGTGGGCCGCCGCCAAGGGCCTCGGGGGGAGGCCCTACGCCGAGGTCGTCGCCTCGAAGGAGGTCCGCGACCTCATCGCGCCCTACATCGACGAGGTCAACGCGGACGTCGCGAGCTGGGAGCAGGTGAAGAAGTGGACGATCCTCCCGGCCGACCTGACGCTCGAGACGGGCGACCTGACCCCGTCGATGAAGCTGAAACGGAAAGACGTCGAGCGGAAGTACCGGCAGACGCTCGACGGCTTCTACGAGGGGACGGTCGTCGACGTCTGAGCCGGGCCGGAGCGCACCCGCCCGGCGCCTCGCCGGGCGGCGCGCTCAGCCCCGCGTCACCTTCTCGAGGAGGAACACGTACGACCGGTAGACCTCGCCGGTCGCCCGCGTCATCCCGATCTCGCAGGTCCGGCTGCTCGAGAGGTGCTCCTCGCACCCTTTCGCCTTCACCTCGGCCGCCTCGTGCTTCGTCGCCGAGGCCGTCAGCTCGGGGTGGAGGAACCCCCGGTCCCCCGCGAAGGCACAGCAACCCGCCGAGAGCGGCACGGTGACGTCGTCGCTGCAGAAGCGGGCGATCCCTTCGAGCTTCGCGCCGAGGTTCATCTTCGTGAGCGAGCAGACCGGGTGGAGCGCGACGGGGCCGGCCTTCCGCTTCGCGGTGAGCTTCGGCAGGAGCGTGTCGTGCGTGAAGGCGACGCCGTCCAGGATCGTCAGCCGGTCGAACCGCGCCTGGTTCTCGGGCGTCAGGTTCGGGCGGCTCCCCTTCACGCCGTACGTGCAGGGGCTCGTGTCGACGACGACCGGCAAGCGCCCCTCGTCCGACCAGGCCCAGAAGCGCTCGATCGCCCGGTTCGCGGCGAACGCGTTCGCCTCCGTGTACCCCTTCGACGAGAAGGGAACGCCGCAGCAGACGCCTTCGACGTCCTCCGGGATGAAGACCGGCGTCCCGGCCCGCTGCGCGACGGTGACGAACGCCTCCATGAGCGAAGTCTCGGAAGGCTCGCCGGGGAGCGCCCCCATCGTCCGCGAGATGCAGGCCGGGAAGTAGACCGCGGCCGCGCCCGCCTTCGTCGTCGCCGGGCGCGCGGCCTTCGCGGCGCGCGGCATCTCGGCGCTCCACTGCGGGAACGGCTTGCCGACGACCGCCCGGATCGCGCGCGTGATCCCCGCCATCGCGCCCGCCCCGAGCGCCGACTGGACGAGGTGCCCCGCGCGGAGGCCCGTCCGGAGGAGCGGCTCGACCGTCGCGAACCGTCGGGCGATCGCGAGCGCGGCCTTCCGCGCCCGCGCCGAGTGGCGCGCCTTCCGGAGACGCTTCGTCAGCTGCCCCGTGTCGATCGAGACGGGGCAGGCGGTGGCGCAGAGGCCGTCGACGGCGCACGTGTCGACCCCGGCGTACGGGAACTCGGACTCGAGCGCCGCCAGGAGCGGCGCGTTCGTCCCTTCCGCCTCGAGGCGGGTCATCTCGCGGCGGAGGACGATCCGCTGCCGGGGCGTCAGCGTCAGCTCGCGGCTCGGGCACTTCGGCTCGCAGTAGCCGCACTCGATGCACTTGTCGACCTCTTCCTCGACGGTCGGCATCGGCTTGACGTCCTTCAGGTGGCAGAGCGGGTCGGCGTTCAGGATGACGCCGGGGTTCAGGATCCCTTCGGGATCGCAGAGCGCCTTCAGCCGCTTCATGACGGAGTAGGCCTCGGGGCCCCACTCCGTCTCGACGAACGGCGCCATGTTCCGCCCCGTGCCGTGCTCGGCCTTCAGCGCGCCGTCGTACTTCTTCACGACGAGCTCGACGACGTCCTCGATGAGGCGGGCGTACTTCTCGACGGCCGCCTGGTCGTTGAACGACTGCGTGATGACGAAATGGAGGTTCCCGTCCTTCGCGTGGCCGAAGAGGATCGCCTCCGGGTAGCCGTGCTTCGCGAAGAGCCGCGTGAGGTCGACCGCGGCGTCGGCGAGGTGCTCGATCGGGAACGCGACGTCCTCGATGAGGACCGTCGTCCCGCTCCTGCGGGCCGCGCCGACGGAGGGGAACGTTCCCTGCCTCACCTTCCAGAGGAGCGCCTGTTCCGTGGCGTCGTGCGTGAAGCGGGCCGGCTCCAGGAGGGCGAGCGGCCCGACGGCCGCCGCGGCGACGGCCTCGAGCCCCTTCCGCTCGGCCTCGTCGCCCGCCTGGTACTCGACGAGGAGCGCCGCGGCGCCCTCGGGGAGCGTCCGGATGGAGGGCGGGACGCCCGGCTGCGACTCCACGGAACGAAGCGAGGCGCGGTCGAGGAGCTCGAGCGCCTTCGCACCCGAGTCGCGGAGCGGGACGATCGCGGCGCAGGCCGCGTGCATCGAGGGGAAGAGGAGAAGCCCGGTGTACTTGACCGGGAGGTCGGGAACCGTGGAGAGGACCGCCTCGGAGATGAACGCGAGCGTCCCCTCCGCCCCGACGAGGAGGTTCCGGAAGATCTCGACGGGCTTCTCGAAGTCGAGGAAGGCGTTCAGCGAGTAACCGGTGGTGTTCTTCATCCGGTACTTCGACCGGATGCGGGCGACGAGCGCCGGGTCCGCCTCGAGCTCGGCCTTCAGGTCGAGGAGCCCCTGCCAGAGGGTCGGCTCCGCCGCGCGGAAGCGCGCGTCGGCGTCGGGGGCCGCCGTGTCGATCCGCGTCCCCGAGGGGAGGAGGAACGTGAGCGACTCGAGCGTGTGGTAGGCGTTCTGGGTCACGCCGCAGCACATGCCGCTCGAGTTGTTCGAGAGGATCCCGCCCATCGTGCAGGTGTTGATGGAGGCGGGGTCGGGCCCCATCTTGGCGCGGTAGGGGCGGAGGGCCGCGTTCACCGAGGCGCCGATGACGCCCGGCTGCGTCCGTACGCGCCTCCCGCCGTCTTCGACCTTCACCGTCCGGAAGTGGCGCGCGACCTCGACGAGGAGCCCGTCCGTGACGGCCTGCCCCGAGAGCGAGGTCCCCGCGGCGCGAAGCGTCACCGGGACCTTCGTCTCGCGGGCGAGCCGGAAGAGTGCGGCGACCTCGTCGACCGACTCGGCCAGGACGACCGCTTTCGGGATCAGCCTGTAGAAGCTCGCGTCCGAGGCGAAGGCGATCCGGTCGAGGGGCCGGTCGAGGACGCGCGCGGGCGCGGCGATCCGCTCGAGGGCGGCGCGGAGGCCGCCCGTACCGGGCGGCGTGCTCGACGTCGGGACCGTGGAACCCTCCGGGGCGGTCGTCATCAGAGGCCCTCCTGGACGCGCAGAGAGGGGGCGGCGCCGGGGCGATTCTCCCCCGCCGGCGCCGCCCCGCCCGGGATCAGAAGTAGAACGCCTGGAGCTGGAGCGTGAACTGGTCGGTGGAGGGGACGGCCGAGCTCTTCGGCTCGACCCGCAGGTACTGGGCCGTGAGCTTGAGGTTCTGCCCCGAGATGTACCAGTTCAGCCCGCCTCCGAGACGCTCGACGTCCTTCCCTTCGTCCGCCGCGTTCGCGAACGACTGGCTCTCGTACTTGAGGAACGGCTGCACCTTCGCGGCGGAGAGGTAGTACGCCGCCTCGACGAGGAGGTCGTCCTGCTCGGGGATCGCCGCGAGGAAGTCACCGCCGTCGTATCGGATCCACTGGACCTGGCCGCCCACCTCGTCCCCTTTCGCGACGGGGAGCGTCGCGAAGACGTCGCCGCTGAAGGCCCGGTAGTCCTTCTGGACGTCGAAGCCGGCGCTCACGTTGACGACCTTCTTCTTCCCGAGGTTCGTGCCGGCGAAGACGTAGCCCCGCTCCGTCTCGAAGAAGTTGTACTGGAGGTAGCCCGCCGTCCGGAACGAGTTGCGGGAGGCGGAGTCGCGCACGCCCTGCATCACGGCCGCGCGGTACTCGAGCCGCCCGCCGTCGACGAGGTACCCCTTCGCCTGGAAGCCGTTGTCGCGCAGGCCGTTCGTCTGCGTCGGTCCGGCCATGACCGTCGAGGTCGGGCTGATGTCGAGCGTGAAGAACGAGAGGGTCGACTGGAGAACGTTCCGGCTGAGCGGGACGAGGAAGTGCCCGGCCTCGAGCGTGAGCGCGTCGTTCAGCTTCCAGGAGACGAACGCGTCCTGGATGACGAAGCCCGTGTTCGTCTGCTTCGCGCCGGCCGGGTTCACCTTGCCGAGGTTCCCGCTGTCGGTCTGGAAGAAGAACGTCACGTCCTTCGCGACCTGCCCCCCGACGAGGAGGCGGGCGCGGCGGGCGAAGAGGTTCTGGGCGTAGCCGCCCGTCGAGGCGCTCTGGCTCCAGTCGGCCCACCCCTGGAACTGGAAGCCGAGCTTGAAGTTCACGTTCTCGTTCACCTTGATGACGGCCTGTGCGGGGGCGGGCGCGGGGAGAAGGGCGGCGGCGAGCGCGGCGGCGGCCGCGGCGCGGGCGAGGATCGGAACGAGCTTCATCTTTCTCCTCACTTCGCGACCGCCGAGACGGTCGGGATCATCCAGGGGAAGACGTAGGCCTGCAGGAAGACGAGGACGCCGACGAGGCAGGCGAGGACGATCGAGTGCCAGAAGACGTAGCGGAGGATCGTTCCCTCCTGGCCCTGCTGGTTCGTCGCGACGCTCGCCACGACGATGCTCTGCGCGTCGATCATCTTTCCCATGACGCCGCCGCTGCTGTTCGCCGCGGCCGCGAGGACCGGGTTGATGCCGAGCTTCTCGGCGCTGATCATCTGCAGCCCGCCGAAGAGGACGTTCGAGGAGGTGTCGCTCCCCGTGAGCGCGACGCCGAGCCACCCGAGGAGCGGCGAGAAGAACGGGAAGAGGAGGCCGGTCGAGGCGAACGCGAGGCCCATCGTCGCGTCGAGGCCCGCGTAGCGCGTCGAGAAGCCGAGCGCGAGCATCGCCCCGATCGTCAGGAGCGAGATCCGCACCCGCATGAGCGTCCCCCAGAAGACCGATCCGATCTCCTTCAGAGAGAAGCCGAGGAGGAGGCCGCTCAGGATTCCCGAGAGGAGGAGGCTCGTCCCGGTGGCGGAGAGCCAGTTGAACGTGAAGACCGCCTCCTCGGGCTTCTCCTCCTTCACGACCGGCGGCGCCTTGATGACCGCCTTGTGGAGGCCGGGGACCTCCCACTTCAGCATCGAGACGCCCTTCAGGACGTTCGGGGAGTCCTTCTTCCCGCCGTTCAGGACGTCCTTCACCTGGGGGAGCCCCCACGCGAAGACGAAGACCGAGAGGAGGATCCAGGGCATCCAGGCCATGAGAGCCCGCTTCGGGGTGTAGACCGGCCGCGCCGCGGCCTCGGCCGCCCGGTCGGCGTGGTTCTCGTGGTCGAACGTCCAGGTCTTCTTCGGCTGCCAGAACTTCAGGAGGACGACCGTGGCGCCCATCGAGACGATCGCGCCCGCGATGTCGACGACCCAGGGGCCGTGGTAGTTCGAGACGAGGAACTGCGTGATCGCGAAGCTGAGGCCGGAGGTGAGGCAGGCGGGCCAGACCTCCCACATCGCCTTGCGGCCCGACATCGCCCAGACGAGCCAGAACGGGACGATGAGCGAGAAGAAGGGGAGCTGCCGGCCGGCCATGGCCGAGAGGGCCTGGACGTCGAGCCCGGTGACGGAGGCGAGGACGACGATCGGCGTCCCGAGCGCGCCGTAGGCCACGGGCGCCGTGTTGCCGATGAGCGCGATGCCGGCCGCGAGGAGCGGGCGGAAGCCGAGGCCGATGAGCATCGCGGCCGAGATGGCGACCGGCGTGCCGAAGCCCGCGGCCCCCTCGATGAACGCCCCGAACGAGAAGGCGATCAGGAGGGCCTGGATCCGGCGGTCGTCCGCGAGGCCCGCGACGGTGTGCTTGACGACCTCGAAGTCGCCGGACTTCACCGTCAGGTCGTAGACGAAGATCGCGCAGAGGACGATCCAGCCGATCGGGAAGAGGCCGTAGAGCGCGCCGTTCGCGGCGGACGTCAGGGCGAGCTTCGTCGGCATCCCGTAGACGAAGATCGCGACCCCGAGCGAGGTCGCGAGGCCCAGGAGCGCCGCCTTGTGCGCCTTCACGTGGAAGAACGCGAGAAGCCCGAGCAGCACGACGACCGGCAGCGCTGCCACGAGGGCCGACAGCAGGAGGTTTCCTGCCACCGGCGTGTAGATCTGGGTCCAGGTCAACATCAGCCCCTCCTCATCCCGACCAGATGGACCTAAGGATGGGAGTGACGATACTTAGGTGCAATGATGAGGACACATCAATTTATTGGTGTTTATACCTAGAAATTTCGACTAGAACGGGAGCGTGGCCCTGCTCCCCCCCCGGGGCAGCCCGGTCAGGGTGTCGCGAGCCCCTCCCGAATGGCGAAGCGCGTCAGCTCGGCGGCCGAGTGGATCTCGAGCTTGTTCATGAGGTTCTGCTTGTGGACCTCGACCGTCTTGCTGCTGATCGCGAGCTCCTGGGCGATCTCGCGGGGGCGCTTCCCGCCGGCGAGGAGCTTCAGGACCTGCCGCTCTCTCGGGGTGAGAGAGGCGAGCGACGGAGAGCCGGGCGCGGCTGCCTTCCGGACGAGCTCCTCGACGACGAGCCCGGCGATCGAGGGGCTCAGGTAGGTCTTCCCCGCGAGCGTCGTCCGGATCGCGAGGGCGAGCTCCTCGAACGCGCCGTCCTTCAGGACGTAGCCGAGCGCCCCCGCGCGGAGGACCTCCGCGACGAAGCGCCGGTCGGCGTACATCGAGAGCGCGACGATGCGCGTCGCCGGGAGCTCCGCGAGGATGAGCCGCGTCGCCTCGACTCCGTTCAGCTCCGGCATCGCGATGTCCATGACGACGACGGCGGGCCGGAGGAGGAGCGCCTGCGAGACCGCCTCGCGACCGTCCGCCGCCTCCCCGACGACCTCCATCTCCGGCTGCTGCGAAAGGAGGGTTCGGAGGCCCTCGCGGACGATCCGGTGGTCGTCCGCGAGCAGGATCGTCGTGCTCATTCGCTCTCCTCCCCCGCCTCCGCCCGGTAAGGTAGCACGAGGGCGACCGTCGTCCCCTTGCCCGGACGGGAGCGGATCGCGACGCTTCCGCCGAGGTCGTCGAACCGCTCCTGGATGCTGAAGAGCCCGAAGCTCCGGCTCTCGTCCGGCGCGGGCGCGGCCGCCTCGAAGCCCTTCCCGTCGTCGCTCACCGCGACCTCGACGCCGCCGCCGAGCCAGCGAAGCCGGACGGAGGCCCCATCGGCGTCCGCGTGCTTGACGACGTTCAGGAGGAGCTCGCGGACCGCGGCGAAGACGAGGAACCGGCGTTCGTCGCCGAGGTCCCTCCTCTCGCCCTCCCTCTCGAACCGGAACGCGATCCCGTGCCTCTCCTCGAAGCTCTCCCCGAGCCACTCCAGGGCCGCCTCCAGACCGAGCTGGTAGAGGACGGGCGGGCTCAGCTCCCACGTCAGCTCCCGGGTCTCCCGGACCGCCTCGCCGACGAGCGTGTGCACCGCCTCGATCCCGGCGGCGAGCGGCGTCCCCTGCGCCTCCTGCCGGAGGGAGCCGAGCTTCACCTTCCCCATCGAGAGCGTCGCCCCGAGCTGGTCGTGGAGCTGCGCGGCGATCGCCCGCCGCTCCCGCTCCTCGACCCGCGTGATCTCCGCGGCGAGCCCGCGCAGCTTCCGGCGCGACCGGTCGAGCTTCTCCGCCATCTGCCGACGCTCGGAGATGTCCTGGACGATCCCCTCGTAGTGGTCGAGCCGCCCCTTCTCGTCCCGGACGGCCCGCGCGTTCTCGAGGACCCAGATGAGCGCGCCGTCCCTCCTCCTCACGAGCGACTCGAAGCCGCGGACCTCCTCCTCCTCGACGAGGGCCTCCTCGAAGCGCTCCCGGCTCGACGGGTCGACGTAGAAGTCGCGCCGGATGTCCGAGATCGCCTCCGTCATCTCGGCCGGAGAGGCGTAGCCGGCCATCGCCGCGAGGGCGGGGTTCACCGTCAGGAACCGCCCGGACGGGGTCGACTGGTAGATCCCCTCGGCCGCGTTCTCGAAGATGCTCCGGAGGTTCGCCTCGGCGACCCGGAGAGCGCGCTCGGTTCGCTCGCGCTCCAGGATGTCCCTCCGCAGCTCCTCGTTCGCCCGCGAGAGCTCCTCCGATCGCAGCCGGATCGTCTCCTCGAGCGTCTCCTGGTGCCGGCGGAGCGCCTCCTCGGCGAGCTTCCGCCGGCTGATGTTCAGCGCGAGGATCGCATTCAGGACCCCGAGGAGGACGAGGGCCCCGGCGCCGGCCAGAAAGACCTTCCGGTAGCGTGCGAAGGCCGACTCCGGGAGGTTGAGGACCGTGCTCCCCTCCGGGAGCCGCGAAGCGGGGATCCCCCAGCGCCTGAGCACGAGGTGGTCGAAGAGGTACCGGCCCGGCAGGCCGCGAAGGACCGGGATCGACTCCGGCGCCTCGCCGCGCAGGACCCGGAGCGCGATCCGTGCGGCGGCCTCCCCCTGGTCGAACCCGCTCGTGAGCCTCCCGCCCACGATCCCGAGGCCGAGATTGAAGTCCCAGGCTCCGTAGACCGGGGCGTTCGAGGCACCCGTCACGAGGCGCGCGCTCTCGTCGTAGCCGAAGACGCGGCCGTCGGCGTCGCGGAAGAAGAACGCGAAGAAGACGAGGCTGTCGGGTGGGAGCGCCCGGAGTCGCGCGAGGAGCCGCTCCATCGAGAGGCCGTCGAGCGGCTCCATCGGGACGCCCCGGACGGCGGGTCCCAGCTCGGCGAGCCGGGCCCTCACGGCGAGGCCGGTCTCCGTGTCGTCGTTGACGACGTAGATGCGCCGCGTGCCGGGGTGGAGGTCGAGCGCGGTCTCGAGGCTCGCCCCGAGGTCCGCGTCCTCGCTCACGCCGGTGAAGAGGCCCCGCCCCTTCAGCTTCTCGGGGCGGAAGTAGTTGACGCCGCAGAAGACGACGGGCGTCCCGGGGAAGACCTCGTCGCGGTGCTCGACGAGGAAGTCGACCGCGCGGTCGTCCACGCCGACGACGAGGTCGATCCGGTGGTCCGCGTACTTCCGCCTGTAGACCTCCGGGAGCTGGGCGACGTGCCTCGGCTCGTAGAAGCGCTTCGTGTCCATGTACTCGACGAAGACGTTCTCGACGCCGAGGACCGGCTCGAGGACCGAGGTGATTCCGCGATGCTCGTCGTCGGCCCACTTGTAGCCCTTGTAGTACGAGTGGAGGACGAGGACACGGTGGCCGGACGCCGCGTCGGCCCCGGACGTGGCGGCTCCCGCGGCGCCGGCGGTCGGCCCGAGAAGGAGCGCGAGCACGGCGAGGAGAGCGCGAAGCCTCATTCCGACCCCGGGAGGGAGGCTAACAGGCCGCCCCGGACGCTCCAGTCGACCGAAGCTCACCGGCCAAGAATACCCTAGATATTTTTACGTAGATTCAGATAAGCTGATCCGTGGTCGCCGGAGAGCGCTCCGGGCCCGGGAGGCGAGCGATGTTCGAGGCATTTCGCGCACGAGCCGAAGCCGTCAGCGCCGAGGTCCACCGCGTCGGCGGGAGCACCGAGGCGCTCGCATTCGTCGCGGAGCTCCTCGCGAAGGAAGGGGTCGCGGACCAGGCCGGCGCGCGGGCGGTCTGGGCAAGAGGCCCCCTCGTCGCGGGGATCGACCGCGAGGCGTTCGCTTCCCGCGTCCCCGGGCTGACGTTCGACGTCACGCGGGAGGCCGCGGCCGGGAGCCGCGTCGGCGTCAGCGAGATGGAGTGGGGGCTCGCCGACACGGGCACCGTCGTCCAGGACGCGACCGACCCCGCGCTGCGGCTGGCCTCGACGCTGCCGGAGATCCACGTGGCGCTCCTCCCGGCGGTCCGGATCCTCCCGGGCCTCGCAGACGCCCTTCCGCGCCTCGATCCCCGATCCGCCCCATACATCGCGTTCGTGACCGGGCCGAGCCGGACGGCCGACATCGAGCGCGTCCTGACGATCGGGGCCCACGGTCCGTCGCGCCTCGTCGTCGTCGTCCACGACGGCGAGGCCGCGCGGGCGGAGGTGACGCCGTGACGATGACGTTCCGCAAGGAGATCGCCGGGGCGCTCGGCGACCCGAACCTCGCCTCCGCCCTCGGCCGCTTCTACGAGGCCTACCCCGTCAGCCGCGCGAAGGCCTACCAAGGGATCGACTTCGAGGCCGTCCGCACGAGGATCGCCGAAGTGAAGGGAGACGCGACGGGCCGGCTCCCCGAGCTCGCCGAACGCTTCGCGAAGGAGGCCGGCGCGCGCGGCGCGAAGGTCGTCCTCCTGAAGAGCCCCGAGGAGGTCCGGCGGTACATCGTCGACCTCGCCCGAGAGAAGGGCGTGAGGAAGGTCGCGAAGTCGAAGTCGATGGCCTCCGAGGAGGTCCACCTCAACAGGGCGTTGACCGAAGCCGGGATCGACGTGAAGGAGACCGACCTCGGCGAGTGGATCATCCAGCTCGCCGGCCAGCGCCCCTCGCACATGGTGATGCCCGCGATCCACCTGTCGAAGGAGGACGTGGCGGAGATCTTCAGCAATGAGGTCGGCGAACGGCTTTCGACCGACATCCCCCGGCTCGTGAAGGTGGCGCGCAAGGAGCTCCGGAGCGCCTTTCTCGAGGCCGACATGGGGATCTCCGGCGCCAACATCGCGGTCGCCGAGACCGGGACGCTCGTCCTCGTGACGAACGAGGGGAACGCGCGCCTCGTCACGTCGCTCCCGCGGATCCACGTCGCCATCGTCGGCCTCGAGAAGCTCGTCGAGCGGTTCGAGGACGTCGTCCCGATCCTGACCGCCCTGCCGCGGAGCGCGACGGGGCAGCTGCTGACGAGCTACGTCTCGATGATCACGGGCGCCGCGCCGAACACCGACGGGACGCCGAAGGAGCTCCACGTCGTCCTGATGGACCACCGGCGGACCGAGATGGCGGCGGACCCGGTCTTCAAGGAGGCGCTCCAGTGCATCCGCTGCGCCTCCTGCCTGAACGTCTGCCCCGTCTACCGGCACGTCGGCGGGCACGTCTTCGGCGACGTCTACACGGGCGGCATCGGGACGATCCTGACCGCCTGGACCGGCGCGATGGAGCGCTCGAAGGAGATCCAGGGGCTCTGCATCCAGTGCGGCAACTGCGTCGGCGTCTGCCCCGGGAAGATCGACATCCCCGAGCTGATCGTCGAGGTCCGCCGCCGGCAGGTGCAGGAGAAGGGGCAGCCCTTCGTCCAGAAGGCGATCTTCTCGGTCGTCAACAACCGCCGCCTCTTCCACTCGGTCCTCCGGTCCGCTTCGCTCGCCCAGAAGCCGTTCGAGAAGGACGGCTTCGTGAGGCACCTGCCGCTCTTCCTCTCCGGCCTCGCCGATTTCCGGAGCCTCCCGGCGATCGCCGAGAGGCCGTTCCGCGACGCGTTCCGAGCGATCGAGCAGAAGGTCTTCCGTGCGACGGAGCCCGCGGAGAAGGGCGCGGAGGCGCCGGTCGCGCCACGGACGCGGAAGGCCGCCTTCTACGCCGGTTGCCTCATCGACTTCGCCTACCCGGGAATGGGCGAGGACGTCGTGAAGGTCCTGAACGCGGGAGGCGTCGAGGTGACGTTCCCCGAGGCACAGACCTGCTGCGGCGCCCCGGCGCGCTACAGCGGCGCGTACGAGGTCGCCGCGCGGAACGCGATCGACAACATCGAGGCGCTCCTCGCGGAGGAGGTCGACTGGGTCGTCTCGGCCTGCCCCACCTGCACGACGGCGCTCCGCCACGAGTTCGCGCGGTCGCTCCGGAGCACGGGGAAGGCCGAGTGGGTCGCGAGGGCCGAGGCGCTCGCGGCGAAGGTGATCGACTTCTCCTCGCTCGTGACGCGGCTCGTCGACGAGGGCTCGCTGAAGCTCGACCCGAGGAAGCTCCCCGCGGTGACGTACCACGACTCCTGCCACCTGAAGCGGACGCTCCACGTCTCCGAGGAGCCGCGTGCGCTCCTCCGGAGGGCCGGCCACGAGGTCGTCGAGATGAAGGAGTCGGACACCTGCTGCGGCATGGGGGGCTCCTACTCCCTGAAGTTCCCCGAGATCAGCAAGCCCATCCTCCAGAAGAAGCTCGCGAACATCCGCGACACGAAGGCGTCCGCCGCCGTCATGGACTGCCCGGGCTGCGTCATGCAGATCCGCGGCGGTCTCGACAAGTCGAACGACACGGTCGAGGTGCAGCACATCGCGCGGCTCCTCGCGCGGGCCGTCGCCGAGCACGCGGGAGACGGCTCCGAGGCCTGACGGAAGGTCGCTTCAGCCCGCCGGTGCCGTCGCGCGCGGCGTCGGTCGCGGCGTGGGCGCCGGTGGTGGAAGCACCGGGCCGGGGCTCTCCCTCGCGGGCGGCCTCGCGGCCGGCGTCGGCGTCGCGGCGGGACCCGGTGCCGTCCCCGCAGCCGGCACGGGGCCGGCCGCGGCCGGCGGCAAGGAGGAAGACGCGGGAAGGCCGGACGAGGCCGACTCGTCGGTCGCGGGCGCCGGCTCGACGGGAGCGAGGATCGGGACACCGACCTCTTCCTCGACCTCCTCGTCCGGCTCGAGCGCGTCCGATCCAGCTCCCCCCGCCACGAGCTCCTCGCCCGCCACGTCGGCCGGCGTCCACCGCAGCCGCAGCGGCGTCTCGAGCTCGGCCTTCAGCTCCTCGTCGGTCAGCATCCCGACCGAGGCGAGGCGGCGGAGGACGCCGTTCACGAGCCGGGTGAAGCCCCGCGACAGGACCCCGCCCGCGAACGACGACTGGTACTTGACCGGGCCCGGGATGAGCGCGACGAGGAAAGCCCCTTCGCGTGGCGTCAGGTCCTGCGGGTTCTTCCCGAAGTAGTGGCGCGCGGCCGGCCCGAGGCCGTGGAGGCCCGGCCCCCACTCGATGACGTTCAGGTAGATCTCGAGGATCCGCCGCTTCCCGAGCGTCGACTCCAGGTGCAGGGCCAGCGCCGCCTCCTGGAGCTTCCGGCGGTAGCTCCTCTCGCGCGTCAGGAAGAGGTTCTTCGCGAGCTGCTGCGTGATCGTCGAAGCGCCGCGCGCCCTTCGGCCGCGGACCCAGTTCATCGAAGCGGCGACCGGGACCTCGCCGAGGTCGAGGCCAGGATGCCCCCAGAAGTCGGCGTCTTCCGAAGTCAGGAGGCCACGGACGAAGTGGGCGGGGACCGCCTCGAGCGGGACGAAGTCGGGGCTCTCGGAATCGACCGTGACCGGCGTTCGCCGTCCGTCCCTTCCGGTCATGACCCGCCGGAACGGCCCTCGCAGCCTCGCGACCTCGGGGAGCGGCCGTGCCGGCGGCCGGAAGTCGAGCCGCTCCTCGACGACCCACGACTTCGGGTCGAGCATGCGGCCCTCGATGCGGGCGACGAGCTCGGCGCTTCCGAGGTCGCCGTCCTCCGCGGGAAGCTCGAGGCCCGAGGCCGCGAGGAGCGGCCCGAGCTCCAGACGCGGGACCTCGAGCCCGACGTCCAGCCAGGCGTCCCGCGGAGCGAACGCGGCGACGCCCCGCGCCGTGCCTCGAAGTCCCGCGGCGTCTCCCGACAGGCAGGCCACCTCGAGGAAGGCCGCCTCGCGGAAGAGCGTCGCCGTCAGCGTGCCCTCGGCGTCGAACGGCTCGCCGAGCGGCACGGCCTCCGTCACCTCCTCGTCGGGCGGCATCGAGAGACGGACCCCTCTCGAGATCAGGTTGGTCTCGACCGCGAGGCTCCCGTCTGCCGCGGGCGTCAAGTCGAGGATTCCCGACGCCTCGCCGAGGTCCCCGACGAACGCGCCGTCCCGCCGGAGGAGGACGAGCCGGGTCAGGGCGAGCCGGTCGAGCCGGAGCCGAAACGCGCCGCCGCCCGGCCGCTCGAACGCGATTCCCCCCTCGCCGTTACGCCCTCTCAGCGCGAGAAGTCCGGCCTCGACGGAGACGTCCCACGCGCTCGGCGCCACCCGAACCGAGAGCCCCTCCGGGAGGTCGGCGGCGAGCGCGCCGACCTCGACGCGTCGCAGACGACCGACCGCGCCGCGCCCGAGGAGGCTGACCCGCACGTCGACCCGCTCGAGCCGGGCCCTCACGCCGTGCCCCGCGATCACGAGCCCCGAGAGGCGCGCGCGGAACGGAAGCCGGACCGTCACGCCGTCCACGTCGGCCCGGAAGCCGCGCTCCGCCGCCTCGGAGACGATCCTCGCGCGGATCCTCCCCTCGAGCGCCGCCTCGACGACGGCGAGGAAGCCCCGCGCCGCCGCTCCCGCGAGGAGAGCGCCGAGCGCGAGAAGGAGAACGCGGCGGACGCGGGACATTCGAAGCCCCGACTTTACCGGGTGACGGCTCCGGAAGGCACGGGCATCGCAGGCCGCCGCGGTGTCCGGGCGAAGGCACCCTTGACGGCAGGCCGCCCGCCCCCTACGGTAGCCGGTCGAAGCGAGACGAGGGATGGACCAGGAAGAGAAATCCGAGCGAAGCCGGGCGCAGATCCTGGAGGCGGCGCTCGACCTCTTCTCGCGCCAGGGCTACCGCGGGACGAGCATCCGCGACATCTCGAAGGCGGCCGGCGTCTCCACGGGGAGCGTCTACCACCACTTCCACGACAAGGAAGAGCTGTTCGACACGCTCCTCCTGCAGTACTGGACCGCGATCGAGAGCCCCGATTTCCCGTTCAACCGGGCGCTCGCTTCGGGGGCCTTCCCGGACCGCCTCGAGGAGCTCGCCGAGGCCGCCGAAGAGAGCGTGCAGAGCTGGGAGCGCCACGTCGCGCTCATCTACGTCGACGTCGTGGAGATGCAGGGGACGCACATCCAGCGCTTTTACGCGGGCATGGCGGACCGGTTCGAGGCGTTCCTCCGGCGCTACCGCGCCCAGGACGACTTCGAGACCCGCCTCGCTCCCGGCGTCTCGCCCCTCTCCGCCGTCATGCTCGCGAGCCGGATCTTCCTCCAGTACTACGCCGTCGAGAGGCTCTTCCGCGTCCCAGACCAGTTCGGCAAGCCTTCGCGGGAAGCGATCCGGGACATCTCGGAGATCCTTCGCCGGGGAATGCTCCACGAGCGCCGCGGCGCCCGGTAGGAGCTCCGCGCCGGCCGCGCGGCCATCGCCGATACTCCTCGTTCGGGCGGCCGGAGGGCCTCCCGGGAGGGTCCGGAATGAGCCTCGTGGGAGATCGTCTCGATGCCGTCCGCCGGGTGCCGCTCGCGGCGCTTCCGACCCCCGTGCAGGACGCCCCGCGCCTCGCGGCGCACCTCGGCCTCGCACGCCTCCTCGTCAAGCGCGACGACCTGACCGGACTCGCGATGGGCGGGAACAAGGCCCGCAAGCTGGAATACGACCTCGCGCCCGCGACGACCGGGGAATACGACACCGTCCTCACCGTCGGCGGCACCCAGTCGAACCACGCCGTCCTGACGGCCGCCGCTGCGCGGCGCCTCGGCCTCGACGCGAAGCTCGTCCTCGGCGGCCCCGACGTGTCCCGGCGGAAGGGGAACCTCCTCCTCGGCGCGCTCTACGGCGCCGAGACGCGCTACCTCGTCGACGACGACGCGAACGACTCCCTCGCGGCAGCGATGGAGTCGTGGGCCGCGGAGCTGCGCGCCGCGGGGCGGCAGCCGTTCCAGGTCCCGCTCGGGGGAAGCACGCCGCACGGCGCGCTCGGCTACGTCGCGGCGATGCGCGAGCTCGCCGCGCAGCTCGGCCCGGGGAAGGTCCAGCTCGTCGCGGCCGTCGGGTCGTGCGGGACGCTCGCCGGCCTCGCGCTCGGCGCGAGGCTCTTCCTCCCGGCCGCGCGTGTCATCGGGATCAGCGTCTCGCGCGCGGCCGGCCCGATCGCCGCGCGGGCGGCCGAGCTCGCGGCCGGCAGCGCGCGCCTCCTCGGCCTCGAGCCCGTTCTCGGCCCCTCCGAGGTCGAGGCGCACGACGCGCTCCGCGGCGAGTACGGCGTCGCGACGGAGACGGGGCGAGAGGCGATCCTCGAGAGCGCGCGGCTCGAAGGGCTCCTCCTCGACCCCGTCTACACCGGCAAGGCGATGGCGGGCCTCTTCGGCCTCGCCCGCGCGGGCCTCCTCGACCCCGCGGTCCCGGTCGTCTTCCTCCACACGGGAGGGCTCCCGATCCTCTTCTCCTTCGACGACGCATTCGACGACGCCGCGCCCTTCGCGCGGGTCCTCCCCGGGGGCGCGCGATGAGCCGGCGCCTCCTCGTCCCGCTCCTTCTCGCGCTCCTCGCCCGTCCCGTCGCCGCGCAGGCGCCGGCGGGGCTCGCCGACCCCGACCCCGGGGCGCGCGAGCGCGCCGCCGCCTCTCTCGCCGCGGGCGGCGCCGCGGCCGTCGAGCCGCTCGTCGCGGCCCTCGCCGACGCCGACCCCTTCGTCGCGGGCGCGGCGGCCGACGCCCTCGCGCGGATCGGCGCGGCGAGCGTGCCGGCGCTCGTCCGCGCGCTCGGCGACGCCCGCGAGGAGGTTTGCGTCGGAGCCGCCGTCGCGCTCGGAAAGCTCGGGCCGAGGGCGACCGAGGCCGTCCCCGCGCTCGCGCAGGCGCTCTCCAACCCGAAGGCGGTCGTCCGCTGGACCGCCGCGAGCGCCCTCGGCGCCGCCGGCCGCGGCGCCTCCCCCGCGCTTCCCGCCCTCCGCGACGCCCTCTGGGACCGCGACGAGGACGTCCGGCGCGGTGCGGCCCTCGCGCTCGAGAGGATCGACCCCGCTGTGTGGCTCCGCGCCCCGTCGTGGGAGGCGACGGTCGCGGTCGTGGAGCGGCTCGTTCCGATCCTGATGCGGGAGCACCACGTTCCCGCGGTCTCGGTCGCGCTCGTGAAGGACCGGACGGTGGCCTTCTCGAAGGCCTGGGGCGTCGCCGACGCGAAGACCGGCGCTCCCGCGACGACGACGACGCTCTTCGAGGTCGCCTCGATGACGAAGCCGGCCTTCGCGTACGTCGCGCTGAAGCTCGTCGAGGACGGAAAGCTCGACCTCGACCGGCCGCTCGCCGAGGTCGTCGACCTCCCGGCCGTCCCCGGCCAGCCGGAGCTGACGCGGATCACGCCGCGGATGGTCCTTTCCCACACCTCGGGCCTCCCGAACTGGCGCCCGGGAGGCGGGGAGCGCGACGGTCCGCTCCCCGTCCTCTTCCCGCCGGGCTCCCGCTTCGGCTACTCGGGCGAGGCGTTTTTCCTCCTCCAGCGCGCCTTCGAGAAGGTAACGGGCGCGCCGCTCGAGGCGTACGCGAAGGACGCGCTCTTCGCCCCGCTCGGAATGGAGCGGGCGTCGTTCGCCTGGGCCCCCGAGCTCGACGCCGCGCTCGCGACCGGGCACGACGAAGACGGGAAGCCGAAGGCGCGGGCGCGCTACCGCCACGCGAACGCGGCCTACACCCTCGTGACGACCGCCCCCGACTACGCCCGCGTCCTGACGGCTCTCCTCGACCCGGAGGCCTTCGGGCCGAAGGCGCTCTCGCGCGCCGGGGTCGACGCGATGCTCCGCCGCGCCGTCCGCGCCGACGCGCGCGACCCGATCGAGCGCCCCGGGCGAGCGCGCGGCGGAGCGGTCTTCTGGGGGCTCGGCTGGGGGATCAACGAGACCCCCGGCGGCGACGTGATCTACCACAGCGGCGCGAACCAGACCGGCTTCCGGTGCTACGGCCAGCTCTCGCCGTCGCGTGGGACCGGGATCGTCGTCCTGACGAACGGCCTCGGCGGCGGCGCGCTCTGGACGC
>ENA-UPTA01001819-UPTA01001819.1-activated-sludge-metagenome-genome-assembly--contig:-NODE-1819-length-22999-cov-5.086689_pt1 | contig 22999 bp, 17 predicted proteins | sample MGYA00238184_ERZ773361 | MGnify/ENA primary metagenome ERZ773361 (study PRJEB29100, sample SAMN05720205) | activated sludge metagenome | isolation source: anaerobic digester from wastewater... | reverse complement strand
GAGCAGATTCTGATCAACCTGATCAACAATGCCGTCAAGTTCACGGACAAAGGGAGCGTCACGGTGTCGTGCCGTGTGGAGAACGACACGGTCCGGACGTCCGTGCGGGATACCGGCATGGGCATCCGGGCGGAGAATCAGGGGAAACTGTTCAGGGCCTTTCAGCAGATAGATTCCGGCACCACGCGCCATTTTGAAGGCACGGGGCTTGGCCTCTCGATCTGCAAGAAACTGCTGGAGCTGATGCACGGTAATATCAAGGTGGAAAGCGAATACGGGCAGGGAAGCACGTTCAGTTTCACGCTGCCGCTGAACGAAGGGAACCGCAACACATGAACATTCTTGTGATTGAAGACAACGATCAGAACATGTATCTCACAGAGTTCATCCTCAGCCAGCACGGGCATTCCGTGCTCAAGGCCAGCAACGGGCCCGACGGCGTCGCAATGGCGCTCGACAAGAAGCCGGACGTGATCCTGCTCGACATCCAGCTCCCCGGAATGGACGGATATGCCATCGCCCAAGTCTTGAAAGGCGACGAAAAAACAAAGGATATTCCCGTGATTGCGGTCACCTCCTACGCCATGCGCGGCGACCGCGAAAAAGTTCTCGCCGCCGGCTGTGAGGGCTACATCGAAAAGCCGATCAACCCCGCAACGTTCATGAACCAGATCCTCTCCTTTTTACCCGGAGGTAAAGCTTGAAAACCATCCTGATTACCGATGATATCGAGGTCAACCGCTATCTGCTGCAGTCCCTGCTCAAAGCCAGCGGATACGAGGTGGCTTCCGCCTCCAACGGCCGCGAAGCGCTCGATGCCGCGCGGAAGAATACTCCGGACATGATCATCACCGACATCCTGATGCCGGAAATGGACGGCTTTCAGCTTTGCCGCGCGTGGCGCACCGACAAAAAACTTTCGAAAATACCGTTCATTTTCTACACGGCCACTTATACGGATCCCTCGGACGAGAAGTTTGCGATCGGATTGGGCGCAGACAAGTTTATCACAAAGCCTCAATCCCCCGAATCGCTTCTCGCCCAGATTCAGCAGGTGTTTGACGAGTCTGAAAGAAAAGGCGTCCATGCCGACAGCCTCGGAAAGAATGCGGGGGATCAGTACAGCCAGGTCCTCTTCAAGAAACTCGAGCAGAAAGTTCACGACCTGGAAGACACCCGCGTGCGCCTGGAGCAGGAAATCCGCGACCGGCAGAAGGCCGAGGACGAGCGCCTGCGGCTCGAGAAGCAGCTCCGTCAGGCGAAGAAAATGGAAGCCCTCGGCGCCCTCTCCAGCGGGGTGGCGCATGATTTCAACAACATTCTGCAGGGCATCACCGGCTATGCCGAGCTGGCGCTCGACATCCTCAACAGTTCGCCGCAGGAAGCGCGGGAATATCTCAACGAAATCATCCGCGGCGGAGGACGGGCATCAGAACTCATCCGCCAGATCATGACCTTCAGCCGCGAAATAAAGGTCGGACGGACGCCCTGCCTGCTCGGGCCCGTGATCCATGAAGCCCTGAACCTCATGCGCGGGAAAATGCCGGCAAAAGTGGTCATGGATGCCGATGTTGACTCCGTCGCGGCGCATGTGCTGGTGGACGCCGGCCAGATCCATCAGGTCATCACCAATCTCGTTTCCAACGCTTTCGATGCCATGAAGGCCGACGGCGGTCATCTGCAGGTTTCCTTCTACGAGGAAGAAGTCGATGAGGCAAAAGCGCTGACCGTTCCCAAGTTGCGTGCCGGACACTTCGCGGTGCTGCAGATTGCCGACACCGGACCGGGCATGAATCCGGCCACGCTCGAACGCATCTTCGAGCCCTACTTCACCACCAAGTCCGCCAGCGGAGGAACGGGACTCGGCCTGGCTGTCGTTCACGGCATCCTTGAAACGCACGATGCCGCCATCAGCGTGGAAAGCCGTCCCGGCATGGGCACCACCTTCACCATCTATCTCCCCGTCTGCGCGCCGCGCGACAACGGACGGGACCTCGGGCCGGAACTCAGGGGCAGCGAAGATATCATTCTCGTATGCCGCCTCCGTGAACAGGCCAACGGGAATCCCGGCCTTGCGCTGGCAGGGCTGGGCTATCAAGTTCATCCCTTTTCAAGCGACCAGGCCCTTTTCAATCTCAAGGCGGGTTCTGTTCCCTTTTCAGCCGTGCTGGTTGACTGCTGCAACGCCGCGGTCAATCCCGCGGCCTTCGCCGGTCAGGTTAAACGGATAAAGGAAAACATTCCGGTCATCCTGTATCACAGCGCTCCCGTCGAACCCGGCCGCGAATGCGATATTCCGCTCGGCATCCACTATGTGGCCGCGCAGCCCGCCACGCTGAAGGATCTGGCGGAAGGCATCCGCGCACTGATGACGTAAATGGAAATTTGCGAAAAAACGGCCAATAATCGTCATTTTTGCGTTTTTTAAGCGTTTTTTCGCATATTTTGGCCATTTTGGGCACTTTTTGCGCGTTTTTTGAGCATTTTGGGCCTGTTTTTTCGTTTCGGATGGACTTTTTGAAGGAATCGTGCTGAATACCCTCATTATGTTTCAAAAAGACCAGACAGATCGAAATCGGCGCAGACTCGCAATAAGGACGCTGATCGCGCTTCTTCTGCTCGTAATCGCCTTTGCCGTTTTTGCAAACGTCCTGGCATGGCGGCACGCGCACGCGCTGATGCATTTCACCGGCGGCAACGGATACAAACCCAAGCTTGAAACCGTCAGGCCGGAAGACAAGCTCGGCCTCCTCTTCAGCGGGGTCGAAATGCCGCGGCCGGCGGGCAGCCAGACCGCGGCCGACCTCGCGCCGGGGTGCGTCGACGTGCAGATATCCGAAGCTGACGGGATCACGCTGGGCGCGTGGTATTGCAGCCGCGGAACCAACAGCCCGCTGGTGATTCTTTTCCACGGTTACACGGATGACAAAACCAGTCAGATTCCCGAGGCAAAAAGATTCCTGAAAATGGGCGCATCGGTGCTGCTGGTGGATTTCCGCGGATCGGGCGATTCATCGGAGGATTACACAACCATTGGTTACCGCGAGGCCGACGACGTGGCTGCCGCCATGAAATATGCGCAGGAGCATTTCGAGCACAGAAAAATCATCCTGTACGGTCACTCCATGGGCGCGGCGGCCATCCTGCGCGCGGTGTCCGCGTACGGGATCGCCCCCGACGGGATCATTGCAACAGCAGTGTTCGACACCATGCTCAACACCGTCCGCAACCGTTTCCACATGCTCAACACGCCCGCGTTCCCCGGTGCGGAGATGCTGGTGTTCTGGGGAGGCGTGCAGGTCGGGTTCAACGGGTTTGAACACAACCCGGTGGATTACGCGAAGGCCGTGAAGTGCCCCATCCTTTTCATGCACGGCACGGATGATCCCAAGGCCCTGCTCTCGGAGGGCCAGCATGTCTTTGACGCCATCCCTTCGCAAAAAATGTTCAAGGCATTCCCATCCATCGGGCATCAGCCCTACGCAGAGGCCTGTCCCGCGGAATGGGATCAGGCCGTCCGGGATCTGCTGAAGGCGGCGGACGCGATTAAACGGTAGAGCGGTCAGTCCCTTGACCGCCGCTTCTTTAATGGGCGGTCACGGCGTGAGCGCCCGGCCCTTTTTCTTCCGGCGCCATGATCACGACGATCTCGCCCTTGACGCTTCGCTTTTCGAATGATGCGCGGATTTCGGCGGGCGTTCCGGAAATGCCTTCCTCGAATTTCTTGGTCAGCTCGCGGCCGACGAATATCTGCCGCGGCCCGACAAACTGTTCGATCTGATCCATCAGCTTGATCAGCCTGTAAGGTGATTCATAGAAAACCACCGGAACCGTTTCGTGCGAAAGCTCTTCAAGCCTGCGCTGGCGGCCGCCGCTTTTGTGCGGAAGGAATCCTTCAAAATGATATCCTGCATCCCCCATCCCGCTGAGCGACATCGCCGCGCTCACCGCGCACGGGCCGGGAATCACCCAGACGGGAATGCCCGCCGCGCGGCACATGCGCACCGTGCGCGCGCCGGGGTCGGAAATGCCGGGCATGCCCGCGTCGGTCACCATCGCCACCGCATGTCCCTGCGCAACTTCGTCGCGAATCCGCTCAAAGCGGTACGCCTCGTTGAATTTGTGGCAGCTCACCATCGGAGTGCGGATTTCGTAGCGGGCAAGCAGAATCCCGGTGTGGCGGGTGTCCTCGGCCATGATCACATTCGCCTCGCGCAGCGTGCGCAGCGCGCGCGCCGTGATGTCCTCAAGATTCCCGATCGGGGTGCCGACAATATAGACGCCTGTTTCCATGACCGGCATTGTAGCGAATGCCGTCCGCAAAGGAAGAAAACAAAAATTGCCGCCGTATCCAATTCCAGATGTGCCTCATAGCGGCGCAGCCGCACGAAGGGCTGCGGTGCAGCGGAAGAGGGCTTCTTCAAGTGTCTTGCGGGGACAGGCAAAGTTGATGCGGACAAACCCCTCGCCGCCCCTGCCAAAAGTTGCACCATCGTTGAATGCAACCTTTGCGCGGTTCAGGAAAAACTCGTGCGGATTTTCAAGATTCAGCGCGCGGCAGTCCAGCCACGCCAGATACGTCGCCTCCGGCAAATACATCCGGACCGCCGGCCATTTTTCGCGCACGTAATCGAAAAGAAAATCACGGTTCGATTCCAGAACGGCCAGCACCTGATCGAGCCATTCCTGACCGTCGCGCAAGGCCGCGACAGCGGCCGCCTGCCCCAGAATGTTGACTCCGCCGACAAGCCCGGCCCGCGCATGGTTGAAGCGCTTGCGGAGATCGGGATTCTGGATGATCGCAAACGAGCAGTCCAGTCCCGCGATGTTGAAGGTTTTGCTGGGCGACATCAGCGTGATGGTCTGCGCGGCCAGTTCGGGCGAAAGCGACGCGATGGGAATGTGGGTCTGGCCCGAGAAAATGAGATCGCAGTGGATTTCGTCGGAGCAGACGACAACTCCATGCTTCAGGCACAGCTCACCCATTCGGAGCAGTTCATCCCTGCGGAAAACCCGCCCGGTTGGATTGTGCGGATTGCAGAGAAGAAAGACGCGCGTATTGCCATTTAATGCGGCTTCAAAATCGGCCCAGTTGATTTCATAAGCGCTTTCGGATGCAGCCAGTTCATTATCCCTGCGAACAAGACCGGCGTGGCCGGGGGCATACAGCATCGGAGGATAAATGGGAGTCTGCACCAGTGCCTCGCCGCCGGGCGCCGCCGTTGCGCGGCAGGCAAGGTTGAATCCGCGGATCACGCCCGGAATCAGGACCACGTCCTCCTCGCGGATGCGCCATGCGTAACGCTCCTCCATGCGCCGGACAATCAGCTCTTTCAGGTCGGCGCGGTCGCGGCCGTAGCCGAAGACGCGATGCTCAACGCGTTCGCGGAGCGCGCGGACAACGGGCTCGGGCGACACAAAATCCATGTCCGCCACCCAGAGCGGAAGAACGTCTTCGGGATATTCCAGCCATTTCTCTGACTCCGTCGGACGGCGAGGCGGACAGTGCTCAAAATTGTACTTCATGGCAGTGCCTTCTGAAGACGGCGAATAATCATGGCGGCATGTTTTTTCCGGTCGTAATGATGCTCCTTCGGATCCGAATCGAGCAGAGCCGCGCTGACCAGTCCGTCGTCGCCGAGGGATTCCTCATCCAGCGACAGATAGACAAACCCGTTCGCGCCGCAGAAATCGCGCATGCGCCTGTTAAACTCCAGCGTAAGATCCGTGCGCTGCCGCTGCGTGGCTTTGACTTCTTTTCTGAGATTAGCGATCTCGCCCAGATCCTGCCCGTCGCGGATCGTCGGCAGCGGCGCGCTGACGCAGACCACATTTGATTTTTCGGATACGGTTTTCAGCAGCCGCTGATAATTTTCCAGCGCCCGATCCATCATAACTTCGACTGGTTTGTTGTGTTTTTGAGCCTTGTACCAGAGGAGAAACCCCGTATCCACCTCGCCCAGCAGAACCATCGTTGTTTTGGCCTTCGACCTTTGCAGAGCTTTTGTAAAAAGAGGCATGGCCTGGGTTTTCGACATTGGATTGGAAAGGCCCGACACCGTTGCGCCCCGAACCGACACAATATTGAAAAAGTATTTCGGGAATGCGGTTTTAAAATCGCGGTTTTCAAAAACAGTCGCGTGGGAATCGCCGAGCACAAGTATTTCCTCGCGTGTGAGGCTGTTCACCCACAGCACCGCGGGCCGCACCGCGCGCCGGAACACTTCTTTGATTTTGATTCTTCCCATAAACCGCAACGCAATTGGACTTCGCAGACATCTGAAATTCGGCCATCATACTATCCCATGCCGCACAACCCCGCCAGCGCAAAAAAACGGCCAAAAAACGTTAAAAATAACCCCAAAACGCCAAAAAACGCCCGTTTTCGGCCAAGTTTTGCAAAAATATGCCCCAAAACGGCGTTTTGAGCCTGGCTACTTGATGCTTGAAACCCGAAGAGCTGGAGGGGTATCTTCTACGCAGGCATGAAAACATGTGCGTTCATGGCGGTTATGCTGGGAGCGACTTCTGCGCTGGCGCAGAGTTATGTCCAGTCCATGCAGGAGTTCACGCCGTGGGGCGGAACGGCGACTTCCGCGCACTATACGGTCCGGGCCATCTCTGCGGATTTTGTTGGCGGTCCTTCAGCAGGCCCAACCGTGCGGAATGACGTTTCCTATGCCGGACAGTTCTGCACGCTGGAAGTGATCACGCTTTCTGCCCATTCTACAAACATCCTTGAACACACCACCGAGCAAATCCGCGCGCTGGCACTGTATGACGATGGTTCGGTGGCCCCCATTGAAAGAGATTGCGCATGGGGCATTGTGAGCGGACCCGTTGAAGATATCGGTCCGGCGGGACTGCTGCTCGCGGACGCTGTAACCACCAGCACCGCGGCAAGCGTTCAGGCGGTTTACGACGGAGTTACCGGACAGCTGGGGCTCATGATTCTGAATGATCTGTTTGCAGTCTCGAACCAGACACAGCATCTCACTGGGAACTGGGGCGCATGGTCGTTCAACCCGGCCACGGGTCGTTTCATCGGGCAGTTCACTTTATGCAACCGGGCCGACAGCGGCCGCACCATGACCGAACCGTTCTGGTTTGTGATTCCGGACGGCGAGGATTTTCTGCTCTATCGGCCGGCCGGCGAGACATCCGACGGCGACAGCTACAAAGATGTCACCGCGCAAGTGCTGGCGCAGCATGCGGACGGCGAGTTGAACACCGGCGACTGTGTGACCGTTACCGGGATCGAGGTTTATCGCGTTATCGGCAAGCTTCCCCCCGCCAATCTGGCCTGGCAGGTCTGGGGCGAGGGCCGGCCCGCGGACTGGCAGGCGGATAGCGACGGCGACGGAATTCCCGACGAATACGAAATCCGGTATTCCCCGACACTTGACCGGCTTGATCCTTCCGATGCGCTCCTGGATTCCGATGGCGACGGCATGAGCAACCTGGCCGAATGGATCGCCAACACGAATCCCGGCGACGGATCTTCGCTGCTGGAACTGACGGCGATCGGCACCGATGCAGAACGGCATCCTGTGGTAAGCTGGCTGAGCGCCAGCAACCGGAACTATACGGTCTACTGGTCCACCAACCGGCTGGAAAACTTTGTGCCTCTGGCGGCGGGTCTCGCGGGCACTCCGGATATCAACGCATTCACGAATAATCCGCCTGCCGGGGAAAACGTCATCTTCTTCCGCATCGGCGTGCAGCGCTAGTCGGAACAATTCCCAGCGCGCAAAGAACGGCGCAACATGCTTTATGGAATAATGATTCCGCCGGTCTTTCCGCCATAGACAATATTGGCTTTCTTGCGCAGGCCGGTGATGAACTCTTCAAACGCCGCACCCTTCGCCTGAGCCGTCAGATGTTCGCGGATGCTTTCTTTCACCTGTTCCTCGGGAATGATGGCGGCTTCATTCCGCGCGGTCACCTGCACCACATGACATCCGAATTCCGTTGTGACCACCGGGCCGATTTCATCCACCGCCTGCTTGAACACCGCCTCTTCAAAGGCAGGAACCATTTGACCTCTTTTGACAGATCCAAGGCGGCCGCCCTGCTTTCCGCTGGGACAGGTTGATTTTTCCGCGGCCAGCTTCTCAAAATCCGCACCACCAAGAAACTGCTCCCGAATGGCGGCAGCCTCCTCCTTTGCGGAGCGGAATACCGCAGGATCGTCCCCCGCTTTGCATCCGATCAGGATGTGCCGCGCTTCGGCGGATTCCTCGCTTTTGAATCGCTCCTGATTGGCTTTGTAGAAGGCGCTCACCTGCTCATCGGTTGCAACCGGTGTGCCGGCCGTTTCTTTTTCATACAGCTTGCGAACACGCTCATTGTTGATGATTTCTTTTTCAACGACTTTGCGGGACAGTCCCTGTGCAGCCAGAATTTTATCGAGCGTCATGCCTTCCGGAAAGGTCTGTTCCAGTTCGGCAACCGCGGCATTGATCTCCTCTTGAGAAACCGGAGCTGCGCGGCGATCCACCTCTTCCTTGATCAGCACCTGGGTAATGAACTGCTCAACGGCATGCTTCTCAAGTTCTTCGCCGGCCTTCTCAATATACTGGTCCGCCATTTGCGGAGGAATGCCCTGCCGGGGACCATGTCGCGGCTTATGCGGCGCGCTTCTTCGCGGGTCAGACTCTCTTTATTCACTGTCACCAGGACAAGATTCTTCATAATGCATTTCCTTTCGCCGGAGCCGCTCCGGGATTAATCGGCCGAATTCAAAGCGGGAAAGTATCCGCAGATTCGCGGGCGGATCAACCCTTTTATGGCAAAACTTGCGGGAACCTGCCGCGCCTGCGCCGACAGCGCCCGATCAGAGGCTTGTGATCTGCTGAACGCCGCCGGTGGCATTGACGAAGAAGAGGTTGACACCGTCCGTGTAGAATCCAGCCCAGTTGCCGGTTCCGGCCGAAGTTCGCAGGAAAACACCTGTTCCACCTTCAAGATAGAGAGTTCCGCGGACTGCCGCGCTGTTATTCACGGCGTTGGTGATCCGGTTGCCGATGGTGATGCGGTTGGTTCCATCCGCAGAGGCTGACTGACCGAGGGCAATGCCTTCATTCGGGGCGTGGGCCGATGCGCCCAGCGCGAGACCTCCAAAGGCCGCGTTGGCATCGTAGCCGAGAGCGGCGCCATAGGTTGTGCCATTGGCAAGAGGTCCGACAGCGGCACCGTACCATTCCGCATTCGCGGCGTAGCCTTGCGCCGCGCCCATATCGGATCCGTCCGCATAATATCCGTGCGCCGCTCCATATCCGGAGCCGTCCGCATAGCGGCCGACCGCCAAGCCGCGCCCGCTGCCATTTGCACCGGTGCCGATGGCTATGGTGGTGCCGGTGCTGTTGATGAGAATACCCCCGGCGCTTGACGCATTATTAATGACCAGCGCGCCCGTCATGGTGTCACCGGTTTTTTTCACGGCGAGCGGATCATTTTCGGCATAAAGCGGAGTTCCCGTGACGGTCTGGCTGAGCAGATTGATCCATTCGCCCGTGCCGGCTGAGGCACGGTAGAAAACGGCGGTTCCGCCATCAAGGTACAGCGTCCCGCGCACGGCCGCGCTGTTGTCCACGGCGTTGGTGACCCGGTTGCCGATGCTGATGCGTTCAGTTCCGACCGCGGCCGCGGAAGAACCAATGGCTATTCCCCCGTTCGGAGCCTTGGCTGACGCGCCCAGCGCAAGGCCGCCAAAAGCCGCGTTGGCATCATGGCCGAGTGCCGCGCCGTAAGTCGAACCGTTCGCGAAAGGTCCAACCGCCGCGCCATACCATTCCGCATTCGCGGCGTAGCCCTGCGCCGCGCCCATATCGGATCCGTCAGCGTAATAACCGTGCGCCGCGCCATAGCCGGACCCGTTCGCATAGCGTCCAACCGCCAGCCCGTGCCCGCTGCCGTCGGCATCCGTGCCGACTGAGATCGAAGCGCCCGTGCTGCTGATGAGAATGCCTCCGTCTGTTGCCGCATCGTTAATGACCAGCGGCCCCGTCATGGTGTCCCCGGTTTTTGAAACTTTGTTGGTGGCGCCGTCCCCGACCGCCACCAGATTGGATTCGGCCTGCGCCAGCCGAACATCCAGTGCCGAGATGTCCGAGGTGTTCGTGGTGATTTGTCCGCGCTCGGCATCGGTGATGATCATCCCGCTTCCCGCATCCGTAACATCATCCAGGTTCGTCACGCTGAAACCGGAAAGCCCGGCGATGCGGCCGGCCACCAGGGCATAGGGCACGCTGGCGAGGGGTTTGTCGGGGACCAGCTGCTCGAAACCCAGAATTCCATCGCTGAACCACACGCGAAGCCAGAGGCCGGTGCTGGCGAGCACGGCGGGATCGAGCGCGCCCATGCCGGCAAGAGTGGTGTCGCCAAGCCCAATGCTGTAGAGCCCTTTGTCGAGATCGCCCTGCACAGACGCAGCGGGTTCACCGGCCAAAGTTCCATCGTTGCTCCAATAAACAGCTCCCATGTTTTCCGTGCCAATGGAGAACTTGAAAAGGCCCGTTCCGGTGAAATTGGTGCCCTGCACCTGAATGCGGCCCTGGTAATTGATGATTTCCGGAATCTGCGGGAAGGCGGGCAGAGCCCCGAGAAGAAGCAGCATCGCCACATAAAATCCCCGCATCTTTTTCATGGTCGTCTCCATGGTTGAAACAGCATTCATACTAGTGGAAGCCCAAAGGGCAAACAAGCCCGATAAACGGCATATTTTTTCAAGGCTTCATTGACATCGGCGCGGCGGGAACCTATATTCACGACGATTTTTGAGTGAAAAATTCGGGCGATTAGCTCAGTTGGTTAGAGCACTTGCTTGACATGCAAGGGGTCACAAGTTCGAGTCTTGTATCGCCCACCATTTTATATAAGGAAGCAGACGCAAAAAGGCATGAAGCCGGAACAAGATTTGGAATTGCACAAGATGCGCCACAGCGCGGCGCATGTGATGGCGGCGGCGGTCTGCAGACTTTATGAAAATGTCCAACTGGACATCGGCCCCGATACCGACGAGGGCTTCTACTACGATTTTGACCTTGAGCACCGCCTGACCCCCGAGGATTTTCCGCAGATCGAAGCCGAGATGCAGAAGATCGTGAAGGAGGACCTTCCCTTCGAGCGGCTGGAAATGTCGCGCGAAGACGCCCTCAAAATTCTCCAGGACCGCAAGCAGCGCTACAAGGTCGAGCGCCTCGCCGACATTCCCGAGGGCGACACGATCAGCTTCTACAAGTGCGGCGATTTCATGGATCTGTGCCGCGGACCCCACGTGGAGAGCACCGGCAAGATCAAGGCTTTCAAGCTGCTTTCGGTGGCCGGCTCCTATTATCGGGGCCGGGAAACCAATCCCATGCTGCAGCGCCTCTACGCGACGGCATTCCCTTCCGAGAAGGAAGTCCGCAATTATCTGCGCCTGCTCGAAGAGGCCGCCAAGCGCGACCACCGCAAGCTGGGCCGCGAACTGGATCTGTTCTCGATTCAGGAAAAGGTCGGCCCCGGACTTGTGCACTGGCACCCGAAGGGCGCGCGCATCCGCGTGATCATCGAGGACTACTGGCGCAAGAAGCATTTGTCTTCGGGCTATGACCTGATTTACACACCGCACATCGGCCAGTCGCAGCTCTGGGAGACTTCCGGGCACCTGGGATTCTATCGCGAGAGCATGTACTCCTCGATGGATGTGGACGGGAAGGAATACTTCGTCAAGCCGATGAACTGCCCCTTCCATATCCAGATTTACAACTCGCACAAGCGTTCCTATCGCGATCTGCCGCTGCGCTGGGCCGAGCTGGGCACCGTGTACCGTTACGAAAAGGCCGGCGTGCTTCACGGGCTTTTCCGCGTGCGCGGCTTCACGCAGGACGATGCGCACATCTACTGCACACCCGAACAGATGGAAACCGAGATCCGCAACGCCGTCCGCTTTGCCGGGCAGATGTGGAAGGATTTCGGATTCAGCGACATTTCGGCTTTTGTTTCCACGCGGCCGGACAAGGCTGTTGGCGACCCGGCCCGATGGGACGACGCCACCCGCGCGCTCGAGGCGGCGCTGAAGGAAGAAAATATCGCCTATGAAGTGGATCCGGGCGGCGGCGCGTTCTACGGCCCCAAGATCGACATGAAGGTGCGTGATGCCATCGGCCGCGAATGGCAGGTGAGCACGATCCAGTTCGACTTCAACATGCCCGAGCGCTTCGACATGACCTTTGTCGCCGATGACGGCAAGGAGCACCGGCCCTACATGATCCACCGCGCACTGCTGGGAAGCATCGAGCGGTTCTTCGGAATCCTTGTCGAGCATTACGCAGGCGCTTTTCCGCTCTGGCTCGCGCCCGAGCAGGTGCGCGTGCTGCCGCTGACCGACAAACAGCTCCCCTACGCCGAGAAGGTCGCCGCGCAGCTCGCCGGCGCCGAACTGCGCGCGACGGTGGACCGCCGCCAGGACAAGATCGGGGCGAAGATTCGCGCCGCGCAGATGGAAAAGATCCCCTATATGCTCGTGGTTGGCCCGCAGGAAGAGGAGCAGGGTGCCGTGGCGCTCCGCACCCGGCTGGGCGGCGACCAGGGAGCCATCCGCATGGATGATTTGATTTCCAGGTTGAACGCGGAGATCGCGTCCAAGGGCCTGGACAAAAAAGAAGAATAACCAAAACTCCGGAGGCAGTCATAAGCAAATTCGACAGTGCAGCGAAGGATCGTACAAGGCGGAACCACGCGATTCGCGTGCCCGAAATCCGTTGTATCGATCAGAACGGAAACCAGATCGGCGTCATCTCCACACGCGATGCCCTCAAGATGTCGCAGGAGGCGGGTCTGGATCTGGTGGAAATCTCCCCAATGGCCAAGCCGCCCGTATGCCGCATCATGGACTACGGGAAGTTCAAATACGAAAAGGAAAAGCGCCAGCGGGATTCCCGGAAAAACCAGACGTCCGGCAAAATCAAGGAAATCAAATTCCACGCCAACGTCGGCGATCATGATTATGCGTTCAAGCTGCGCCACGCGCGCGAGTTTCTTGAAGAGGGCCACCGGGTCAAATTCTCACTGTTCTTCCGCGGGCGCGAAAATGCCCACAGGGACATCGGCTTTGAAGTGATGAACAAGATGACCGGCGATTTGAGCGACATCGGCCTCGTCGAACAGGCCCCGCGCCTGATGGGACGCACGCTTTCGATGCAGATCGCCCCGAGTCCGAAAGCACGCTCCGCCGCCCAGCGCAAGCAGGAGGAACAGGCGGCTGCGGCGGCTGAATAGCACGAATCCGGGCGAATCGAGAAAAATCCCTTTTTTGGGGTTGCGCAACAGGCATTCTCTGCTACATTGTCCCGCACGTTGGTTTGAGCGACCCCATCGTCTAGCGGTTAGGACATCGGGTTTTCATCCCGGCAACACGGGTTCGATTCCCGTTGGGGTCGCCATTTTCCAACTGAAATAAAGATTTGCGGGACGTCCGTCGGCACGGACGTATTTTTTTACCGGCAAATGAATGAGGAGACAGAAATGAGCAAGACTTACAATATCGCCGTAATCGGCGGGGACGGCACCGGCCCGGAAGTGGTCCGTGAAGCCATCAAGGTGCTGAAGACCGCTGCTTCCAAATTCGGATTCAAACTCAGCCTCACCGACTACGACTTCGGCGGCGCTCGCTATCTCAAGACCGGCGAGGTGCTTCCGGCATCGGCCGTCTCCGATCTGAAAAAGCACGACTCCATCCTGCTGGGCGCCATCGGCCATCCGGATGTGAAGCCGGGCATCCTCGAAAAGGGAATCCTCCTGAAGCTTCGCTTCGACCTGGACCAGTACATCAATCTGCGCCCCGTGAAACTCTTCCCCGGCGTGGAAGGCCCCCTGAAAAACAAGGGGCCCGAAGACATTGATTACGTGGTCGTCCGCGAAAACAGCGGCGACGCCTACACCGGAGTCGGCGGCGTCAACATGAAGGGCACCCCGAACGAAGTGGCGGTCCAGACCGCCGTCTACACGCGCTTTCAGGTGGACCGCTGCCTGCGCTATGCATTTGAACTTGCCCGCAAGCGCGGCAAGAAGAAAACCCTGGCGCTGTGCGGAAAAACCAATGTGCTGACGTTCCTCTACGACCTGTGGGAACGGGCTTTCCACGAAATCGGCGCGGCCGAATTCCCGGACATCAAGCGTGAATACTATCACGTGGACGCGACCTGCATGTGGATGGTCAAGAATCCCGAATGGTTCGATGTGATCGTCACCGGCAACCTGTTCGGCGACATCATCACCGACCTCGGCGCCATCACGCAGGGCGGAATGGGAATTGCGGCCGGCGGCAACATCAATCCCGAGGGCGTCAGCATGTTCGAGCCCATCGGCGGATCCGCGCCCAAATACACGAACCAGAACGTCATCAATCCGCTGGCGGCCATTTGCGCGGGCGGGATGATGCTCGACACGCTGGGCGAAAAGAAAGCCGCGGCGGCCATCGAGGAAGCGGTCATGTTTGTGACCAGCAAGAAGCTGAAGAGCCTCGGCGCCGGCAAGATGGGATATTCCACCACGGAAGTCGGAGACCTCGTGGCGCAGCAGATTGCGGGTTGAGAAAATACATTTCGGGAGATCATAAAATGAAGAAATATAATGTTTGTGTAGTCGGCGCCGGCGCGGTTGGCGAAGAAATGGTGAAAATGATCCAGCGGCACAAGTTCCCGGTCAAGAAACTGACCGTCCTTGCGCGCAGCGCCCGGAAACAGAAAATCGGCGGCAAAGTCTATGATGTGAAGGAAACCACCATGGACGCCTTCAACGGCATGGACATTGCCTTCTTTGCGGGCACCGAGGGCGAAAAAGGCGCCTCGCAGGTTTATGGATGGGAAGCCGCGAAACGCGGCTGCGTGGTGATCGACAACGGCGACGACTTCCGCATGGACAAGCGCGTTCCGCTGGTTGTTCCGGAAATCAATCCGCAGGCGCTGAAAAAGCACCAGGGTCTGATCTCCAACCCCAACTGCTCCACCATCATCGCGCTGATGGCTTTAGCCCCGATTCACAAGGCCGCCGGTGTTGACCGCATGGTCGTCTGCACCTATCAGGCCGTCTCCGGCAGCGGCGCCGCCGCCGTCCGCGAGCTCGAAGACCAGGTGCGCGCGTGGGCCGCGGGGAAAAAGATGAAAGCCTCGGTTTACCCCCACCCCATCGCATTCAACGTGCTGGCGCAGATCGGGAGCGTGAAAGACATCCCCGGCGTGACCACCGAGGAAGCCAAGCTCCGCCGCGAGACCCACAAGATCCTCGGCGACGCATCCATCCGCGTCTCCACCACCTGCGTGCGCGTGCCGGTGTTCAACGGACACTCGGAAGCCATCCATCTGGAATTGAAAAAGCCCCTCAGCGTGGCGAAGGCCCGCAAGATTCTGGCGAAGGCCGAAGGCGTGAAGCTGATGGACGACCTGGAGAAAGCCGTCTATCCGATGCCCATCGTCGCCTCGGGTTCGGAACTGACCTATGTCGGCCGCATCCGCAAGGACGACAGCGTGAAAAACGGCCTGTCGCTCTTCGTCTCCGGCGACAACCTGTGGAAGGGCGCCGCGCAGAACGCGATCCAGATCGCCGAAAAAATGATCGAGATGAAACTCATCTGATCATCCACGCAGAATGAAACATGCAGCCCCGGGCAAAACCCGGGGCTGTTTTTTTGAGAGTCTTTATAATGGCCGTTTTTGGCCATTGTTAATGAGTCTATAAGCGGCGCAGAGGCATCCGCGTCCTTTGATGTTCCACTGCTGTCAGCTTTGCCCGGAATCCAGCACTTCCCGGACTTTAGCGGACAGGGTCTGTTTCGTGAAGGGTTTCTGGATAAAACGGGCTTCTTCATCCGACACCCCGTGCTGGGCAATAACGCCGGCCGTATAACCCGACATATACAGATGCTTGAGATGCGGGCAGAGGCTCTTCAGTTTCAAGACGAGATCCCGCCCGTTCATCCCGGGCATCACAACATCGGTTATGATCAGGCTGATTCCTCCGGCGTGGTGCCCGGCGAGACTAATGGCCTCGTCCGGAGTATTTGCCACCAGCACGGTGTAGCCCTGCAGCTCAAGCATCGTCCTGGTCATATGCAGCATGGCCAGATTATCCTCCACCACCAGAATGGTCTCGTCACCGCGAGGGATCTCCGCCGGGTGCACATCCTGCACACTTTCGTCCCGGCCCGCATGCCGCGGAAGATAAATAGTGAAGGTCGTTCCCTGACCCGGCTCGCTATAGATGTTGATGTTTCCGCCGTTCTGTTTGACGATGCCATAAACCGTGGCCAGTCCCAGTCCGGTGCCCTTCCCCGTTGCCTTGGTGGTGAAAAATGGTTCAAAGATGCGAGCCATCGTTTCCTTATCGATGCCGCATCCATTGTCACTCACCGAAAGCCGGACATAATCCCCCGGGACAGAATCGGCATGGCCGGCGCAATAGGATTCGTCCAGTGAAACATTCTCCGTTTCGATGGTGACCCGCCCGGTGTCAGCAATAGCGTCCCGGGCGTTGACACACAGGTTGGCCAGAATCTGGTCGATTTGCGACGGGTCCATTTTAACCGGCCACAGATTTGCCTTTGTCGGCCGCCAGTCGAGGGCAATATCTTCACCGATAAGCCTCTGCAGCATTCTGAGCAGGCCTTCCACGGTCTCGTTCAAGTTCAATACTTTAGGGGTGGCGGGCTGTTTCCGGGCAAAGGCCAGCAACTGTCTCGTGATGGCGGCGGCACTCTCAGCGGCCTTCCGGACTTCTTTCAGATAGGCAGCGAGCGGCTGGGCCGGATCCATCAGATCCAGCGTCATATCCGTAAAACCGAGAATAATCCCCAGAATGTTGTTGAAATCATGCGCCACCCCGCCCGCCAGCCGACCCACGGCCTCCATCTTCTGCGCCTGCTGAAGACGGCCTTCAAGCACGGCTTTCTCCTCCTCCGCCCGCTTGCGCCCGGTGATATCCCTGCCCAGCACCACCAGCCCTTTTCTCTTTCCATCCGTTCCTTCAAAAATCGGCACCTTGATCACATCATATGTTTTTACCGTGCCGTCAGGCTTCGTAATCACTTCATCGCCCCGCGAGAGGCCCTTGGCCTCCCAGGCCTTCTCATCAGATGCTGCGCAGGTCTGAAACGCATTTCTGTACATCGGATTGGTGAATTCCGCCAGTTGCAAATCGGTTTTGCCGCGATAATCGACATTGGTTAGCGAAAACAGCTCCAAGTCGGCGGCATTGGCTTCCAGCCAGCGGCCTTCGCCATCCTTAAAGCAGATGATATCCGGCGTTGAATTGATCAGCGAACGCAAGCGTTCCTCGCTTTCCCGCAGCACTTCCTCGGCCCGCTTAAGGTCGGTGATGTCCTGTACGGTTCCGACAGACCGGAGTGGTTTGCCCTCAGGGCTGTAGTCGGTTTCACACTGTTCCTGCACATACTTGATCCGCCCGTCGGGCATGCGCAGCCGATGCACAATGCTGTAGGGCTTGCGATCTTCCAGGGACCGGCTGTAGGCCGTGTGGACCGCATCGCGATCCTCCGGGTGGATCGCCGCCAGAAAAGCTTCGTAAGAGGCTCCGAACGCAGCCTTGTCGATCTCGAAAATACGGAATATCTCGTCAGACCAGGTGAGCAGATTCGTTGAAAGATCAAGCTCCCAGTTTCCAATGTGAGCAAGGCGCTGGGCTTCCTGGAGCCGCATCTCGTTCTCGTGCAGCGCCGCCTCTATCCGCTTCCGATCAGTGATGTCGCGGAACATGCCCAAATTGCACAGCCGGCCGTCAATCGTGATGCTCACCGTATTGGCATCAGCATAGACAATGGATCCGTCCTTCCGGAGACATGGAATGTCAAGGGCAAGGGTCTTGTCTTTGCGGGCCTGGGCTTCGAACTCGGCCATCACCCGTGGCAGATCCTCCTTGGGATGAATTTCCGTCACGTTCATCTCCTGCAGTTCCTTCTCGGTATAGCCCAGCATTCGACAGGCGGCGGGGTTCGCATACTTGAAACGCCTTGTTTCAATGTCGGCAATCAGGATGCCGTCGGCGCTGAATTCGAACAGTGTTCTATAGAGACTGTCTGTTCCTCCCTGAACCTCTTTTTTCTGCCGAGTCATTTAGAGCTCCCCTACAAAGCTATGATATACGAGCCCCTCCAATTCAACCAGTTCAAAGTTCAGCCTCAGGCTGTCAATCTTTTGCATTCGGTAAATTCTGTCTGACACGAAGGGCCGGTTTGCATGGGCCAGAACTCTGACCGCCATAATTTTCCGGCACGCGGGAAAAAACAGAAGAACCGTTTTTATTGCTGTTTTTAGGCTATTTTGAGCGTTTTTGGCCGATTTTGGGCCTTTTTCGGGCTTTTTTGGCCATTTTTGAGCGTTTTTGGCCATTTTTCAGGCTTTTTTAGCGTTTCTGGGCTCTCTGCGGGCTTGTCCCGCACGAGCGGAAGGTGCGAAGCCGTCGGATAATTTGCAGGCAGGGTGGGCGCTCAGCCTCTTTCCATGTAGCAGGTGAACTTCTGGCCGGGCGCGTCCGCGATGAAGTTCACCCGGACCCGCGGCCGGATATCCGCCACATCAACGACCCTGATCAGGCCCGGGCATTTCGCGGCGGCGGGCGCCAGAGCATGCGCTCGGTCCGGCGCAGACTCGAAGAAAGCCGTGTTGATAAAGTTCGCACCCTGGCCCGGGAACAGCGCGAGGTACAGCATGCCGGTCTCGACCAGTTCGTTCAGGAAATGCGTGCCCAGCGAAACATCAGGCACGAGGTGCTCGTGCATCGCCACGATCTCGCACAGCACCGACACCTTGTTGATCTCTGAAAATGATACGGGAATCCCCAGAGACGGTGTGCTCGTGCCCCACCGGCCGGGACCCATAAGCATGACGGGGCCGGGGGCTTCCGCGCGGTTCAGGGCCCCGATGATCCGGGCCGCCTCATAGCGCTCCGCAACCGGCAGTTTGCCGTAAAGTGCGGGCGAGACATAAATGAAGCGCTCGATCCGGCCGGTCCGGCTGTGGCCCACCACCGCGCCGCGGGCTTCGATGATCCGGTCCTGCTCAGCCACATGAACCCGAGGGACCTCCACGGTGTCCGAACCCTGCACCTGCAGCGGCCGGCACTGAAGCAGATTGATTTTATATTTGTCCCCCTCCGTGAAATTGGCGGCAAATTCTATGTCCACCGGACAACCATAGGCGGATTCCAGCGCCTGCATCAGTTGCCGCATGTCCGCCACAAAAGGAGTCTTTGAAAGCAGGCGGCTGAACGTCAGAACGCCGGGCGACCCGGGCGGGTCAGATGTTGTGAACATGTCCAGCGGGATATCCCCGGCATGGGCCACCACATCATGAAACTGACGCGACACCAGTTGATTGCCCTCCAGATCAAGGCAGTCCACACGGCGCTGGGCGTACTGGGCCACCTCGTCGAAGTTGGATTCCGGACGGCGTTCAGGCGCATTCAAAGCCACCACGCGGGTGTAGTCGTCGTCGGAGCGGTCCACCGCGCGCGTTCCGAGGCCAAACACCAGCCGGACAACACCCGCACAGGGATCAATGCTCTCATGCCACGCATACGGATTGAACGAAAACCCGACGCCGGCATACTGAGGGAAATAGTACTGCCCATAGGATGCGCCCGAAACGCGCATGACCAGCAGCGCCATTTGTTCATCCTTGTCCAGCATGCCGCGGCGGGCGCGGTAATGCAGGGCCTTCTCGCTCATGGAACTGGCATAAATGGCCTTGACGGCCGCAAGGAAATCCTGCATGCGGCGCTCTCTCGGGCCCTGATTCGCGCAAAACACGCTGTCGTATTTCCCGGCGAAGGAATTGCCGTAGTTGTCCTCGAGCAGCGAACTGGAGCGCACAATGAACGGCGACTGCCCGAAGTAGTCGAGCATCTCGTCGAACTGCTGGAGAATATAGTCGGGAAATTCTCCGGTGATGATCAGGCGGCGGGCCTGTTCGGCGTTTTCAAGATATTTTTCCGGATCACGCTGCTTCTGCCGCACCCACCAGATGCCGTTGCGCACCAGAAAACTGTAGAACACATCCGAGCCGATGAAGAATGAGTCATGCTCTTCCATCAGTTCCGTGAATCGCGGCAGCGCCTTGCGAACAATCATGCGGGCCAGCAGCATGCCGACGGTCTTTCCGCCGATCAGCCCCGTCCCGATCATGCGCTGGCGAATGTCCAGAACGTCCTGAAGGGTCAGATGCCGCGCAATCAGCCTCCGCATGCTCGCATCGCGGGATACAATCATCCTCACCAGCTGCGAAAAAAGATCTTTGCCCTTTTCCGGGATGTCCGGGCGGTATTCGCCCGACTTGATCAGTTCGCGCGCCTGAAAGAAGGAAGTTTCCCAGAAACCGGCGGATGCGTCTGAGGTCAGGCCCGACCATTTGGAGGCGGAAAGAATCTCCGTGATCACCGCGCTGGCCGTGACCGGGCGGAACTCGGCGCCGCGACTCAGGTGAAGCATGTGCATCGTGGGCGAATAGCGGTGCTGAACCTTGACGGGGCGAACATACAACTCCCCCTTGTGCCGGTACGTGTCCAGAAAGAGCTGCGTCGTGTTCTGAATGGGCCCCAGCGCATGCGTGGTGTGATAATTGCGATAGAGCGCGAAATAGGCCACCGTCTCCAGATTGAAAAGATACGGACACGTCAGCATGAAAAAATTCGCCAGCATCTGGTCAGAACACCAGTCCACCGCGAGACGGGACAGGCAGTCGAACACGTAAAAAGCCCCGATGCCGGACTTTTCGATCACACGATGGATTTTCTCGATGAAATTCTCAAAACCCTTCTCGGGATCCAGTTCGTGGATTTCGACTCCGGGCCCGGGGGACAAAAGCGGCTCATGCCGGGCAAAACGAAAATATACAAGCTTGCGTCCGTTTCTGACGGCCGCCTCGCAATAAGGGGACGCCACCTCCTGGTATTCGTCAATGGAGTCAACCTGCCAGACAATATTATCGCCGGCCAGCACGCCCTTGAGCACCGCATCAAGCCCGGGCAGTCCTGTCGTCAGTGACGCATCCGCCATACTCATTCCCTAACGCTCCTTTCAACCTGAAATAAACGCTAATGGCATGCGCACACATTTGCAAGCCGACGAATGATGATATCAAGGGCATATTTTCCATGCCGGTGAATTCAAATGCGCTGCCCGCCGTTTCGTCCCTTTCAGCATTTGCGGCCGATTTGGGCACTTTTAAGACAGAAGACAGAAGTCAGGAGTCAGAATTCAGGATTTGTAAACCCATCTTCATCCGTGCTATCCGTGAAATCCTGCTTCGCGCAAGGCTTCGCAGGACAAGTCCGTGGTATCTGATTCTCCTCTGCGTCACTGCGCCTCTGCGCGAGAATTTTCTATTTTCGCGTGTTTCGCGTTTTTCGTAGTTGATCTGCCGTTTTCAGAAAATGGCTTTCACCATGAAGGAAAAAAGATCATGAAGACCTCCTGCAGCCGCGGGCGGTGACCGCGGCATCCTCTGAGCATTTTGGGCCATTTTCTTGATATTTCTGGTCATTTTCAGCACTTTAACCAGGCTCGGCCATTCATTTTTTGAAATAGTACTAATTTAGTACTATTTTGATAAAGACACGGTTTTCAGCCCTTTTTTCGCGTTTTTGAGCATTTTGGGCCGTTTTTTGGCACTTTTTGGCCGTTTTAGGCCATTTTTGAGCGTTTTTTTGGGTTTTTTTGCCCCCTGCGGGCATGTCCCGCAACAGCGGAAGGAAGCATAAACCGCGAACCTGTCCTGCGAAGCTTCTGAGCAAAGCAGGATGGACGCGAATGAACACGAATAAGGGAGGAAATGCATTCGCGTATATTGGCGTTTATTCGCGGTTCCATCGCCTTCCGCCTTCAGACTTCAGCCTGAACAGCTTCTCTTTTATAGAACAATTTGCTTTTTGCCGTCAGTAACACCCGCTATACTTCGCACAGAATTTCAAGGAGATATGCAGGCGGAAACCAAAATGGTGATGATCACCAGAAAACTGATCAAAAACTTGTTAGCGCGAGAGAACAAAAGGGATTGCGTCGAATGACGAGAAAATCGCAAAATCAAGGCCTCGCCGCCGCGAAGGCGGCCAAGCAGGACGAGTTCTATACCCGGTACGTGGACATCCAGAAAGAGGTCGAGGCCTATCTGGAGTTCGACCCTGACACGTTCCGCGGCAAGGTCGTCTACTGCAACTGCGACGACCCCTTGGAGAGCAACTTCTTCAAGTACTTCGCCGCCAACTTCAACAAACTCGGCCTCAAGAAGCTCGTCTCGACCAGCTACGACGGCTCTCCCATCGCAGGCCAACTCTCGTTGTTCCCGGAATACAACGAGGGGAATGGCAAGCGCCAGAAGCCTAAGGCGCTCGCCGTCATCATCGACCATGTGAAGGACGAAGACGGAGACGGCGCGGCGAACATCGACGACGTGAAGCTCTTTCTTAAGCGAAACAAGGCCGCACGCACTGCTTTGAAAGGAGACGACAAATACCCCGGTGGCGATTTCCGCAGCGTCGAGTGCGTCGCACTCTTGAAGAATGCGGACATTGTTGTCACCAATCCGCCCTTCTCTCTATTCCGTCAGTACGTCGCCCAGCTCGTGCAGCACGGGAAGAAGTTTCTAATCATCGGAAACACCAATTCGATCACCTACAAAGAGATCTTTCCGCTCATCAAAGACAACAAGGTGTGGCTTGGCAGCACGAACTTCAACGTCGGGATGTTTTTTGAGGTGCCCGCCCACTGGAAACATTTTCACCATGTAGACCAAGAGTCAGGCAGAAAGATTGCCCGCGTTGCGTCATCCTGCTGGTACACGAATCTTGACCATGGACGCCGCCACCATCCCCTAAGTCTCATGACCATGGCTGAGAACTTAAAGTTCAGCAAGACCCTTAGGGGCAAACCCGCTTATGACCGTTACGAAAACTACGACGCGATTGAGGTGAGCACTTACAAAGAAATTCCCAGCGACTACGGTGGCAT
>ENA-UPTA01001818-UPTA01001818.1-activated-sludge-metagenome-genome-assembly--contig:-NODE-1818-length-23008-cov-7.112578_pt1 | contig 23008 bp, 24 predicted proteins | sample MGYA00238184_ERZ773361 | MGnify/ENA primary metagenome ERZ773361 (study PRJEB29100, sample SAMN05720205) | activated sludge metagenome | isolation source: anaerobic digester from wastewater... | reverse complement strand
AGGAGATGTCCCGGTACGTTCAGGACGGGGCCCTTGACTGCGGCATTACCGGCAACGACTGGATCATGGAGAATAAGTCGGATGTCGTCCGCGTGACGGACCTGGTATATGCCAAACAGAGCCTTTCCAAGATCCGATGGGTCGTCGCGGTGCCTGCGGCGTCGGGCATTACCTCCATCAAACAGCTTAATCGTAAACGCATCGCCACGGAACTCGTGAATGCGACAAAGGAATATTTCAAAAAGCATAAGGTCAATGTCGATGTGGAATTCAGCTGGGGCGCGACCGAGGTCAAGGTCAATTCAGGCCTTGTCGATGCCATTGTGGACCTGACCGAGACCGGCTCGAGCCTCCGGGCGAACAAGCTGGTGGAGCTCGACACGATCTGCGAATCGACCACGCAGTTCATCGCCAATAAAACAGCGTATAAAGACGGTTTTAAACGGATGAAGATGGACCAGATCGCGTTATTGCTCAAAGGCGCGATCGCAGCCGAACGAATGGTCGGGGTCAAGATGAACGTCAGGAAGAAAGACCTCGATCGCGTCATCGGGCTGCTGCCCGCATTGAAGGAACCGACCGTATCGAGCTTGTCGTCGACGGGATGGTTCGCGGTCGAGACCGTCATCGACGAAAAGGTCGTCCGGACCCTGATCCCCGCGCTGAGGAAGAACGGGGCGGAGGGCATCATCGAATATCCGTTGAATAAAGTGATCTATTAACGAACAGCCATCAACTACCGGAGGGGCACTATGCCTTGTGGCAAGAAACGTAAACGAAAAAAGATCAGGACCCACAAGAGAAAGAAGATGCGTCGTCTCCGCCGTCATCTGAAGAAAAGAGACTGGTAGCGACCGCGCGCCGGCATGCCCGGCGCGCATCGTTCCGTTATAGCAAGGGTAGAATGACTCCTCGTGGTATAGTGAGCGTTGGGCGGGTGTGTTTTTGTTTCTTGATCGCAGGGTTGCTTACGGCGTGCGTGCGCGCTGCCGATACAAAGAATTCGTCGGTGATGGCCCGGTATATCATGGGTTCGTTCTATGAGAAGACCGGCGATCTGGAGAGCGCCATTGCCGAATATCAAGCCGCGTTAAAGCAGGACCAGCAGAACGCCCGGATCCACCTGAGCCTCGGTTCCGCGTATCTCAAGAAAAACGACATTCCCAAAGCCATCGAAGAGCTCCGCCGCGCCTCGGAATTCGACCCGGAAGCGGTCGAGCCCCATGCGATACTGGCGCTTCTGTATTTTTCTCAGGAGGACCCGCAGTCAGCAGGCAAAGAATACGAGACCGCGCTTTCCAAGGCCGCGCAGCTTGACCCGTCGAATATCGCCATTTATAAAAGCCTGGGCATGGTGTACCTGCATAACAAGGATTATGCGGCTGCGGAGAACGCCTTTGATCTTATCCTGAAACTTGCCCCGCAGGATGAGGAAGTCCTTTTTTATCTGGCGAACATATACGACGAAACGGGCCGCAGGGATCTGGTCGAAGGGACCCTGAAAAAGGCCCTTGAGGCAGATCCGGATTATGCGCAGGCGTTGAATTATCTGGGCTACCGGTATGCCGAGGAGGGCAGGCATCTGCCCGAAGCGCTGAAGCTGATCAATAAAGCGCTCGCGCAGGAGCCGGATAACGGCGCGTATGTCGATTCTCTCGGATGGGTATATTTCAAGCAGGGAAAGATCAGGGATGCCATTGTCCATCTTGAGCGGGCCAGGACCTTACTCGAAGACCCGGTCATTTACGACCATCTCGGCGATGCCTATCTGAAATTGCAGGACCCCGTGAAAGCGCGGGAACATTGGGAAAAGTCATTAGAACTTGACCCGGATAATGAACAGGTCAAGAGTAAACTCGAAAAGCACAAGGCGCGGTCACCATGACGGAATATCCGAAAGAACAGGTCAAGGACCTCGAGCGCAGGGCCAAAGAGATCAGGCGCGATATCGTCACGATGCTCTGCCGTGCATGCTCGGGCCATCCGGGAGGAAGCCTTTCCGCCGCGGACCTGATCACCGCGTTGTTCTTTGCTGTCCTGCGCCACGATCCGAAGAATCCGCAATGGCAGGACCGGGACCGGTTCCATATGTCCAAAGGCCATTGCTGTCCGTTATGGTATGCGGTGCTGGCGCATGCCGGGTATTTCCCGAGGGAAAAGCTGATGACGCTGCGCACGCTCGGGTCCATGCTCCAGGGCCATCCGGACCGGCGTACGCCGGGCGTCGAATCGGCAAGCGGGTCGCTCGGCCAGGGGTTGTCCATCGCGCTGGGGATGGCGCTTGCGGGAAAGATCGACAAGAAGGCGTACCGCGTATATTGCCTGATGGGCGACGGCGAAAGCCAGGAAGGCAATATCTGGGAAGCCGCGATGGCTGCCGCGCATTACCACTGCGATAATCTGTGCGCCATACTCGATTATAACGGGATGCAGATAGACGGCAGGACGGCCGATGTCATGTCTCTCGATCCTGTCGCGGACAAGTGGCGCGCGTTCGGCTGGAACGCGATAGAGATAGACGGGCATGATATGAAAGCGATCCTTGCCGCGTATGAAGAGGCGGCGCATGCCGCCGGCACGCCCTCGATCATCATCGCCCGCACGACCAAGGGCAAAGGCGTTTCGTTCATGGAAAATGTGTGCAAGTTCCATGGCGTCGCTCCGACCAGAGAAGAAACCGATAAGGCATGCGAGGAGCTCAGTTAATGGCAGAAGCCCTGTATCAGCGGGATATATACGGAAAAACGCTTATCGAACTGGGCACGCAGGACCCGTCCATCGTCGTGCTCGACGCGGACCTTTCCAGTTCGACGCGCACCGGCTGGTTCGCGCGGGAATTCCCGGAGCGCTTTTTCAATTTCGGGGTGGCGGAACAGAACATGATGGCCACGGCAAGCGGCCTGGCCTCCTGCGGGAAGAAGGTTTTCGCCACGACATTCGCGATGTTCGCGACGGGCCGGGCGTGGGACCAGGTCCGCAACAGCGTCGCCTATAATAATTTCGACGTGAAGATCGTTGCGACGCACGCCGGCATCACCGTCGGGCCCGACGGAGCGAGCCACCAGGCGATCGAGGATATCTGCCTGATGCGGGCGATACCCAACATGAAGATCATCGTGCCCTGCGATGCGCCCCAGACGGCGGACGCCGTGCGCGCGGCAGCCGCCCAGAAGGGGCCGTTCTACGTGCGCCTCGGCAGGACCAAGGTCCCGACGGTCGAGGGCAAAGGGGCATTCGTATTCGGGAAAGGCCAGCTTTTAGCCGACGGCGATGACGCGGCCATCATCGCCTGCGGGATCATGGTCAACGAAGCGCTGATCGCGGCGCAAAACCTGTCCCGGAAAGGCGTGCGCTGCAGGGTCATCAACATGCATACGATCAGGCCGTTCGATTCGCAGATCGTCATAGATGCCGCCCGCCAGACCAAAGGCATTGTCGTATGCGAGGAACATTCCGCGATCGGAGGGCTGGCATCCTGTGTCGAGGACGTCCTGTGCGAATCGCATCCGGCGCCAATGCGCAAAGTCGCTGTCAAAGAGCGGTATGGCCAGTCAGGCGAGCCCGATGAATTGATGAAAGAATATGGCCTGACCCCGCACGACATTGAAAAAGCGGTTGTATCCCTTCTTTCCCGATAGGACCCCTGTTTTGAAGACCCTTACGCTGGATTCTTTCGCCAAACTCAACCTCTACCTGAGTGTTCACAGTAAACGCCGCGACGGATTTCATTCCATCAATACCATCTTCGAGCGGATCAGCCTGTGCGATCGTATTATCCTCAAGGACCGCAGCGACGCCCGGATCGTCTGTTCGTGCAGCGGCCAGCCCCTGCCTGTTGACAGCCGGAATCTTGCCGTCAGGGCGGCGCAGATTCTGTCGCAGCGCTATGCGCCGGATAAAGGCGCTGCCATCAGGCTGATCAAGCGCGTTCCGCAGGGCGCGGGCATGGGAGGAGGATCCAGTAACGCGGCTTCAGTGCTGCTTGGGTTGAATCGGCTCTGGAAACTCGGTTTATCTCTGGAACAATTGAGCTCCGTCGCGGCCCGCATAGGCAGTGATGTCCCTTTTTTTGTCCATACCTGCCGGTTCGCCCTGGCCAGGGGCAGGGGAGAGCTGATCAAACCGGTTACCGGCCTGCGAAAGCGACTTTTATGGCATGTGATCGTCGTACCCGGCTTGCATGTGTCAACGCCTCTTATCTATAAGCAGTGGGATAAGTTAAGAGCGAATAAAAATATTGATATATCGCGGTTGACAAGGCCCTCATCTGGTGCTAAACTTATGATTCTGGCGCTGCAAAAAAAAGGCCGCCGTGAGCTCGCAAAAGCTCTTTTCAACAGCCTTGAAACTGCGGCACTGCATACGTATCCGGGCTTGGCCGAAGTGCCCCGGGCGTTCGCAGGGCTCGGTATCAGTGATATTCTTATGTCCGGCAGCGGATCGGCGTTCTTTGGCATCGTATCATCCCGAAAGGAGGCAGGGCGTATCAGCAGACAGCTGAAAAAACATCATGCGTCGTGGCACGTTTTTGTCGCGCGGACAGTTTGAATCAGCGAGGAGGAACATCATGGAAATATCCGAGGTTAGGGTTTTCTTAAAGGACTCTCCTGATAAGAAGCTGAAAGCATACGCGACGGTTACTTTTGACAATGCATTTGTCGTGCGGAATATCAAGGTCATTCAGGGCTCGAGCGGGATGTTCATCGCCATGCCATCGCGCAAGGTCAAGCACCCGTGCCCGAAATGCAATTATAAGAATGAATTCCGGTCCAGATTCTGTAATCAGTGCGGCGCCGGGCTTCCGATGCCTGCGGTGACTGCGCCCAGCGCGCATGAGAACGGCGCGCAGGCGGAGCATAAGGATATCGCGCATCCCATCACCCAGGCCTTCAGGGAAATGCTCCAGAAGAAGGTCCTTGAAGCGTATGAACTGGAAGTCGGGAAAGGTCCCCATGCGGCCCGGGCTGATGCGAACGACGACCTGTAACGATAGAGGCTTAAGGTTTTGGGACGTCGTCCAATGGTAGGACACGAGAATTTGGGTCTCGCTATTATGGTTCGAATCCATACGTCCCAAAGTTGACGCGCAGTTCTGATTCATGGTTCGCCCCGTTCTTACAAAGCAAGAACGGGATTAATTCGGCCAGATAACTTACGTTCACTCGCGATGCTCGTTCCGTAAGTTATGGCCTCATTAAAATCCATACGTCCCAAAGTTCAAGGTTTCAACAATGAAGAAAAATGATATAGCGGCGATCATTCTGGCAGCGGGAAAAGGAACCCGGATGAAATCGGATCTGCCCAAGGTCCTCCATCCGGTATGCGGCAGGCCCATGGTCCTGTATGTGCTCGACCTGGTCAAGGCGATCAAGGCCCGGCGGCATGTCGTGGTGCTCGGCTATAAGGCTGCCGATGTCAAAAAGGTTCTGCCTGCGGGGACCAGGATCGCGATCCAGAAGCGCGTGGTCGGCACGGCGGATGCGGTGAAGCATGCCATGGCTGCGCTTGCCGGATTCAGCGGCACGGTCATCGTTCTGTACGGGGATGCCCCGCTCCTTAAAAAAGAAACCGTGCAGGCGCTCCTCAAGCGCCATGCGGAATCCGGGGCAGCCGCGACGATCCTGACCGCGGTCATGGAAGATCCTTCCGGGTACGGCAGGATATTAAGGGACGATTACAACAGTATCGCCGGTATCCGGGAAGACAAGGATGCCGATGATTTCCAGAAGGAGATCAAGGAGATAAATACCGGTATTATCTGCTTTGACAGGAAGAAGTTAGGGGCCGGATTGAAAAAGGTCAGGCCTGATAACCGCAAAAAGGAATATTACCTGACCGATGTCATCAAGATCCTCCGCGATCAGGGGGATCTGATAGAAGGAGTGACGGTCAAGGACGCGCATGAAGCCCTGGGCGTGAACTCTCGCGTCGAGCTCGCGCAGGCGCAGGCGGCGATCCGCAAAACGATCAACGAATCTTTCATGAGGGCGGGGGTAACGATTGTCGACCCTGATACTACATCGATCAGCCACGGCGCCTCCATAGGGGCCGATACGACAATTTATCCCTTTACAGTCGTTGATAATTTTGTTACAATTGGTACACAGTGCAAAATCGGCCCTTTTGCGCATATCAAAGAGGGGTCGAAAATACGTAAAAACACGGTAGTGGTCGGTTTTCCCTCCAGCTACAATACGTAAGCGGCACGATCGAGCTCACCTCGTCATAATATATTTTTCAAATTTCAGGGGGTCGTATGGACAAGTTGAAGATCTTAAGCGGGAATGCGCATCCCCAGCTTGCGCTGGATATCTGTTCATCCTTGAAGATCAAGCTGTCGGACGCGTTCGTGGGCCGTTTCAGCGACGGCGAGATCAGGGTCAAGATCAACGAGAACGTCCGCGGCAAGGATATCTTCGTGATACAGCCGACATGCCCTCCGTCCAACGATACGCTCATGGAATTATTGATCATGATCGACGCGCTGAAGCGCGCTTCGGCCCAGCGCATCACCGCGGTCGTGCCGTTCTTCGGCTATGCGCGCCAGGACCGCAAGGACCAGCCGCGCGTCCCGATCACGGCAAAGCTCGTCGCCAATCTTCTGACGACCGCCGGCGCCAACCGCGTCATCACCATGGATATGCACGCGGGCCAGATACAGGGTTTTTTCGACATTCCCGTCGACCATCTGTTCGCCATAAACGTGTTCATCGATTATTACGCATCGATGAAATTGGACAATATCGTGGTCGTGTCCCCGGATGTGGGCAGTATCAAGATGGCGCGCGCCTATGCAAAGCGGCTTTCCGCCGGCCTTGCGATCATCGATAAGCGCCGGGATTCCCCGGAGAAGACGGAAGTCATGCATATCATGGGCGAGGTAAAAGGCAGGAACGCCATCATCGTCGATGATCTGATCGCGACCGGCAGTTCGTTGATCGAGGCCGTTGCGGCATTGAAGGGCGCCGGCTGCAAGACCGTCCGCGCCGGTATCAGCCACGGCGTCCTGTCGGGGCCGGCGATCGAACGCATCGACGCGTGCAAAGACCTGCAGGAACTTGTTATTACCGACAGCATTCCGCTTGCCAAGGAAAAGCAGCATGCGCGCATCAAGGTCCTCTCGATCGCGCCGCTTCTGGGAGAAGCGATCTGGCGGATCCACCGGGAAGAGTCGGTGAGCTGTCTTTTTGACGAAAATAAGTGAAAGGGAGTACACAATGGATGAATTATTGCTTGAAGCGCAATTACGGGAAGAGATCGGCAAGAACAAATCGAAGGCCCTGCGCCATAAGGGATTGATCCCGGCCGTCGTCTATTCCGACGGGAAAGAGTCTCTGGCGATCAAGGTGTCGCGCAGCGATCTTATCAAGTTGATCCATCAGCATCAGATCGAGAATGCCATCATCACGCTCAAGGTCAAGGACGACAAGAAAAAGTCGGGCAGGCCCTGCATGATCAAAGAGATGCAGCATGATCCGGTCAAAGGCGATATCCTTCATATCGACCTGCACGAGATATCGCTCACCAAAGCGCTCAAGGTCAATGTCCCGGTCACGACCAAGGGCGAGGCCGTGGGCGTCAAGTCCGACGGTGGGTCGCTCGAGCATATCCTCTGGGAGATCGAAGTGGAATGTCTGCCGACCGATATCCCCAAGTCCATCGAGGTCGATATCAGCCATCTCAAGATCGGCGACGCGATACATATCAAGGATATCCAGTTCCCTCCCAAGCTCAAGGTCCTGCATGAGCCCGATGTCATCGTGCTGTCGGTCGCGGAGCCGATGAAGGAGGAAGCGGCCGCGCCTGCGGAAGGCGAGGCGCCGGCTGAACCTGAGGTCATCAGGGAGAAGAAGCCCGAGGCCGAGGAAGGCAAGGAAGCCGAGGGTAAGGAAAAAGAATCGAAGGAAAAGAAATAATCCGTGTATGAAGCTGATCGTCGGCCTGGGCAATCCGGGGATACTGTATGCCAATTCGCGCCATAACATCGGCGCAATGGCGGTGAACGCCCTGGCAAAGGAAACGAAGGCGCCGCTGCGCAGGGAACGCACGATCCCGGCGCGCACGGCAAAGGCGTTCTTTGAGAAAGAGGCGGTGACCCTGGCAGTGCCGCTGACATATATGAATCTCTCCGGCGCGGCAGTTGCGCCGTTGCTCAGGCATACGCGGACGGCCGTGCAGGACCTTATCGTCGTGTACGACGATCTTGATCTCGACATGGGGGTCCTTCGGCTGCGGCCGGCGGGCTCTGCCGGAGGCCACAACGGCATGAAGTCGATCATCGCGGCGCTGGGCACGGACGATTTCTGCCGCCTGCGCATCGGTATCGGCAGGCCGGCGCGCCGCGACGCGGATGTCGCGCGATATGTCCTGTCCTCGTTCGGCCGCAGGGAAAGAAAAGCGCTTGATGAAGCGATAGAAAATGCCTGCAATTGCCTGCAGTCATGGGCCGTTGAAGGCACAACCAGATGCATGAATATCTATAACAGGTGAGGTAGGAATGAACAAGTACGAAGCGATGTTTATTGTCAAACCGGATCTTTCAGAGGACGAGGCAAAGGCGTTGTATGGGACGATCAAGGACGCCGTCGCCAAGAACGGCGGCACGGTATCATCCGCTGATGTCTGGTCGGAGCGCAGGCGGTTGACCTTTACGCTCAAGAAACAGCAGGAAGGCGTGTATTATCTCGTGAAGTTCTCGGCGCCCTCGGACGCCGTGGCAAAGCTGAAATACACATACGGATTGAATGAATCCGTCCTGCGTGTTCTGTTCACGCGGTTAGCGGCATAACGGCCCGGCGCCGCATCGAGGAGGTCCTATGGCAAGTTACAACAAAGTGATCCTGGTCGGCAATCTTACGCGCGACCCGGAACTGCGGTATACACCGTCGGGTACTGCGGTGGCGAACCTGCGGCTTGCGGTGAACCGCAAGTTCCGCGACAAGGCCCAGCAGCTCAAGGATGAGACATGTTTTATTACCGTTGTCGTATGGAGCAAACAGGCGGAGACCTGCAATCAGTATCTGCATAAAGGAAGCTCGTTACTGGTCGAGGGAAGGCTCCAGTCCCGCGCATGGGAAGACACGCAGACCGGCAAGCAGCGCAGTGTCATCGAGGTCCTTGCCGAACGGGTGCAGTTTTTGGGTTCGCCCGGAGGGCGTCCGGCTGCGGCTGTCGCGCAGGAAGCGGCGCCCGAACCCGAAATGGCGGCAGATACCGCATGGATAGAAGAAAGCGAGGAGAAACACGATGAGAATTAACAGCAGGGACAACAGAACGAGAAAGCCGCGCAAGAGGTCCGGGATGTTCATGCAGCAGCGCAAAAAGGTTTGCCGGTTCTGCGCGGATAAGGTCAAAGAGATAGATTACAAGGACCTGAAGACCCTTGAGTCGTTCGTCAAAGAACGCGGCCGCATCGTATCGGCGCGCAGTTCGGGCAATTGCGCCGGCCATCAGCGTCAATTGACCGCGGCGATCAAAAAAGCGCGGTTTCTGGCGCTTGTGCCGTACGTGCGCATCTAAGGGAGGTTTTTCATCATGAACGTCATCCTGAAAAAAGATATAGAGGGCGTCGGCAAGGCCGGCGCCGTCGTGAAGGTGAAGGACGGGTATGCCCGCAATTTCCTTTTTCCCCGGTCGCTGGCGCTGGAATCGACGCCGGCGAACCTTAAGAAACTGGAACAGGAGCAGAAAGCCCGGTCGGTCCAGTCGGAAAAACTGAAGAAATCAGCGCTCGAGATAAAAACGCGGATCGAGAAATTGTCCTTGACCCTGCCGGTGCTCGTGCAGGAAAAAGAGAAATTGTACGGGTCGATCTCCGCGGTTGAGATCGCCAAAGCGCTGCAGGACGAAGGCGTCGACGTCGACAAGAATCTTATCGTCCTTGAGGAGCCGTTGAAGGCGCTGGGCATATTCGAGGTCCCGGTCAAATTGCACGCAGAAGTCACCGCGACCGTAAAGCTCTGGATCGTCAAGAAATGAGCCGGCGCGCCCGCGGGCGCGATCATGCAGCAGGATACCATGGCTGAGATCACAAAAGATTTGCTTCCGCCGCAGAACCTCGAAGCTGAAATGGCCGTTCTCGGATCGATGCTCATCGACGAGAACGCGATCGGCGTTGCGCTCGAGGCCATCGACAAGTCCTGTTTTTATAAGGACTCCCACCGGCAGGTCTATGACGTGATCCTGTCCTTGTATAACGACAGCAAAGCGGTCGATCTCATCACCCTGACCGACGAGCTGAAACGCCAGGGCATTCTTGACAAGATCGGGGGCGTGAGCTTTTTGACGGAGCTGGTCAATTCGGTCCCGACCGCGGCCAATATCGGCCATTATGTCAAGATCGTCAAGGAAAAGAGCATCCTGCGCTCGCTCATCAATAATTCCACTAAGATCGTCTCACTGTGTTACGGCACCGACGGAAATATCGCCGAGGTCGTCGACGAGGCCGAGAAGCTTATCTTCGAAGTCAGCGATTCCCGCCACCAGGGGTCGTCCCTCCAGCTCAAAGAGATCATCAAAAACAGCATCGAGACCATCGACCGGCTGTACCAGAAAAAGGCGCATGTGACCGGCGTTCCGACGGGTTTTATCGACCTGGATCTGAAGACCGCCGGCCTTCAGCCGTCGGACCTGATCATTATCGCCGGCAGGCCTTCCATGGGCAAAAGCGCCCTTGCCTTGTCCATGGCCGAATACGCGGGCATCTCGGCAAAGGTGCCGATCGCGATATTCAGCCTTGAAATGTCCAAGGAGCAGCTCGTGCAGAGGATGCTCTGTTCCCACGCGCGCGTCGACGCGAATAAAGTGCGCACCGGCTACCTTGCGGCATCCGACTGGCCGCGCCTGACCGCCGCCGCCGGGAAGCTTTCCGAAGCGCCGATCTTCATCGACGATACGCCGGCCATTTCCGTGATGGAATTGCGGGCAAAAGCGCGCAGGCTCAAGGCCAACCACGATATCCAGCTCATCGTCCTCGATTATATGCAGCTCATGCGCGGATCGAGCATGTCGGCCGAAAGCAGACAGCAGGAGATCTCCGATATCTCCCGGTCGCTCAAGGCGCTCGCGCGCGAACTGCGCGTTCCGGTCATTGCGATATCCCAGCTGTCCCGAGCAGTCGAATCCCGGACCGACCACCGGCCGCAGCTTTCCGACCTGCGCGAATCCGGCGCGATCGAGCAGGACGCGGACGTCGTCGTGTTGATCATGCGCGAGGATTATTACAACCGCACGCCCGAGAACCAGGGCATTGCCGAGATCATCATCGCCAAACAGCGCAACGGCCCGACGGGCACGGTGAAGCTTACCTTTATCAGCGAATATACGCGGTTCGAGAACATGGCGCATGGAGAAGGCTAACAAGGAGGAGGGAACATGAAGGCCCGTAGGCAGTCCGCAGCAACGCGATCATTCACCCTTGTCGAGGTCATGGTCGCAGTGGTTGTCCTGGGTATCCTCGTTATGGTCGGCATTCCGTCGTACCGGAATTTTGTAGAAATGGGAAGAACCAGGATGTGCGCAGACAATCTCGGGGCGTTGAAAGCTGCGTTCGACATATATATCGCAGAGCATAATGTGGTCCCCGGGACGTTGAGCGAGCTTTCGCCCGAAGAGGTTTCCCGGGCGTACGCCCGGATCAGGACCATGCGGTCAAAAGATCTTTCCGTCCGATGGGTTTCATTTCTTGAAACGCGGCAGGCGCGGGGTTACGCGTATGCCGTATCCCTGATCGAGCAGCTCGGCAAGGGAAACACAAAGCTGTTGACCTGTCCGTCTGATGCCCGCACGTCAGCGAAGATATCGTACGGCATCAATAACGCTGTGGCCGGGAAGACACGCGATGAGTATATGGCGCTTCCGGCAAATATGGTCGTCATTGCGGACAGCGATACAAAGGTCTTCAGCGGCGGCACGGGAACTTCGACGGAAGCATCGGGCGGGAGCGAGCGTCATAAAAGTTACCAGGGTTTGAAAACGGTTACGTTCGCGAATGCCGTTACCAAAGGCGGATGGGTGAAAAAGAACGGTGCCGGAAGCGCGTGCGCCAGTTGTGCCAACAGGGAGCCCAAGGGCCCGAGGCCGTCGCGAGAGAAAATACAGGAAGCAATCGCTTGCTGGAGCAGATGTAGATAACCCTCAGCCCATTGAAGAAGAACGCTGTCGATTGGAAACTGGCTGTTTTTTGCGCCGCGGCATTCGCGGCCGCGTATTTTTTCATTCCTGAACGGATATTCCTGTCCGTTAATGATCTTCCCAACCAGTACCATTACAACGCATCCGGCCGCACCGTTGCGGTCCCCGCCCGGATCGTTGCCGTCGCGATCGACGATTATTCCCACAGCAGGATGACTCAGCGCTGGCCGTGGACGCGTTCAGTGTATGCCGACCTTTTCAGGAATCATGACCGGGAAGGCGTGCGGACCATTGCCCTGGATGTGTTTTTAAGAGGCTCCTCCGGCGATCCCCTGGACGCAGGGTATTTATCCCGGGCTTTGCAGGAGATCAAGGCATCGGTCGTGCTCGGATACGAGTTCGATTTCCAAAACATGGCCCCCGGCGCGATCGTCGAAGAGATCCCCAAAGACGCGTATATCCCCGCCATGCTCAACACCCTGCAGGACGCCGACGGCTTTATCCGTAAAGCGCGGGTATCCTGTATCGGCAAGGACCAGATATATTATTCTTTGTCAGTGAAAGCTGTCAGCGCGTTCCTCGGCAAAGACCCGGCTGCGGTCGCCGCGTCTATCCGCTCCATCGCAGACCGCAGATTCAAGCAATATTTGAATTTCGAAGACCGGTATTTTTATATCGACTACAAGTTCACGCCGTATCAGCGGGACAGGGCGATCCCGATCGTCAGCTTCTACGACGTCTTGAACGATATGGAAAAATTGAAAACGGAATGGGGGGAGCATTTCCTCAAAGACAGCCTTGTTGTGGTATATCCTGCGGCCGCGATCCTCCAGGATATCCACCTGACTCCTCTGGGAAGGATGCCCGGCGGATTTGTCCATATCAACGGGATCCTGAATGTCCTTTCAGGCGATACCGTCGACAGCCCCGGTTTCGTGCCGTTCATTCTCCTCGGTCTGTCCCTTATAGCGCTCATATATGCGCTCCGTTGCGATACCATCCAGTCAGGCCTGGCAATATTCGCTGCGGTCATCGTCTTCAATATCCTTGCCGGCCTTGTCTTATGGCGGTTTCACGTCAAGACGGACTTTTTCCGGGTGATATCGTTCTCGACAATATTCTTCGTGAGCGCAGGGCTGTACCGGATCATCGATTTTCTTGCACGGCTGGCATCGATCAAGGACCGCGCGACCCTCGACCCGCTGAGGGGGATCTATACGCTGAGGTATTTCCGGTACCGGCTCGACCTGGAATCCCGCAGGCGCAGGACGCAGGCGATCATGGTGTATTTCAGGGGCTTGGGGGCGGAAACTGAAAAGGTCCCGGTTGACCGGCAGAAGCAGATATGGTCCCGGGTCAACGCGGCAGTATCGAAAGTCGGCAGCTGCTGGGCGAGTTATTCGCTCGAAGAGATCTGCGGGTTTTCCTTTCAGGACAGGACGCGCCTGGAAAAAATTCTGTTCTCTTTGCGGGATGATCTTGGCGAGGTCTTTCAAGAGGGATCTCTGTCGGTCGAGGCCAAGATCTGCGCGGCAGAATATTCCAGAGATCACACGGCGTCCGACCAGTTAGCCGCTCTTGCCGGACAGATCCGGTCTCAAACCGCCGGCGTCCTGATGACAAATGCGATCAAGCCGTTGATTCGCGGGCCGGCTGAAGGCCGGGCCGGTGACGGTCAGGTGCATCTATTAGATAATCTGGCAGATGATATAGAAGAAAAGAACCGGCAGTTGTTGAACCTGTATGAAAAGCTCAAGTCCGAGCATGATAAGACGCGCGAGGCTTTTTACCAGATCATCGAGTCGCTGGTGAACGCCCTCGAAGCGCGGGATCCGTATACGCAGGGCCATTCCCGGCGCGTTGCCGATTACGCCCTGCAGATGGCTGACCGGCTCGGCTGGACGCCTGACCGGAAAGAGCGTCTGCGCAAGGCAGCCCTTCTGCACGATCTGGGCAAGATCGGCATCCCCGACGCCATTCTGCATAAACGGGGCCAGCTTTCCGAAGAGGAATTCGGCATCATCAAACAACATGAGATATTCGGGGTCAATATACTCAAGCCCCTGAAGGAGATCGAGGATATCCTTCCGTGGATATTGTATCATCATGAAAAATGGGACGGGACAGGGTATCCGCACGGGTTTGGCGGAGACGCAATACCCCTTGCGAGCCAGATAATTGCGCTCGCTGACGTCTATGATGCCCTCACCACGGGCCGGGATTACAAAAAATCCCTCAGCAAGCCGGAAGCCGTCGACATCATCGTCAAAGGCAAAGGCACCCATTTCAGCCCTCAACTGGCAGAGGTATTCATTTCGGTCCTCGGATAAAACATGGGGACGGTTCTCAGCCCCAAGCGAACCGGGTCGCTTGGGGCTGAGAACCGTCCCCATTATTTATTTACTTTTATGGCCGGCTATGATATACTAATCCAGATTCGTCATCATCCACCGCCCTATAACTATATCAGGGAGACCATGGACAAAAAACTGTGTATTCTGCTTTTGTGTTGGGGGATGTTCTTTTTCGCTCCCGCGTTCGCGCAGACCGGATCGTCGCCCGGTTCTCAGGCTCCGGCAGGGCAGGATAAGACCGTAACCGCTATTGAGGTCAAGGGCAATGCGTCGATCAGCACGAACACCGTCCTTTCAAAGCTGAAGACGAGGATCGGCTCGTCCCTGAACGATAACATCATCAGCGACGATATGAAACGCCTCTATCTGCTGGGGTATTTCAGCGACATCAAGATCGATACGGAATCGTATCTCGACGGAGTCAAGGTGATCATTACCGTGGCCGAGCGGCCTATCATCGAAAAGATTTCTTTTGCCGGCGCGAGGCGTATCGGTATGCAGGAAGAAAAGCTCAAGGAGATGCTCCGTTCGAAAGAAACACAATATCTCGATTACACGGATCTCGCCGAGGATGTCGAAGCGCTCAAAAAAATGTACGAGAAAAAGGGTTTTTCGCAGGTCAGCATAGAGCACGCGGTCGATATAGACGAGGCTGCGAACAAGGCGAAGATCACCTTTACGGTGTCGGAAGGCAAGAAGAAGCGGATCCGCATGATCTATGTGGAAGGCAACGAGAACGTTTCCGATGCACGGATCCTCAAGATCATCAAAACGAAGCGCGCCTGGCTGTTCAATTCCGGTGTCCTCAAGGAAGACGTCCTCGAGGACGATATCGAGCGCATGAAAGCGTTCTATCGGCGCAAGGGGTATATGGATGTGGCCGTTGAGAAAGAGCTCAGGACCGATCCCCGCGGCAGGTTCTGGTACATAACGTTTACGGTCGTCGAAGGGAAAAAGTATCTCGTCGGCGATGTCGGCATCCGCGGGAACAGGGACATCCCGGAGGCCGATATTCGCGCGAAGATCAAAGAGTCCCTGCCCGGCAATGTCTTCAGCCAGGATGCGCTCAAAGGGGATGTCATGGCGGTGCAGGGCGTATATTTCGACCGGGGGTATATCGCGGCGCGGGTCCTCGATACCACTTCATTGAACAGTTCCACCGGCCGTATAGACATCGTCTTATCCATTGAAGAGAACGGGGTTTATTATGTCGACAAGGTCAAGGTCCGGGGCAATGTCAAGACAAAAGACGTGGTCATCCGCCGCGAGATGAGGATATATCCGGGCGAAAGGTTTGACGGGGAAAAGCTGCGCCGCAGCAAGGAGCGTTTGCAGAACCTCGGGTTTTTCGAGGAGGTCAGCTATGATACCGAGGATTCCGATACCCCCGACAAAAAGGACCTTATTGTCGATGTGCGGGAGTCCAAGACCGGGGCGTTCAGCTTCGGCGGCGGGTACTCGAGCGTCGATCAGCTCGTCGGTTTTATCGAGATGTCGCAGAAGAACTTCGATTGGAAGAACTGGCCGTATTTTACCGGCGCGGGCCAGGACCTGAAGGTGCGCGCGACCATGGGTTCTATCAGCGAGGCGTATGACCTGAGTTTTACCGAACCGTGGCTTTTCGATTACCCGGTCTCGTTCGGGTTCGATCTGTACAAGCATACGCATGACCGCGATTCCGACGTCGGGTACGGATACAACGAGGATATCACCGGCGGCGATATCCGTCTCGGCAAGGAACTGTCCGAATATGTGCGCGGCAGCCTGACGTACCGCCATGACAAGATCAAGATCTCCGATGTCGAGGAAACAGCCACCCAGGACCTGAAGGACGAGATCGGCACCAACGTCGTGAGCAGTATGGAATTCGGGCTGACATACGACAGCAGGGACAATGTGTTCGATCCGACGCGCGGCGATGTGCTCGGAAGCTCCATATTGGTGGCCGGAGGGCCGTTCGCCGGGGATAAGGATTTCTGGAAATATTTCGGCAATGCGTCGCATTATTTCAGCGTCGGGAAAGCCGTTATGGATATACGCGTCCGGGCCGGCGCGGCCGATGCCTTCGACGATACCCAGAAGGTCCCGATCGATTCCCGGTTGTTCGCCGGCGGCGCCTATACGATCCGCGGCTACCGGGAGCGCAAGGTGGGCCCGGTCGATGCCGTAACGGGCGATCCGCTGGGCGGGCGTTCCCTGCTTGTCGGGAATATCGAATATATGTATCCGCTGTCCAGTTTTTTCAAACTGGCGGTCTTTTATGATATCGGCAACGTATGGCCGAAGGTCAGCGATATCGGTTCCGGCGGATACCGGTCGGGCACGGGCCTCGGTTTCCGCCTCAAGACCCCGATCGGCCCGGTCATGCTCGATTACGGGATCCCGCTTGACAAGGAATCCGGCGAAACGGAACGGGGCAACGGCCGGTTCCATTTCAGCATGAGCCACGGTTTTTAAGACAAACAATCATTATCCGCGCCGATCACGGATCAGCGGGATACCGATGGCGGTATCTTCGGTGAAGCCGGGGGGCGGCGCAGGATCAAGGAGAGGAAAAGATGAACAGGAAGGCGTATCTGGCATGTTTGATGGTCGCAGGGATGCTTGTGGCCGCGGGTTCTGCCGCAGCCGCTGAAAAATTCGCATATGTCGATCTCACCAGGACCTTTAGCGAATATTCCAAGACCAAGGATTATGATAAGGTTCTCGGCGACAAACAGGGCACCTATGAACAGGAACGGGAAAAGATGGTCAACGACGTCAAGGCGGCTGAAGATAAAATGAAGCTTTTAAGCGAGAAAGAAAAAGAGGCCAAGAAAGGCGACCTTGAGAATAAGATCAATGCTTTGCGCGAGTACGACCGCGCCAAGCAGACCGATCTGCGCAAGGAGCAGGATGACAAGATGAAGGAACTGCTCAAGGATATCAACGATGTGATCAAACAGTATGCGGAAAAAGAAGGGTATGCCATGGTCTTTAATGACCGCGTCCTCGTGTATCAGGACAAATCCATGGACATCACCGATAAGATCATCGCGATATTGAACAAGGGTTCCAAGAAATAGGATCGTGCATGTCCAAGACACTGAAGGAGATCGCCCGGCTTGTGAACGGCGATATCGTCGGCGACGAGAATGCCCTGATAACGGGCGTTGCCGGCATTGAGGATGCCCGCGAGGGCGATATCACCTTTATGGCGAATCCGAAGTACCATGCGTTCCTTTCCCGCACGCGCGCATCATGCGTCATCGTCGGACGCGATGCGGCTGATGCAGGCGGCAAGACCCTGCTTCGCGTCGATAATCCCTCGCTTGCGTTCACGCAGGTCGTATCGTTCGTCCATCCGCAGGAGATCAGGCATCCCGCAGGGGTGCATGCATCCGCTGTCGTGGCGCCGGGCGCGGTCATCGGCAGGAATGCCGGTATCGGCGCCTGTGCGGTCGTCGGCGAGGGCGCGCGTATCGGCGATAACACGGTGATCTATCCGAACTGTTCCATCGGCCGCAATGCCGTGATCGGCGGTAATACGATCGTATATTCGAACGTTTCGATACGGGAGGACGTCAAGGTCGGCAATAATGTCATCGTGCATGCCGGCACGGTGATCGGGTCCGACGGATTCGGGTTCGTGACGGTCAACGGCGTGCATCATAAGATCCCGCAGGTCGGCACGGTCGTCATAGAAGACGATGTCGAGATCGGAGCCAACTGCACGATCGACCGGGCGCGGTTCGATAAAACGGTCATCGGTCAGGGCACAAAGCTCGACAATATGGTCCACATCGCCCATAACGTCACGATCGGCAGGAACTGCCTGATCGTCGCGCAGGTCGGAGTTTCCGGCAGCACGACGATCGGCAATAACGTGATCCTTGCGGGCCAGGTCGGCGTGGTCGGCCATGTCACGATAGGGGATAATGCGATCGTCATGGCAAAATCGGGCATCAGCAAGAATGTCCCGGAGAACAGCGTTCTCTACGGCGTGCCCGCCCAGCCGGTCAATGAGGCGAAGAAACTGCACGCGTATGTCAACGGCCTGCCGAAGATGCATCAGACGCTGAAAGAATTGAAAGAGCGCATAGATAAACTGGAGAAAAAACAATAATCTTATGAGCAACCAGAATACGATCGCAAAGTCCGTCACTATCAAGGGGATCGGCCTGCATACGGGCAAACAGGTCAGCGCGGTATTCAAGCCGGCTGCCGTGGACACGGGGATCGTGTTCATCCGCACGGATCTTGCCGGGAAGCCGGCCGTCCGGGTCGGCGTCGATGAGTTGACGCGGCGGACGGGAAGCCTGCGGTGTAATTGCATCGGCAAAGATGACAGCGCGATCCTGACCGTTGAACATCTTCTCGCGGCGCTTTCAGGGTTGAACATCCACAATATCGAGATCGAGATCGACGGCAACGAGGTGCCGGGGTTCGACGGGTCGGGGACGCTTTTTTATGACGCGCTTTTAAAAGCAGGCGTTTCGCCGCAGGACAAGGCGTGTGTCCCGTTCGTGGTCCGGGATCCGATCATTATTCACGAGGGGCCTGCTTCGATCATGGCTTTTCCGGCGCCTGATCTGAAGATATCGTATACGCTCTGTTACGACCATCCGCTTCTGAAGGATTTTCTGGAGCTTACGGTGACGCCGGAAACGTTCAAACAGGAGCTCCTGGGCGCGCGGACCTTCTGCCTCGAGGAAGAGGTCGAACGGCTGCGGTCCCTCGGTTTCGGCAAGGGGGCTTCGTACGAAAACACCCTTGTCCTGGGCAAAGACGGCGTGATCAAGAACAAGCTTCGGTTCAAGAATGAATTCGTCCGCCACAAAGTGCTTGATCTCATCGGCGATTTGTACGTGCTGGGCAGGCCTTTGTGCGGCCATATCATCGCGTTGAAAAGCGGCCATTCGCTCAATCTGCAGCTGGTCAAGCGGATCATGGAACAGCAGACGGGTACCGTGGGCCAGGATGTCGAGGTCGTCCCGGGCAAAGGGCTCGATATCACGCAGATCATGAAGATCCTTCCCCATCGCGATCCGTTCCTGTTCGTCGACAGGATCCTCGATGTGGACCCCGGCAAGCGCATTGTCGGCATCAAGAACGTCACCATGAACGATTATTTTTTCAGAGGGCATTTCCCCCAGAAGCCCGTGATGCCCGGCGTCATCATCCTCGAGGCAATGGCGCAGGTCGGCGGGGTCATGATGCTGTCAAAGCCGGAGAACAGGGGTAAACTTGCGTTTTTCATGCTCATCAATAATGCAAAGTTCAGGAAGACCGTCGTGCCCGGCGACCAGCTTGTGTTCGAGGTCGTGTCGGTCAAGATCAAATCGAAGACCGGCCAGGTGCACGGTACCGCGACCGTCGACGGCACCGTCGTCGCGGAGGCAGACCTGATGTTCGCCATAGACGAATCAACCACATAGAGGCGCACCATATGGATATTCATCCGACAGCGATCATTTCAAAGAAAGCGGCTCTTGCCAAAGGCGTCATCGTCGGCCCGTACACGGTCATCGAGGACCATGTGACGGTCGGCGCGGGGACCAGGATCGGAGCGCATTGCGTTCTCACCGGCCACACGACCATCGGCCATGACTGCGAGATCTTTACCGGAGCGGTGCTGGGCGCCCGGCCCCAGGATATGAAGTTCAAGGGGGAGAAATCCTACCTTGAGATCGGAGACCATAACACGATCCGGGAATACTGTTTTTTCAATCCCGGCACGGGCGAAGGCGGCAAAACCGTGATCGGGTCCCATAATCTGTTTATGGCGTTCGCCCATGTCGCGCATGACTGTTCCGTCGGCAACCATTGCATCATCGTCAACAACGGCACGCTCGGCGGCCACGTGGTCATGGAGGATTACGCAATGATCTCGGGCCTCACCGCGGTGCATCAATTCGTGCGCCTCGGCAAGCTCTCGATCACCGGAGGAGTATCGAAAGCGGTGCAGGATATCCCTCCGTTCTCGACGTGCGACGGCCATCCGGCGCGTGTTTTCGGCCTCAATCTGATCGGGCTCAAGCGCCATAGCGTCAACCTTGAATCCGTGCGGTGCCTGAAGAAAGCCTTTCGTCTGCTGTTCAATTCAGGGCTTCCGGTTAAACGAGCGATCGAACAGCTTGACCCGCAGCTGCTTGCCAACAAAGAAGTCTCCTACCTTGTCGATTTCATCAGGAATTCAGCGCGGGGGATCGCGCGCTCTGCCCGGATCGATAATGAGATCGATTCAGAAGAAAAAGTCGCTGTGTAGCCATGGATAAGGTCGGATTGATAGCCGGGAACAGGCGTTTTCCGCTCCTTTTCTGCGAAGCGGCGCGCGCGCGCGGCGTCAATGTCGTTGCGGTCGCCATCAGGGGAGAAACGAGCCGCCGGATCAACCGGTGCGCCGATACCGTTCATTGGATCAAGTTGAGCGAATTTGAACGGGCCTTTGATATATTCCATAAAGAAAAGATCACCAGAGTGGTCATGGCTGGCCAGATAAGCCCCCGGTCATTGTTCAAGCGCGAGGTCCGCGAGAGCAAGGCCATCCGGGCCTTATTCGACAGTATTGCGGACAGCAGGGCGAATACGATCTTCAGCGCTATTGCCAAACGGCTGGCTGACCAGGGTCTGACGCTTATCGATTCCACGACGTTCTTACAGCAATTTGTGCCCGCACAGGGCGTATTGACGCGCCGGCAGCCTTCCGAGAGCCAGTGGAAGGATATCCGGTTCGGAATGAACCTTGCGAAAAAAGTTGCTGACCTTGATATCGGATTGACGGTCGCCGTCAAGCATCAGGCTATCGTTGCCGTTGAAGCTCTTGAAGGGACTGATAACCTGATCCGCAGGGCAGGCAGGATATGCAAAGGGTTAGTGATCGCCAAGGCAGGCAGGCCTGCTCAGGACATGCGGTTCGACATACCCGTTATCGGGTTTAATACGATCAAAACCCTTATCCGGGCTCGGGTTACATGCCTTGCGATCGAGGCTCAGAAAACGCTAATCATCGACATGCAATCGGCGATTGCCCTGGCTGATAGAAAAGGCATAGCTGTTGTTTCTATTTAAAACCTGGGGACGGTTCTCCCCCAAAAGGGGGAGAACCGTCCCCATTATTTTCTTGACAGACTTAAAAAAAAGTGTATTATAAATACTTGAATTAAAAGGAGGTTACCATGCCAAAAGCAGCGGTCAGCAGTTCGAGAGTAAAGTCAACGCAGTTCCAGATCTTTGCGCCACAGGCAAAGAAGGTCAGTGTCGCCGGCAGTTTTAATAATTGGGATCCCAAAAAGGTTACCGCCAAGAAAGATACAAAGGGAAATTGGGCGGTCAGCGTCAGCCTCAAACCCGGGCGTTATGAATACAAGTTCCTGATCGACGGTTCCTGGGTGAACGATCCGAAGTGCAACAATGCCGTATATAATACTTTTGGCACTCAGAACTCTGTTGTAGAGGTAAAATAAGCAGTTTGAGCCCCCATCTTTTAAGCAAAACAACATGCGCTGTTGCCTAAAAGGTGGGGGTTTTTTTATTTCATTATGAGATACATTTACGGACCAGTGGCATCGCGCAGGCTCGGCGTATCGCTCGGCGTCTCATTGACGCCGCATAAGACATGCCCGTTCGACTGCGTATATTGTCAGCTTGGCGCAACGACTGACAAAACCTCCGAGCGGGCAGCATACGTGCCTTCTGCGGATATCATCGCTGAGGTCAAGGCCTGGATCGAGGCCAATCCGGATCAGCTCAAAACGCTTGCGTTCATAACGCTGGCGGGCGCGGGTGAGCCGACGCTTCATTCCGGGATAGCATCCATTATCGCCCAGATCCAGAAGATAGCGTCCGTTCCTGTTGCCGTGATCACCAATGCGTGTTTGCTGACCGATGCCGCAGTGCGCCGGGATCTGCTCCAGGCGGATCTTATTGTCCCTTCCCTTGATGCCGCCTCCGCAGAAGTCTTTGCCCGGATCGACCGTCCGTTGTCAGGAGTGAAGATCGACGATATTATCGAAGGTTTGGCGGGTTTGCGCAGGGAATACCGCGGCCGGATATGGCTTGAAATCATGCTCGTCAAAGGGTTCAACGACGACATCCGGCATATACGCAAGCTTAAAGAAGCGATCGAGCGCATAAATCCCGATAAGATCCAGCTGACGTCGCCGGTGCGCAGCACGACCGAGAAGGATATCGAACCTGTCGATGAAGCGAAATTGAAGCATATTCAGGAGCTTTTTGGCGAAAAAGCTCAGATCATTTGATCGCTGCGCCCATAGCTCAACTGGATAGAGCGCTAGCCTTCGGAGCTGGATGCTGGAGGTTCAACTCCTCCTGGGCGCATTGATTCAAGGGAGGTTCTCCCGCTCGTAACCATGCGCACATTGTCTGTGACAATTTGTGCATACTCGCGGGATTAATTCGCAGACGGCCTTCGGCCTACGGTTTATGTCACTCACTGCGTTCGTTCCATAAGCCGTCTGCTCATTAAAACTCCTCCTGGGCGCATTGATTCAAGGGAGGTTCTCCCGCTCGTAACCATGCGC
>ENA-UPTA01001812-UPTA01001812.1-activated-sludge-metagenome-genome-assembly--contig:-NODE-1812-length-23057-cov-7.099426_pt1 | contig 23057 bp, 19 predicted proteins | sample MGYA00238184_ERZ773361 | MGnify/ENA primary metagenome ERZ773361 (study PRJEB29100, sample SAMN05720205) | activated sludge metagenome | isolation source: anaerobic digester from wastewater... | reverse complement strand
CTGGCTCGGATTCGAAAAACTCTTCGGCTGGCTTCCGGATGCGGTAAGAAAAACCGTGCCAGCCCAGAAAATCGCCCATATCTTTCCCGGATTCGGAAAGGAATTCATGCCCAGTCTCGACGAGGGATCCTTCCTCTGGATGCCGACCACCATGACGCATGCGTCCATCGGCGAGGCGCTGGACATCCTTGAAAAGCAGGACATAGCCATTCGTTCCATTCCCGAAATCGAGTCCGTCGTCGGCAAACTGGGCCGCGCCGAAACGCCCCTCGATCCGGCACCGATCTCAATGATCGAAACCGTCATCAACTACAAGTCTGAATACCGCGAGGACAAGGACGGACGCCGGATCAGCTACAAATACAAGAATGGTGAGTTCGTTCGGGATGCGGCCGGCGAGCTGATTGAAGATTCGCGCGGCCGGCCCTATCGCCAGTGGCGCGATGAAATCCGCAGCCCGGACGACATCTGGAACGAAATCGTGCGGGCCGCAAAAATCACGGGCACCACCTCCGCGCCGAAGCTGCAGCCCATCGCCGCGCGCATCGTTATGCTTCAGAGCGGCATGCGGGCCCCCATGGGCGTAAAGGTGCAGGGGCCCGACCTCGGCACCATCGAAGCTGTCGGCCTGCAGATTGAGAAGTTTCTAAAAGAGGTCCCGTCGGTGGAACCGTCCGCGGTCATCGCCGACCGCATTGTCGGCAAGCCCTATCTGGAGATCGTGCCCGACCGCGAATCACTCGCCCGTTATGGCATCCCGATCCGCAAGTTTCAGGATGTGGTTGAAATCGCCATCGGCGGCAGAAAAGTCACGGGCACGGTTGAGGGCCGCGAGCGTTTTCCCGTCCGCGTCCGCTACAGCCGCGAGCTGCGCGACAGCATTGAGGCGCTCGACAAGATTCTTATACCGGGAACCGGCGGACAGCAGATCCCCATCACCGAACTCGCCGAAATCAAATATGTGCGCGGTCCGCAGAACATCAAAAGCGAAGATACATTTCGGGTCGGCTACGTCGTGTTCGATAAAAAACCCGGCACGGCCGAGGTGGATGTCGTGGAACAGTGTCAGGCCCATCTGCAATCTAAAATCGCCAGCGGCGAGTTCAGTCTCCCGCCCGGGGTCAGTTACCGCTTTGCGGGCAGCTACGAAAACCAGCTTCGCGCCTCCCGAACGCTTGCTCTGGTGCTGCCCGTCGCCCTGTTCTTCATCTTTATGCTGATCTATCTGCAGTTCAAATCCGTGTCCACTTCACTGCTCATTTTCTCCGGAGTGTTTGTGGCCTGGTCGGGCGGTTTCATTCTGATCTGGCTCTGCGCGCAGCCGTGGTTTCTCAATTTCAGTCTTTTCGGGGTGGAGATGCGCAGCCTCTTTCAGGTGCATGTCATCAATTTGAGCGTTGCGGTCTGGGTCGGATTTCTCGCCCTGTTCGGCATCGCCACCGATGACGGGGTCGTGATGGGAACCTATCTCACCCAGATATTCCGGGACAAGCCGCACACCACCACAGATGAAATCCGGGCGCTGGTCATCGAAGCGGGAACACGCCGCGTGCGCGCCTGCCTGATGACCACCGCCACCACACTGCTCGCGCTGCTGCCTGTTCTCACGTCCACGGGCCGCGGCTCCGAGATCATGGTGCCCATGGCCATACCGTCTTTCGGCGGCATGCTCATCGAGGTCATTACCATGCTGGTTGTTCCGGTGCTTTACTGCGGAATCATGGAGCGCCGGGCGCGAGAGAGGGCGGGCCCGCCCGCCTGATCCGGATTTTGCCGGGAAGAAGTGCGGTCCAGGCCAGCCAGAAGCAGGCGCAGACCGGACCAAAGGGCAGATAGCCGGCATAGCCCACGACAGGCATCGCGAAGAGGTGCGCCCGGGTGACATAGGGCACGCTGTATTCCCAGCAGGGCGTGCTGTAGAAGTTCCACAGCTCCCAGAAGAAACCGCAGATCAGTGCCGCCAGCCCCAGATTGACCGCCACGGTCCAGTCGCCTTCGGTCATTGCGCTGAAGGGTGATTTCACGCGGGCGAGAGCCAGCGCTGAGCCGAGCAAACCGAGCGGCGCAATCCACACCACGAAAAACAGCGGATCGGGGAAAAGCGGTATCAGGGCCAGCAGGACCGCACTGGCCAAAGCAAGCGGAAGCGGGGCAAGCCGGATGCTGGGCCCGCGGGCATAGCGGACGCGCATGGGCGGAAAGCTCATCAGCCATTCACGGATTTCAAAAATGGCCGGCAGCACGGTTGAAAAGCAGAGCGAGGAATAGATCAGATAATGCGCGGGACCAAAATCGGTTCGATCCGGGTACCACCAGTTTTGCACAATGCGGTTGAGAAGTTCAAAATACCACCATGAGACAGCCGAGACCGGAAAGAGGGTGAAAAAGGCCGCTCTGCGCCCGGAAAAAAGCGACCGGCCGGTTCTGCGGAACACCAGCCCGTCCATTGTGAAAATGAAACCGACCCACAGCGGGAAAAACGTGTGCAGTCGCGCGCGGCCCAGAAAGTCGAACTGTCCCCATGCGCAGATCCAGGAAAAGAGCATCAGCGCCAGCCCCAGACGGCCCCAGACGGGGAAACGACCCCCGGCAGAAGGCGGAGAAGCAGTCTGCCGGGCAAATCCGAAATAAAATGGAAAAAGGAAAAACAGGGCGGTCAAAACGCAGAGTGCCGCAAACACGGAGAAGACCGGGGGAGAGAAGGGCGCATGAACCGGCGAATGTTCGACAAGCGGCGGAAACGAAAAGAAATCCTCCGGAAGGCCTTTCAGCAGCCCCCCGGCAAGTGGAAGGACGGCAAGAAGGATCAGCGTCGAAAGAATAATGAGCTTTCCCTTCATGGGTTCTTTTTATCACGGCCAGTTCATTCAATAAAGTCTTTTTGCCGTCAGGATGACCGGCCGTCCGGGAAGTAATTGACGGCGGACAGCAAATCGGTGATACTGATAAAAAAGAAGCTGGCGGTATCCGGTGCTGCAGCAATTTGAGAGAAGCCAATGCATTATCTCGATGAATCGCACATTCTGCTTTTTCTGATTCAGATTTTCATTCTTATGGGGTGTGCGCGCGGGGCTGGGGAACTTCTTCGGCGCTGGGGCCAGCCTGCGCTGACCGGCGAGATTCTCGTCGGCATTTTTCTGGGTCCTACGATTCTTGGCCGGCTGTGGCCGGAGCTGCAGCTGGCGCTGTTCCCGCCGGACGCCATCCAGCAGACCATGCTGGACACCGTTGCATGGGTTGGCGTCCTGTTTCTCCTTCTGGACACGGGGCTTGAAATCGACTTCTCCATCGCATGGCGGCAGCGGGGAAGCGCATTTTTGATTGCGATATCCGACATTATTATTCCGGTGGCGGTGGGGTTCGCCGCGGTTTATTTCCTTCCGGACCGCTTTCTGGTGAATCCCGAACAGCGGATTATTTTCGCGCTTTTCATGGCCACGGTGATGACGATCAGCGCCATGCCGGTGGCCGCTCGCGTGCTTCATGACCTCAAGCTGTTGAAGGCCGATCTCGGATTCCTGGTAATGTCGGCGCTGGCGGTGAACGATATTGTGGGGTGGGTTCTGTTCACGATCATCCTCGGAACATTCACGACTTCGACAGCCGCCGTGGGGCCCATTTTCATGGTCTTTACCAGCACTGTCGGCTTTGCCGCCCTTGCGCTGACGCTTGGCCGCCCCGTTTCAACGCGTGTATTCGATGCCGTGAAGCGCGGCAAATTTCCCGAACCGGCCACTTCGCTGACCATCACGGTCCTGCTGGGCCTCCTGTTTGGAGTGGTCACTTCATGGCTGGGCATTCATGCGCTCTTCGGCTTTTTTATTGCCGGTGTGGTCGTCGGCGAAGCGAAGAGTCTTTCCGAACAGACGCGCGGTGTGATTTCTCAAATGGTTCATTCGCTTTTTGTCCCGCTGTTTTTTGCGAACATTGGGCTCAAAATGGATTATATTGCCGATTTCAACCTTCCTGTAGTGGCACTGATTTGCGCGGCGGGCATCGGCGGACGCTATGCGGGCGCATGGTTTGGCGTGACCTGGGCCCGAGTTTCCCGCATCAACCGCGATCTGATTTCCATTGCGCACACGCCGGGCGGAATGATGGAGATTGTTGTTGCCCTGCTGGCGCTGGAGGCCGATCTGATCACTCCGGCCATATTCGTTGCCATAGTGGTTAGCGCGGTGTTTTCTTCCATGCTGATGGGTCCGTGGCTGGCCCGCTCTCTGGACCGTCGTGCTGCAGTGACGCCTGCCCGTTTCCTCCAGCCCGACAATATTGTGGCCGATCTGGCCGGGGCTTCCCGGGCGGAGGCCGTTCAGGAACTGGCCGAACGAATAGAGCGCCAGGCCGGTTCCGGCACCCGGGATATTCTTGTGCAAATGGCCATGCGGCGCGAGGATGAGTTCGGAACCGCCATCGGGGAGGGTGTGGCCATTCCCCATGCGCGAATTGACAACCTTAAAAATCCTGTAATTGCCTACGGCCGCTCGCGCCAGGGAATTGACTGGGATGCCCCCGACGGGGTTCCGGTCGAAGACGTGTTTTTCTTTGCCACGCCCATGGGAACAGAGGATATCCACGTGCAGACGCTTTCCGCCATTGCCTCAAGCATGGCTTCGGCGGATATGCGCAGGCGGCTCCATGCAGCAAGTGGCCCGGAGGAACTGTACGCTATCCTTCAGTCGCTTCTCGTCGGCCGGAAACCGCACAATAGACTCGCGCAACCCTGAACGCTTCCGGCATCGCTTTCGTCTTGCATCGCGCCGCCGGTCGGATAGGGTTTCAGGAATGACGGACATTAAAGAGTATCTGCAGCGGGGAAAGGCCCTTGTCGAAACGGCTCTTGATCGGAATCTGCCGCGTGAAGACGATCCTCCTGCGCGGCTTCATCAGGCCATGCGCGTGAGCATGCTGGCGGGCGGGAAGCGCCTGAGACCCATCCTTTGTCTGGCCGCCGCCGAAGCAGTAAATCCGGGGGCGGACGCCCTGCTGCCGGCGCTCTCCCTTGAAATCCTGCACACCTATTCGCTGATTCATGACGATCTTCCCGCCATGGACGATGACGATCTGCGGCGCGGCCGTCCGACCTGTCACGTTGAATTTGGCGAGGCGACCGCCATTCTGGCCGGTGACGCCCTGCTTACCCTGGCGTTTGAACTGATGGGCCGCTGTGCGGCCCCTCCGCCATGGATGCCCCTGCAGCTGGTGACCGAGCTGGCGCAGGCCGCCGGAAGCCGCGGCATGATTCGCGGGCAGATGGAGGACATGCAGGGCGAAAACCGGAGTCTCGGCGCCGAGGAAGTCCGGTCCATCCATCTGCATAAAACTGCCGCACTGATCCGCGCTGCGGTGCGGATGGGCGCCATCGCGGCCGGCGCGCCGCCTGAAGTTGTGGACAGCTTTTCCGTGTACGGCGAAAAATCCGGCCTCGCGTTCCAGATCATGGACGATGTCCTGAACGAAACCTCCACGCCCGAGGAATTGGGCAAGCCCGTGAAAAGTGACCGGGACCGCGGCAAGAGTACATGGTGCGGAATTTATGGTGTCCGGGAATCCCAAAGACAGGCTGCGGAGCTTATTGATGAAGCCGTTGCCGCAGTTCGCGAAACGGGTCTTCAGACCGCCACACTGGAAGATATTGCCCGGTTTCTGATTCAGCGCAGAAGCTGAATGATCAGCCGGCGTCTTCTTGAAGAAGCGCCGCGACGATGTGCTGATCCGCACGGCCCATTGGATACTCGCGCAGTTCGTCCGGGAGAACCCATGCGCAATCAGCGCACTCTATGGCGCGCGGCCGGCCTTTCACAACCCGGCCCCGGTGCGCATGCAGTTCCATAGTGAAATGGCTGTAGGCGTGATGCACCACCGCCACCAGCTCGCCGACCTTCACCTCAATGCCGAGCTCCTCCCGGAGTTCGCGCGTGATGCATTCGGGCATGGTTTCCTCCGGCTCTTTCTTGCCGCCGGGAAACTCCCAGAGCCCGCCAAGCATGTCCTGTGTGCGGCGCTGGGCGATCAGCACCCGTCCGCGGCGGTCCATGATCACTCCCGCGCCGACCACCTTGTGCGGAACCGCTTTCCTTCTGCGCTTTCGGGGATATTCCGTGCTGCGCCCGAGCCCGCAGGCGCGGCACACAGCGGCCAGGGGACACTTTTCGCAGTGCGGATCGCGCGGAGTGCAGCACAGAGCGCCGAGTTCCATCATGGCCTCGTTGAATTCTGCCGCGCGGCCTGCGGGCAGCAGCGATTCAGCAAATCCCTGAATGATGCGCCGGCCTGCGGCAGTATCCACCGGCTCATCCACGCCAAACACGCGGGACAGCACCCGGATGACATTTCCATCCACCACCGCGACATCCAGATTCATGGCAAGGCTTCCAATGGCGGCGGCCGTATAGCTGCCGATTCCGGGCAGCTGCTTCAACTCCTCATACGTTCTGGGAAACCTCCCGCCGCGGGTGTTCATCAGGTGCTGCGCGGTTTTGTGCATGTTGCGCGCTCTCGCATAGTAACCCATGCCCTCCCACGCCTTCAGCACATCGCGAAGAGATGCCCGGGCCAGCGCGCGCACCGATGGAAAAGTTCTGACGAAGCGCCGGTAATACGGCGCGGCCTGGTCCGCGCGCGTCTGCTGAAGCATGATCTCCGCCACCCACACCCGGTAGGGCGTCCGGTTGACCCGCCACGGCATGGCCCGGCGGACCAGGGCAAACCACTCAGGCAGATGCTGTTCAAATGCCGTTTTCAGGACCTGTTCGCGGCTACTGTTTTTCATGCGCACTGCTTTCGCGGAACATCAGCGGCTCCCAGTCACACGGCGTTCGCATGGCGCCGCCGGCCTCGTCAAAATCCTCCGGCCGAAGCACCCGCCGGGGACCGGCGGTCTTCTGCGCCACGTTGACGATCCACGAGAATCCTGTCTTGTTCATGTTGTACTGGTTGTCTATGTGCGTGAAGGTGAACCGGACTTCGTAGTCGTTGGCGCCCACGCGCCGGGCGGTCCATCGGGGAAACATCACGCTTCCCTCCAGTGCGGCGGTCTGCTCCTCAATCTGCCCGCCGGTTGTGGCGCCGCCGCCCTCTTCGGCCGGGGCTTCCCGAACAATTTGCAGCGCGAGGTCGGACATGGCGCGCACATCGTGCACCGGCGCACTGCCGGCGCCCGGCAGATCAAAACCGATGGGCTGCGGCATCATTTCCTCCTCGCCTCCGCCGGATGGCTTGCATCCGGTCAGGAGACTGGCCGCCGCGACCAGCGCGATCAGGATTCCGGCTATGTACGGCATCTTCAGCATATTGATTTTTCCATGTACAGTAACAATATAGCAGATCATCCCCGGTATTCAGCAAGAAGAGCATACATTTGTTTTGACCCGTTCCGCACACCACTCTAATATGCGCTTAGATTGTTGCAGGAGATGATCATGAGCGAAGAAAACAAAACACCGCCGTCAGCACAGCCGAACAGCAAACCAGCGGGTGCGCCCGCTCCGAAGCCGGCCCTTAAGAAACCCGCACTGAAAAAGCCCGCGGCGGCAGGGTCCTCTCCGGCCGGGCCCACGATCAAAATCGGCGCCCGTCCCGTGGCGAAAACACCGCGCATTGATTTGGCCGACAAAACGGCGGAGGAAGCTGCGCAGCCTGCGCCGGCCAAGCCGGCGGGAGAAGCGGATCTTGGCACGCTCAAGCAGGCGATCCAGAAAACCTCGGCTCAGATCGAATCGGCCCGCAAAGATCTGCAGAAGCCGCCAGCTCCTGTTTCGGACATCAGGGAAAAAGAAGTGCCCCCGGCCCCCGGGAAAAAGGCCACCATGTTTATGGACGTGGATGCCATCGCATCGGCGGAGCCTGCCGCCAAGAAAGCCACCATGTTCATGGATGTGGATTCCGCGGAGGCGGAAAAACCGCAGCCGCCACCCCCGGTGGATGCCAAGAAGAAAACTTCCCGCATCAGCACCGCTTCGGCCGTGCCGCCGGCTCCCCAGGAAACGCTGGAGTTTACGCCTGCGCCGTCTGCCAGTCTGGCCAAGAATGCAACGATGTTCATGAACATCGAAGACGACCTGGGTGAAGCCCCTCAGACCCAGCCCAAAAAGCAGACCGCCCGCATTGACATATCCTCGGCAATTCCCTCGCCGCGCGACACAACCAAAATCAGCGCCGGTGCGCCGGCGACCATTCGGATCAAGCGTCCGGTTACGACTTCCACAGCCCGCAAGCCGCCGGCGCGTCCGCCGGAACCCATGGTTCCCCATTCGGTTCTCGGTCAGCAGCCGGGTTCCGCCATGATGGCCGAAGGCAAGAAGAGCGAGACATCACGCATAGAACTTCCGCCGGACGCGGTGCGTCCGCCGACGCGAAAGAAAACCGTAAAAATCAAGCGGCCCGACGGATCGGATGCCGGAGTTCCAAAGCTTTCTCTGCAGCGGCCGGTGACTTCCAGCTTCCAGGCTGCGCAGGTTGAAATCCCGGCGAAGCCGGAGAAGGAAGAGGCCGGAATTGCGTTCTCGATCGTTTCGATCGCGGCGACAATTGTGCTCTGCGTGCTGGTCTATGTATTCCTGGCGCAGGTGCTGGCCAACGGCCTGCCGTTCCCGAGCCCGATCAACTGACGGCCGCTATTTTGCGCTCCGGATGGCGTCCCGCTGCTTTTTCAGCAGTTCCGCGACACCCTTTTCGGCAAGTTTCAGAAGAGCGGACAGTTCATGTTTTGAGAATGGATGCTCTTCCGCCGTGCCCTGCAGCTCCACGAACTTTCCGGATTCCGTCATCACGACATTCATGTCCGTCTCAGCCGCGACATCCTCGGTGTAGGCGAGGTCCAGCATGGGCTGGCCGCCCACAATGCCGACGCTTACAGCCGCCAGTGCCTCCCGGATCGGGTTCACGGCCAGCCTGCCCTCGGCGATCAGCCGGTTGACGGCCAGCCGGCATGCGACGAATGCGCCGGTTATGGATGCCGTGCGTGTGCCTCCGTCGGCGCGAACGACGTCGCAGTCTATCCATACGGTGCGCGGGCCGAGCTGTTCCAGATCAATGACTGCCCGCATGGATCGGCCGATGAGCCGCTGAATTTCCTGCGAGCGGCCGTCAATCTTTCCGGCGGTGATATCGCGCCTCTTGCGTTCTTCGGAGGCGTAGGGGAGCATGCTGTACTCTGCGGTCACCCAGCCCCCTGTGATTTTCTGCGCGCGCATCCAGCGCGGAACATCCTCCTCGATGCTCACGGCGCAGATGATTTTGTTTCGTCCGGCCTCCATCAGGACCGACGCCGTGGCCGCCGGCGCAACGCCGGGCGTGATGCAAATTTTCCTCAGTTCGTCCAGTTTCCGACCGTCCGCCCGCCTGTGATCATTTTTTTTCTTTGTCGGCATGATGATTTCTCCTGATTTCCTTTAACTGTTCCGAAAGCAAAAGCCGCCCCGCGCGTGCGGGGCGGCTCTGAGGCTGGTACGCCTGCCGGGAGTCGAACCCAGATCTTCAGCTCCGGAGGCTGACGCTCTATCCATTGAACTACAGGCGCGGCGTGTTTTCTCAGCCGTTTTTCTTCTCAAAGTCCGTCATGAACTGCACCAGCGCGTCAATGCCCTCCATCGGGAAGGCGTTGTAGATCGAGGCGCGGATGCCGCCGACGTCGCGGTGGCCCTTCAGGCCGTCCATTTTCAGCTTCTTGGCCTCGGCCACGAACTGCGCCTCCAGCTCCTCGCTCGGAAGCCGGAACGTAATATTCATGAACGAGCGCGAATCATTCGCCACCGGGCTGCGGTAGAACGAGCTGGCGTCAATGGCATCATAGATTTTCGCGGCCTTGGCGGCGTTCATTTTCTCGATGCCCGCGAGCCCGCCGTTCTTCATGATCCAGCGCGTGACCAGCATGACGATATAGATCGAAAAGGTCGGCGGCGTGTTGTACAGCGAGTTGTTCTCGATGTGCGTCGTGTAGCGGAAAATCTTCGGAACCTTTTCCGACACGCGCGCGGCCAGGTCCTTGCGCATGATCACGATCGTCACGCCCGCGGGGCCCATGTTCTTCTGAGCGCCCGCGTAGATCGCGCCGAACTGCCGGATGTCGAACGGGCGCGAGAACATATCGGAGGACATATCGGCCACGATCGGCACGTCCACTTTCGGGAACTTCTTTAGCTGCGTCCCGGCGATGGTCTCGTTGGAGCAGAGATGCAGATAGACGGCGTCCTTGTTCACCTTGAACTCGTCCTCGCGCGGCATGCGGAGCGGAGATTCCTTGCTGACATCGGCGATGACCTTGATGCTGCGCTGGAGCTTGGCTTCGGCAATGGCCTTCTTGGTCCAGGCTCCGGTGTTCACGTAGTCGGCGGTGTCGTTTTCGCCGAGCAGGTTCATCGGGATCTGCGCAAACTGCTGCGAGGCGCCGCCGGTCATGAATGCAACCGCGTAATCGTCCGTCAGTCCGGCCAGCTTGCTTATATTCGCAACGGCCTCCTCGTGCACGGCGTCATAGGCCTTGCCGCGGTGGCTGGCCTCGATCAGCGACATGCCCGTGCCCTTGAAGTCCACAAATTCGGCCTGCGCCTCCTGAAGCACCTCCAGGGGAAGCGTCGCCGGTCCCGCACTGAAATTGTATACTCTTGCCATACTGTTTACTCCTTATCGAAAACTGCTCAATACTGGCCTGAAAACCGCATTGGATACCACGTACCGCGCCCCCCGTCAATAGCGGCGCATAAAAGAAAAAGGCCGGTTCGGTGAACCGGCCTTTTTCATCAACAGGATTTTGATCAGCCGAGGACAGCGTCTTTCGCCGCTTTCGCGATGCGGAATTTCAGGACTGTCTTCGCCGCGATCTTGATCGCTTCGCCGGTGGCGGGGTTGCGACCCATGCGGGCTTTGCGTTTCACTTTGACCAGCTTGCCCAGACCCGGAATCGTGAATCCGTCCTTGGCGCCCTTGTAGGCCTGGCTTACCAGAGAATCCAGAGCGGCGGCCGCCTGCTTCTTGGTCAGTCCAGCGTCTTCGGCGATGCCGGCGATAATCTGCGATTTAGTTTTTGCTTTTGCCATCTGCGTATCTCCCTTTTTTTGCAGTTTTTAAAACTCTGTCCGTCTTTTCTTCAAAGACTAAAACAAGACGCAACATATACATTTGAAGTGTTCGTGTCTACTAAAATGAGAAGCTTTTTAGGCAATTCCCTTGAAAAATTCTGGCGGGCGGGCTCCTTGTCTGGTATGTTTTCCAAACAGGAGAATGTACGGACCATGAAACTGAAAAGCTGGACAGCGGCGGCGATCCTGGTTCTGGCGGCATGGATGCTATGTGCGTCGGATGGCGCGGCACAGGAATCGCAGGCCAGAACAGTTTTCGATCACATCCTCTATCTCACCATCGAAAGCGAGCCCTCGGGCGCCGCGGTTTATGCGCTCACCGACGGGGGAAAGAAAGTCGGCGACATGATTGGGGTCACGCCGTGCCGGACGATGGTGGGTTTGAAGTGGGATCGCACGGCGGGCTTCAGGCGCTGGACGCGCCTCAGCATATGGGCGCCGGGAGATGTCTGCTATGCGCTTCTGGATACGGACAAAACTTGGGATATTTTTGCGAGCTGCAGCGCCGTGCTTCCCGGATGCCGGCCGAAGATCGTGAACGAAAGGATACTCTCTCTACCTTCGCCCGGTCTTGACTGGTCTGAGGCGGAGAACTGGCCGAGTGACCTGACGCTGAAGCTCAATCTGACCCAGGTTGCCCGCGAGCCTTTGGATGAGACCCGGAGCGCGAGTCAGGCTCCCGCTTCGGTCATCATGGCATCCGGCAGTGCGGCGGATCCCTCCACTGTGGGAACCATTAACATCACCGCCAGCACAGATGGCGCCACGGCCTATGTGAATTCAAAGTCCGCCGGGCGTGTCCCCGTCAGCGTCAAGCTGCCGGCGGGAACCTACACCATTGCTGTGTTCAAGGACGGCTGGACGCCTTTCAATGACCGTGTAGAGATCAAGTCCTCTTCTGTAACCGCGATACATGCGGAAATGAAGCCCCGCGCGCCTGCGCCCTAGAATCCGCCAGCCTGACGGGCTGAGTGCGTACGAAGGATCGCGGCGCGGTTATCCCGAGGGGTCGATAAATGAAGAAAAATGATTCTTCGGCCCGCATGTTCCGATTTAAAGCAGCGAAAAATCTCTAAAACAGCAGACATCGTAAAAATTCATATTATCGGGATATGAGATATTATTGATTAATAAGAAATCTAATAATATTAAATATATTGTTATTGAAAATCATAGAATTCAATAATAATATAAACCCATGAAGAAAATTGACTGGAACAGGAACGTTCTACAAGGCTTATCTGAGGCGGATTATCTCATGGGGCGGCTGGGCGGCACGATGGATCGTATGCCGGAGCCGGAAATCAGGCATCTGCTGCTGATCCGAGAGGTTTCAGCCCTCTGCCGCGAAGATTGGGTTTCGGTCTTGAAGAGCCATGCGGAGAGCGCACGATACGGGTCGTCCGTCGAATCCGCCATGAACGCTTTTCATCAGGCCGCGGGGGAATCCCCGGGGTTTTCTTCCGTTTCGGTCCGCCGATTTGTGGATCTGCACGTTGTGCTTCATCAAGACCAGGTGTCCGAACGTCGGGCGTCCAGCCGGTTTGAATCCGCAGCAGAACATTTGAGGGGGATTGATCCTTTTCTGATTCGCGCCGGGCTGATGCTTTGCGAATCAACCCTGCTGGAGAATGAACTGCCTGGGGCGCAGGGCACGGGACAGCTTGTCTTCACGGCCCTTACGGTATCCGGGGCCATGGTACCGTGGCCGGGTTTGGGCATCAGCCCGTTTCTGAATGCGACCAGCGCGGACCATCTGAAACTCTGCCGGGCGGTCCAGAAGACGGGAGACCCGGAGCCCTGGCTGCTGTACTTTCTGGACGGCGTTGCGCGGCAGTGCGAGGATTTGATCGGCCGCATGGCCCGCATTGAAGAGACTGTCCAGACATGGAAGCGGACCCTTTCCGCACCCCGGCATGCTGCGGCGCTCCTGTTGACAGAGAAGCTGGCCGGAAATCCGTTCCTGACCGTAAGAGGAGCGGCGGCACAGCTTGACGCGGCTTTCACAACGGCTCAGCGCGCGGTGGACAAGCTTCTGGAAGCCGGGATCCTTCAGGAAACCACGAACCAGCGCCGTGACCGGATTTTCTGCGCGAATGATATCTTTGCGGTTCTGAATGAACCGCCGCGCGTGATCAGCGCCGCCCCCTGGCGCGAAAAGGAAATCATTCCCGAACTGAAGCTTCTGGAAGAGCCACCCGCTCCGCCGCCGCGCCACGATCCCGCGGCGAAACTTCCCATTCCGTACTGATCCGGCAAGACAATTTTCTTGTTCGCGCGGGGGCATGTTTATAAGGTCTTCTCGTTTTTTAACGAAACGGAATTTTATGAAACTACCGCTTTGCTGGCTGAAGGATTATGTGGATTTCGACGATACGCCGCAGGGGCTTGCCGATCGGCTGACCTTTTCCGGTGTCGAGGTTGAAGGCATTGAAACCATCGGCGGTGATTTCCCCGGCGTGGCGGCCGGCGAAGTCCGCGCCGTGAAACCCCATCCCAACGCCGACCGCCTCAAGCTGGTCACGGTCTTTGACGGCAGCCGCGAACACGTTGTGGTGTGCGGAGCTCCTGTGGTTGAGGTCGGCGCGAAATATCCGTTCGCGGTAACGGGAACCACGCTTCCCGGCGGCATGACCCTCAAGAAGTCGAAAATTCGCGGAGTGGTTTCCGAAGGCATGCTCTGCGCCGAGGATGAACTCGGCATTTCGGACGACCACAGCGGCCTGATGCGGCTGGACGATTCGTGCAAACCCGGCACCCCGCTGTCGGAGATACTCGGGCCGCCCGAAACCGTGCTGGATCTGGAGATCACCCCAAACCGGCCGGACTGCCTGTCGATCATTGGCCTTGCCCGCGAGGTTTCCGCGCTTTACGGCCGCCCGCTCGGGCTTCCGCCGGCGGATTTCGAAGAAACTTCCGAAGATGTGAATGCGCTGGCTGCGGTTGAAGTAAAGGAACCGGAAAAGTGTCCGCGTTATACCGCGCGAGTGCTGCAGAACATTCGCATTGCTCCGAGCCCCGAATGGATGCAGAAACGCCTGAAACTGGCGGGAATCCGGCCCATCAGCAATGTGGTGGACATCACCAATTTCGTGATGCTGGAAGCCGGCCAGCCGCTGCACGCTTTTGATAAAAGCCTTCTGGCCGACAGCAGGATCATCGTCCGGCTTCCGTCGCCGGATGACAGGCTTTCAACGCTGGACGGCATCGAAAGGAAACTTGAACCGGACATGCTTCTGATTGCCGATGCGAAGCGGCCCGTGGCGCTGGCCGGGGTGATGGGCGGGGCCGGAAGCGAAATATCCGACAACACCACTTCCGTATTGCTGGAAAGCGCCTGTTTCGACATGGACACGACCCGAAAAACTTCGCGGAGGCTTGGCCTTTCCACCGATTCGTCCTACCGCTTTGAACGCGGCGTGGACATAGGCGGGGTGGACTGGGCCAGCCGCCGCGCGGCCAAACTGATGATTGACCTGGCCGGCGCGCAGTGCGCCCGCGGCGTCATTGATATCTATCCCAAACCGCCCGCGGCCCGCAGTATCGTCTGCCGCTTTGATGCGATCAGCAGCCTGCTGGGCATCGAGGTTGAACCGGGCCGCGTGTGGCAGATATTCGAAGGCCTTGGTCTTGCGGTCACCGCCGTGGACGAAGCTTCCTGCGCGGTCGGCATTCCGACTTTCCGCGGCGATCTTGAGCGCGAAGTGGACCTGATCGAAGAGGTGGCCCGGATTTACGGGCTGGACAAGATTCCGTCTCCAGCGCCCCAGACAAAAGTGGTGCCGGGCGCGGAAGACCGCAAGACCCGCGCGCGGTTTGCCTGCCGCGGAACGCTGGTCGGGCTGGGCCTTCGCGAGGTGATGAGCTACAGCCTGGTTGCTCCGCAGCTTCTGGATCTGTTTGACCCGGCCGGCGCAAAGAGCCGCATTGTGCTTCCTCATCCGATCAGCACCGACCAGTCGGTTTTGCGCACCTCTCTGATTCCGCAGATGGTTGAGAACCTGGGTTACAACCGCGCCCGCCAGCTTCCTGAAGCGGCCTTTTTTGAAATCGGGCATGTTTTCTTCCATGATGCGAAAGGCGCGCCGTCCGAAGAAGAGCGCGTGGCGATCGGCCTGATGGGTCCGGTCGGCCGGTGCAGTCTGGACAAACGGAAACCCGTGACGGAAGGTGAGGCCTTCCTCTGGATCCGGGGCGTGGTGGAGGCCCTGCTGTCCGATCTCAGGATGACCGGGGTTTCCTTTGTTCGAACGGACCGGCCGTATTTCGAACCGGGCCACGCGGCGGCGGTGGCCGTGGCCGGAATAGAAATCGGTGTGCTGGGCGTTGTCCGCAGAGCCGTGCGCGATGAGTGGCGGATCAGCGATCCGGCGGCCGTCGCGGAGATTCGCACGGCGGACATCCTCGGCGGGGTGTTCACCCTGAAGCGCATCAGGGAGCTGGCGCCATATCCTCCGATTCAGCGCGACATCGCCATGCTTGTGGACGAAGCCGTGACCAACGAGGCGGTGATGGACATCATACGCGGCGCGGCCCCGCGCGAGCTGGAGCGCATTGAGCTTTTCGACGTGTTTACCGGGAAAAACACCGGGCCCGGAAGGAAAAGCATGGCCTACTCACTGATCTTCAGATCGGCCGAAAAGACCTTGACGGACGAGCAGGCCAACGGATATTATGATGATGTTAAGAGGGCTCTCGAAAAGGCTCTCCCCGGCATCGAAATCCGGGAGGGCTGAGGCTCGAACAGAATTTGAATAAGGTAAGGTATGAACCCCACATTAATGTGGATTGAAACGCTGGTTCTGATGCTGCTGGGAGTTGAAATTCCCCTTGCGGCGGGTATCGTTAAGTGGAGACCGTGCGGGAGTGCGGCGGTCTCAGTTCGGAGGCCTTTGGTCGGTTGCGAGTGGGCTGTTGGAGCGAATGGCCGGCCAATAAAACCCGGCGGACCGCCGGGTGACGGCTGCGACGGTCCGCCGGGCCGGTTCTTTGTCAGTTGAAGAGTTTCGAGACTTGGGCCTGAAACACGGGTTTCAGGCCGGAAGAAATACCCTGCCTTGTTCGTGATGGCGATGTGTACTCTGACCCAACACTAAATTGAACGGGAGCTCGGAAGTTCGGGAATAGACCTCAAGCCCATGCATGGGAAGAGGGAAATTCGCGACAGAGCACCCACTTTGATCGAGGGATCAGAGCTGGAGCGCATAACGGCAATGGCGGGGTATTTTTTTTCGTCCCCGCGAAGGTGACAGATGGATCTGTTTGCAGATAATCAGAATCCCGGCGGGGAACAGAGGGCACCGGAAGATAAAACCGGCGGCGAGCCCCTGGCGGCCCGGATGCGTCCGCAGACGCTGGAGGACGTGGCCGGGCAGGAACACCTGCTTGCGCCCGGCAAGCTGCTTCGCCGCGCCATCGAGGCGGACCGCCTCGGGAGCATCATTTTATACGGCCCCCCGGGATGCGGAAAAACTTCGCTGGCCGAGGTCATTGCTAAAGTCACGCAGCGCAATTTTGTCCGGACCAGCGGCGTGCTGGCCAATGTGGCCACCCTGCGGACCCTCCTTCAGGCGGCCCGGCAGACCCGGCAGGCCTACGGCCGCGAAACCATTCTCTTCATAGATGAAATTCACCGCTTCAACAAGGCCCAGCAGGATGTCCTTCTTCCGTATGTTGAAGACGGTTCCATCACGCTGGTGGGCGCCACCACGCACAATCCCTTTTTCTTTATCAACACGCCGCTCACGTCGCGGTCGCAGATTTTCGAGCTCGAGGCGCTTTCCGAAAAAGCGGTGGTGACACTGCTGCGGCGCGCTTTGGAGCGTGACCGTGAAATGACGGCCCGCAACGCATCCGCGGACGACGATGCGCTGGAACACCTGGCGAGGGTGTGCGAGGGCGATGCCCGCCGCGCGCTGAACGCGCTGGAAATCGCAGTGCTGACCACGCCCCCGGATGCCGCCGGCCGGGTGCGCGTGACGCGCGCCGCCGCCGAGGAATCCATTCAGAAAAAAGCCGTGGTGTATGACCACGACGAAGACGGGCATTACGACACCATCTCCGCGTTCATCAAAAGCGTGCGGGGTTCCGATCCCAATGCGGCGGTCTACTGGCTGGCGAAAATGCTCTATGCGGGCGAGGATCCGCGTTTCATCGCGCGCCGGCTGATCATTCTCGCCTCGGAAGACATCGGCAATGCGGATCCGCGGGCGGTCACGCTGGCGGTTTCAGTGCTGAATGCGGTGGAGTTTGTCGGCATGCCCGAGGCGCGCATCGCGCTGGCGCAGTGCACGACCTATCTGGCCACGGCTCCGAAGAGCAATGCGGCCTACATGGCGGGGGAGGCGGCCATGACGGACGTGAAGGAGGGCCGCACACTTCCGGTTCCCCGGCCGCTGCGGGGGGCGACCTACAAGGGCGCTGAACAGCTCGGCCACACGGGCTACAAATACGCGCACGATTATGAAGAAGGCTTTGTGGACCAGGAGTATGCTCCGACCACGAAGATTTACTACTCTCCGACCGACCGCGGATATGAGGAAACCATCCGCAAACGGATCGAACACTGGAACTCATTGAGGAGCAAGTCACGAAAACGTCAGTCCTAGAACAGAAAGAACGCCTGCGCGAAATCATTGCGGCCCGCCGCCGGAATCTGGATCAGGCATGGATCTGGTCCGCCAGTCGCGCAGTGGCCGGCTCCGCGGCGGCACTTTCCGAGTTTGCGGCGGCCGGAACGGTGGCCTGCTATCTTGCCCTGCCCGCGGAAGTGCAGACCGAACCGCTGATCAGCCTCTGCCGGCAGGCGGGCAGGAACGTCTGTGTGCCGGCCCTTGATCCGCAGACCGGCCGCTACAGCTTTGCGCGGCTGCGGACGGACGAAAAACTCGTCGTCGGCGAGGACCGGACCGAACAGCCCTGCACCCCCTGCTGGACTGATCCGCGGGAGATTGATCTGATGATTGTGCCGGGCATTGCATTTGACGCCGCCGGCGGGCGGCTTGGCCGCGGCGGCGGCTGCTACGACGCGCTGATGGCGGCATTCCGCGGGCCCCGCATCGGGCTTGCCTTTGAGTGCCAGATGCTGGAGCGGGTTCCGCGCGAAGCGCATGACGAGACCGTGAACATCATTGTCACGGAAGAGCGGATTTTGAAAATACAACCGGATGGGGGAAACAAACAATGAGATGGGACCAGATTGACGTGCCCTGGTGGCTGCCGACGTGGACGGCGTTTGTCGGCATTCTGATGGGGCTGATGGCGGGTTATCTGCTGATCAACCTGCTGGAACGGCGGCGTGCCGGCCGCGCCCAGCTGGATTCAACACGAATCCTTTCCGATGCCCGCAAGGATGCAGAGCATATCCTGAAAGAGGCCCGACTGAAGGCCCAGGACATGCAGATTCAGGCGCAGCAGGACTTCGAGAGGGAGACGAGGGAGCAGCGCGATGAACTGCGGATGCTTGAGGCGCGCATCATGCGCCGCGACGCGAACCTCGACCGAAAGCTCTCCATGCTGGAGAAGAAAGAGGAAAAGCTGGAACAGCAGCAGGAGGAGCTGAACGACAGGAAATCACAGATGGAGGCCCGTCAGCTGGAGCTGGAACAGCTGATCAGCACGAAAAAGGCGGAGCTGGGGAAGATTGCGTCACTGTCACAGGAGGAGGCCCGCGCCCAGCTGACCCGGATTCTGGACGAGGAAATCCGGGCCGATGCCGGCGTGCTGATTCGCCATATACAGGACGAGGCAAAAGAAACCGCCGAAAAGAAGGCGCGTGAAATCATTGCGGGAGCCATTCAGCGCTATGCCGCCAGCCAGGTCAGCGACATGAGCACCTCTTCGGTTCCGCTGCCCAATGAGGAAATGAAGGGGCGCATCATCGGTCGCGAGGGCCGGAACATACGCGCGCTGGAGGCCGCCACCGGCGTGGACATCCTGATTGACGACACCCCGGAAGTGGTCGTGGTCTCCGGGTTCGATCCGCTGCGCCGCGAGATCGCGCGGGTTACGCTCGAGCGCCTGATCGCGGACGGAAGAATTCATCCCTCGCGCATTGAAGATACCGCCCGCAAGGTGACCGAGGAGGTCGAGGAGATTGTGAGAGAGTCGGGCGAGGCGGCTGTTTTTGAGTTGGGCCTGCAGGGGGTGGATCCCGAGCTGATACATACGCTCGGCCGCCTGAAGTACCGCTACAGCTTCGCGCAGAACGTGCTGCAGCACTCCATCGAGATGGCCCATCTCATGGCCATGATGGCCGCCGAGCTGGGGTTGGATGTGAACATCGCCAAGCGGGTGGGCCTGTTCCACGACATCGGCAAGGCTCTCGATCACAAGGTCGAGGGCGGTCATGCGACCATCGGCGCGGATCTTCTGCGCAAATACGGCGAGCAGCCGGTGGTGGTGAACGCCGTGGGCGCGCATCACGGAGACATTGAGCCGGAAAGCATCTATGCCACGCTTGTGGAGGCGGCTGACGCGATGAGCGCGGGGCGTCCCGGCGCGCGCGCGGAAACCACCCAGATATATCTGAAGCGGCTGACCGATCTCGAAAACATCGCCAGCAGCTTCCGCGGCGTTGAAAAGAGCTATGCCATCCAGGCCGGCCGCGAAATCCGCGTGATTGTTGAGCCGTCCAAGATTGATGACAATCAGGCCCTGCAGATGGCCCGCAATATCACCAAACAGATCGAGCATGACCTGCAGTATCCGGGCCAGATCAAGGTCACGGTGATTCGCGAAACGCGTTGCGTGGAATACGCGAAATAGCCTAAGGTCGAAATGTCATGAAAATACTGATGACGGGAGATATTGTCGGACAGCCGGGGCGCACCGCGTTCGCGCGAACCGCCGGCAGAATGCGCGAGCAGCAGGGGGTCGACATGATCATCGCCAACGCGGAAAACAGCGCGGGCGGACGGGGCATCACCCCGGTGATCTGCGATGAGCTTTTCGCGGCTGGAGCGGATGTGCTGACGCTGGGCGACCACACCTGGGACCAGAAAGAACTGGCCCCGTGGCTGAAAAACGCGAAGCGCGTGGTGCGGCCCGCCAATTTTGCTCCGGGATGTCCGGGGACGGGCTGCGTGACGGTCATGGTGAAGAATATCCCGGTCACGGTGATCAGCCTTGTGGGACGCGTTTTCATGTCGCCCTACGACTGTCCGTTCCGGACGGCGGATCAGATCCTTGCGCAGAAAAACCCGCCCGGAGGAATCATCATGGTGGATGTGCATGCCGAGGCCACTTCGGAGAAAATTGCGCTGGGCCGCTATCTGGACGGCCGGGTCAGCGCGGTGGCCGGCACGCACACGCATGTGCAGACCGCCGACGAGGAAATCCTGCCCGGCGGCACGGCCTATATCACGGACCTTGGCATGACCGGTCCGAAGGACTCCATTCTCGGCCGGGACGTGAACTCCGTTCTTCAGAAATTCCTGACCGGGATGCCTTCCAGATTTTCAATTGCCACGGAGAAGGTGGCTTTCGAGGGCGCGCTGGTCACCGTGGATGACAAAACCTGCCGCGCGACCGGGATTGAACGGGTGAGGGAATACATGTGAACGCGCCCGCGAAGCCCGAGGTTTTTTCCGTTACCTCCATCACGCGCCGCATTCGCTTTCTGCTTGAGGAGGAAATCGGAAGCGTGTGGGTGGAGGGCGAAATCTCGAATTTCACGCGGGCGGCTTCAGGGCATTTGTACTTTTCGCTCAAGGACGAGGGCGCGCAGATCAAGGCGGCTTTTTTCCGCGGAAGCCAGACGGGTCTGAACATCGAACCCGCCAACGGAATGCAGGTTCGCGTGCAGGGCGAAGTGACGCTCTATGAAAAAACCGGATCCTGCCAGATCATCGTCCGCAGGATGGAGTCAGCCGGCGCCGGTTCGCTTCAGGAGGCCTTCGAGAAGCTGAAGGCCCGCCTGGAGGCGGAAGGGCTCTTTGCGCCGGATCGCAAAAGGTCCCTGCCGATGCTCCCGCAGCACATCGGCATTGTGACCTCGCCGACAGGGGCGGCCATCCGTGACATGCTCAACGTGCTCGGCCGCCGGTTTCCAAATCTTCACATTGTGATTGCGCCGGTCCGCGTGCAGGGCGAAGGATCCGCAGCCGAAATCGCCGGGGCCATCGGCGACCTGAACCGCCTTGGATATATTGATGTGATCATCGCCGGCCGCGGAGGCGGAAGCATCGAGGACCTGTGGGCGTTCAACGAGGAAGTCGTCGCGCGCGCCATCGCCGCCTCGGCGGTTCCGGTCATTTCCGCCGTCGGGCACGAAACTGATTTCACCATCGCCGACTTTGTGGCCGATCTGCGCGCGCCGACGCCGTCCGCCGCGGCGGAGCTGGTGATTGACGCGAAGGAGAATTTTGAAAATCTTCTCGCGCAGCGCCGGAGGCAGCTTGCGCGCGCGCTGGAGAACCGGTTTCTGAAACTGAAGCAGAGGCTGGTGCGGGCGGAGCACAGTTATGTGTTTCGCGAACCGGGAAACCTGGTGCGGAACTACGTGCTTCGCGTTGAGCATCTGGGCCAGTCGCTCCGCCAGCGGCTGCTGCGCGCCGCGCAGGTTCGCCACCAGCAGGCGGACTCCCTGAACATGCGGCTGGGCCATCTGGCGCAGTCGGTTTTTCAGTCGCACCGCCAGCGGGTGCGGCAGCTTGATGCGCAGCTCCGGGCGCTGAATCCGCACGCGGTGCTGGAGCGGGGCTACAGCGTCACGCGCCGCGCCGACGGAACCATTGTGAAAGATTTTAAACAGGTGAAAACCGGCGAGGCGCTGGCCACGCAGCTCGCGCGCGGCCGGGTGGAATCCACCGTCACCGGAACACAGCTCTAAGGAGTGAACATGAAAGCGGAAAAGAAAAACGAAGATCCGGGTTTTGAAAAGGCGCTCGAGCGGCTTGAAAAAATCGTGACCGAAATGGAAGAGGGCGATCTCAGCCTCGACAAGATGATGCAGCACTTCGAAGAAGGCAGCCGGCTGGTTCAGTACTGCTCCGCAAGGCTCAACGAGGTGGAAAAGAAGATCGAGCAGCTCGTGAAAAAGGACGGCGGAACAGGCACCGCGCCGTTTGAGGCGGAAGCCGAATAGTCCGGCGTTCTAAAGATCGTCAATCTGCACGCGGATTGTGGATTTCTTGAGCGTTTCCTCATCGAAAGGATTCGCCTCGGCGAGCCGGCTGGTGACTCCGGGCAGAATCCATGCAAAGGCGCTCTTCACGGAGCCCTCGTCGCCCTGATAAATGCGGATCACCGGCACCGAATCCGGCAGCACGATTTCCTTCTTGATCAGGTCCTCCTGCGACAGGAGCGCAAACGAGGCCTTGCAGTTCGGGCAGCGGCCTTCGCGGCCGACATCCATGTCGCGCACCCAGAGTTTCTGGCCGCAGGTGGGGCAGCTGCGCTTGAACTCCGCCTGGTCCTGTTCGCGGAAAAGGAAAACGAAGAGCGGCGGACTGCCCTCATCCGGAATGCTGCGGTGGATCGCGTTGAGTTTGTCAATGGAGGTCACATCCATGAAGCGCACCAGCAGGATCAGCGCATCGGCCTCCTGGATTCGTGAAAGCCAGGAGGCGTTGAGGGCCGGGTCCCCGGCCAGCAGGTCCAGGCGCACATTCGTGTTGTCCACCTTCAGTGCGCAGGGGCCGCCGGCGCAGTCCGGGCAGATGCTTTCGAGAAACATTTCCCCCTCATTCTGATACACACACAGGATAAGGGCATGCACATTGCGCTTGCTTGCCGTGTTCATGCCCTCAATGTACCCGAAAGCGGCTTTTTGTTACAAGAAAAATGAAAATTTCCAATGATTGGAACTTTTCCCGCAAAAACTTCCGGGGATTGGAAAATTTTCGATTGCCGCGCGGGGGCGACGCCTGGCTGGATCTGGACGCCGCCCGGCACGAAATCGTTTCAATCCACGCCCCCGCGCTTTCGTTGTCGCCCTGGGAACGGTCGTTTCAATCCACGCCCCCGCGCGGGGGCGAC
>ENA-UPTA01001808-UPTA01001808.1-activated-sludge-metagenome-genome-assembly--contig:-NODE-1808-length-23092-cov-5.541173_pt1 | contig 23092 bp, 27 predicted proteins | sample MGYA00238184_ERZ773361 | MGnify/ENA primary metagenome ERZ773361 (study PRJEB29100, sample SAMN05720205) | activated sludge metagenome | isolation source: anaerobic digester from wastewater... | reverse complement strand
CCGTGATGCCCTTCGTACACATTTTCCCTCGGTTGGATGGCGAGGTGGGGTCGCCCTCAATCTTGTTGATCACTCCCTCCGGCGAAACATGACACTGGACTGCGCAGGTATGCAGGCACATCTTGCATGTACTCTTGATCCACTTCCCCGGCTTCATCGAATTGGCTCGCGCTTGGTTCTCCACCCTCAGCTTCTCTTTCAATGTCCTTTCCTCCTTGCTTTCTTAATTTAACCTGATTGGGGTCGAGTTGCTTCTCCCACTGGCTTTATAAACCTGTACCGCTCCCTGTATAGGTCAAAAGACATGCCAATCTGTTTGTATTATAATTACCTGTAAACACAGGTATTTATATGATGTTGTTTCTAAGAAGAATGTCAGGATGGTATCAAAATCGCGATTGACAAAGAAAGATGAGCCGCATTTATGCAACAAAAGCGGCGTCATCTGAAACATTATGATATCAGTCCGATTTATTTTGTTGAGAAGATGTTTTAAAACAGGCGCCTAAACCTTTTCGCGAGTCGACCCCCGTTAGTTTGATCGCTTTTGGAGAAGAGGACAAGACAGGATATATCGATGCTGGAGGTCGCCAATCCAGCCTTTCCGCTTTTGCGACAGATGCGGCTATTCTGGGACATCCCTCTCAGGGATGTCGGAAGCGTATGCAAGATTCAACAAATTTGGTGTCTCGACAGGCTGCTCTTTGTTCTGAAGTCAAAACATAGCAGTTCTAACGACTTATGGGCATGGAGGCGTCCTGCGTCCATTCCTCGAATGAACCATCATATAACTTTACATTCTCATAGCCGAGAACACGCGACATAATGAAAGCCCATGTCGGACAACACCTGCCGGCATCACAGTAGGTGATGATTTCTTTTGACCTGTCCGGTCCAACAATTTGGGCCACCATTGACGCCAACTCCTCTTTCCTTTTGAACGTTCCAAGCGCCGTATAGGCTTCCGATGCGGGCAGGTTAACAGCTCCCGGAATATGTCCGGTTTTTTTCACAAATTCCTGTCTCCTTTCTCCCCTGTACCATTCCGGTTCTCGCACATCAACAAAACGCGCCTTACCGAGACGGCTGGCCACATAATCTTTACCCACATGCAGGGTCTTGTTCAGGGTACCTTCGTAGATGGTTTTTTTCGGAGTCACCGTTTCCGTGGAAAGTGGCCTTTTTTCACGAACCCATGCTTCCTGGCCGCCATCAAGAATGGAAATGTTTTTTAGGCCCACATACTGGAGAGTAGTCAAAACACGGGGGGCCATAACCTGATAAAAACAGACGTAGGCCTTGCAGATAATCACAACCAGGGAATCTTTGCCAATTCCAAGATCTCCGATTGCGTCAAAGAGTTCATCATCCGGCGGGTATTCTGTGTGTTGTGTGCTTTCCGAGAACGCCCACATGCCGTAATAGGCGCTTATGGCTCCTGGGATGTGACCTTCCCGGTAATCCTCCACCTTTCTGATATCAATCATCACGAGCCGGGGATTGTTCAGATTGGCGGCCAGCCATTCCGTGGACACAATGGGAGAAATATCCTGAGATAAAACAGTCTGGGGCAAAGCAAGAAGAAAAAATAAAATGATCCCTCGCCAAACGATGCCACAAAGCCTTGCCTTCATGAGAATCCCTCCTTTCAGGCAAACATCTGTGAGAGGAAAAATCTTCACATGAACATTTCAAAAATTATCATCCGGTTGGGAATACGCTGAATTTTTTTCAGGATAAGTATACCGCTAAGGCAGGTTCATCACCACAAATATTTAAGGCTTACCGCTAACCTTTCCAATCAAATCATCAACAATCTTAGCGAACATCCGGGATACCTCGGCGTCCTGATGTGTTTCGATAAAAGGATGGCCTTCATCAGAAGCCTCAACGATCAACATTGCCATGGGAATACGGCCTAAAAAAGGTACGCTCATCCGTTGCGCCATCTCTTCACCGCCGCCTTTTTTAAAAATATCCACCACCCCCTGGCAATGGGGACAAACAAAGCCACTCATGTTCTCGATCACACCCAACACGGGAACCTTGACCTGATGACAAAAATTGATCGACTTACGGACATCATTAAGAGATAAATTCTGGGGTGTTGTAACAATAATCGCCCCGTCGATGTCTGGAATCAGTTGCGCAATCGAAAGGGGCTCATCTCCCGTCCCGGGAGGAAAATCCATCACCAGATAATCCAGGCTGCCCCACAGGACCTCTTCGAGCAATTGTTTCATCACCTGCATCTTCATCGGTCCCCGCCAGATGACGGCATCATCCTGATTCCTCAGCAGAAAACCCAGGGACATGACTTTTAAGTTATCGCTGTAATCAACGGGTGCAATCCCGCCTGCACCCGAATAGATTGCCTGACCTTCCAGATGAAGCAATGTGGGTATACTGGGTCCATGAAAATCCATATCCAGCAAGCCGGTCCGAAAACCCTTGAGTGCCAGAGCGCAGGCTACATTCGCAGCAACCGTGCTTTTCCCAACACCTCCCTTTCCTGACAGCACCAGTATCTTATGTTTTATCTTGCCCAGGCGTTCCTGAAGTTCATTATTCTTCGTCTCAGATTCCGGCTGCATACCTGTTCCGGAAGATGCACAGGTTCCTGAAGAACAGGATCCGTCTTTTTTCGAACAGTCCATCTCAGACCTCATCGTAAATAAAAAGTGCTTCTCGTGGGACACAACGCCTTTGGGTAAAAAGGCTACGTCTAACTTTTGTTTCTTCGTGCGGCCAATTATCCCCCGCCGGGAATACTTCTCAGAAAAACAATTTTATCTCCGTCGTTGATCTTGAAGTCCAGATTATCCTTTTTTACAAATATTTTTAAATTATACCAGACAATGGCATTGGAAATAACGCCGTTGTCACCGCCGGTGAATCTTTCATAAAAATTGCGACCGTCGCTGGTGGAAATCTGTTTGAGAAAATCGCCAAGCGTTTCACCCTGGAAATCAACAACCTCTTCGCTCTTGCCCACCCATCCGATTTCTTTTCTGATGACTGCACATTGCACTGCTAATTTTATTGCCATTACATCCTCCCATTATGGATTTGTTGCCGCCATCGGGCTAAATCAAAAAGCATACCACGACCCCATATCGATCCGAATGCCAGCGATATTCCACAAATGGGAGGTTATTTTTTTGCGTCTGCGACTTCAATAGACGCAACAATGCAACCATATACCAATCTATAGTCGCACTCGTGAGACCATTTGTAACAAAAAGCCTTGCTTCCAGTAAAGATACGGACATCTTGGGCAAAAACAGCAACAGATTTAATGCCCACATCCCCCATGCATGCCATGCTGACCACAGGCATTACGAATGGTCAGCTCCATGAGTTCCTGATTCTTCAACGCTTCGATATTACTTTGAACCGTTCCTGCTTTAGCCATATAAACAGAAATTCCCATGGCGTTCAGCATTTCAACTGCCCGCGCACCCATGCCTCCCGTAATCACAACATCGACTGCCTCGCCCATCAACGTCCTTCCCGGATTACATGATCCGTGGGCATGATGCTGATTGTTGTTTTCTCTGAAGCGGGTTTCCCCCGTTTCGGTGTCGTGAATGATAAAAGCAGGTGCGGAGCCGAAATGTGGATACGCACCGCTTTCCAAACCCCGGTTTTCTTGTGTCGGAATACAGACAATCATCAACTATTCTCCTTCTCAGTATTATTATTATTTTCTATAGACCCAGATTTATTATGAAATCTGTCTCGTGTTCCTGTTGATTTGACCTCGTTGCGCAAGCATCTCCTCTTTCTACCTGAACACACCACGATTTCTGCGCCTGGTAACCGGAAATGGTCTTCATGGAGTTCACCGTAAAGATAAGCCCGCAAGAGCGCATCCTTGTGTCCCCTTAAGCCATGGATCAGTTTAATCCCGCTGTTCTCCAGCATGATCTGCAGAGGTTTTGAAACAGCGCCGCAGAGAAGGACCGAAACGCGCTCCTCCTGCATCAGAGAAAGCTTCATCGTATCGTTGCAGAGAGACCAGTCAATACAGTCTTCAGCCTTGATTTCCCGGTCTTCAACGTCAACAATCAGAAGGGTATCCGAAAAATCCAAAACGGTAGACACGTGATTTTCCCAGACGGGCATGGCTATCCTCATATTCAACACTCCACAGAATGTACAAGAACAAAATACATGCCATATGCATCATCGCCGTCTTTTACAGACTGATCCTGAGCATTATCGGATATTTCGGCGATCATCCGTAAAAAAAACCGGGGCATTAAAAAAATGGAGGGGGGTAATTTCGCTACCAATTCATGCCAACAAGTAGCAATAATGCGACCTTTTTTAATCGGGATGCTTATGGCCGGGCAGCGTGATGCCGAGGGATTTGATCTTGCGGAAGAGGGTGCTTTTATGAATGCCCAGTTCTCTTGCGGTTTTGATACGATTCCATTGATTCCGACGAAGCGCATTCGTAAGAAAGATGGATTCCATGTCTTTAAATCCCATCAAATCCGAGTACTTAGACGAATCCAAAGCAGAGAGCAGCCGAACGGACTCCGGAAGATGCTGCCGTTCAATCATGTTTTTCTTACACAGGATAAAGGTATGTTCGATGATGTTTTTCAACTCACGAATGTTGCCGGGAAAATCGTAAGCCATCAGGCAGGCCAGGGCGTCGTCCGAAATACCGAGAATCTGTTTATTCTGCATCAAGTTAAACTGCATAATGAAATGTTCGACCAGCAGCGGAATATCTTCTTTCCGTTCCCGCAGAGGCGGCAGTTCGATGCGCATGACATTAATCCGGTAGAAGAGGTCCTCACGGAATTTTCCCTCCTTAACCAGATCCTGTAGTTTTCTGTTGGTGGCCGTGATCACACGGACATCCGTCTTATAACTCTCGACACTGCCCAGTGGCTCATAGGTACCTTCCTGCAACACCCGCAGCAGGCGGATTTGCAGAGCAGGAGAAATATCCCCGATCTCGTCGAGAAAGATGGTCCCCTTGTCGGCCAGCTTGAAGCGCCCCGGTTTGTCACGTTTGGCGTCCGTAAAAGCACCGGCCTTGTAACCAAAGAATTCCGACTCCAGCAGGGTATCCGGCAACGCACCACAGTTTACGGTCACAAGGGGTTTATTTTTCCTCGAACTAAGCTGATGAATCGCCTTGGCCAGAAGTTCCTTACCGGTGCCGCTTTCTCCCTCAATAAGAATGGCCGCATTGCTCTGGGATATGTCAGGCAGAATTTTGAACAGGTCGTGCATACGGTGGTTCTTGGAAACAAAATCCTCGAAACCGTAACTTCTTGATATTTCTTTTCTTAACGTCTCAACCACGCTGATGTCGCGAAATGTTTCCACCGCTCCGATAATATTTCCGGAACGATCTTGCAAAACGGCTGTAGAAATACTGATGGGAATACGCAGACCTGCGGCATTGACAATATGGACCGTTTTATTAACGACGGGCTGCCCCGTGGTTAATGTATGGCGCAGAGCGCAATCTTTTTCGCATATTTCCGCCTTCAAAACATCCTTGCACAACTGCCCGATGGCTTCATCATGCTCTACCCCCGTAATCGCTTCCGCCGCACGATTGAAAGACGTGATCCGCCAGTCATGGTCGACGGTAAAAACACCGTCCGCAATGGAATCCAAAATGAGATCGCGTTCTGTACCCATTACTCATTCTCAACGAAATTAAATACGATTTTCTCAAGCTTTTAGGCTGTTGAGAGCAAGGACCATGCCCAAAGAAATTAATCGACAAGGGTCCTGCATTATATCGAAAAAAACCGCCTTGTCGGTTGGCATGGAACTCGCTTAACACCTTTCCAATTGTACATGAATTATGTACTATACATCTCATTCAATTGAAAGGAGGTATCATGATGAAAATTGCGGTCATTGCCCCTGGCGCGCTGCCAGAGGAAGCAAAAATGGCGATGAAAGCGGATATGCTTTCCTATGCCGAACCGGGAACAACCCTGGAGGTTTTTGCCGTCGAGGAAGGTAAAATCGCCGTCGCAGCCGATCTGGATTTGAAGGCCCCTTCAACCGTGGCGCTGGCCCAGAAAATCGAAAATCAGGGATTCGATGCGATCATTCTGGACGGCACCTGTGACTTCTCTCTGGTGGCTGCGCGGAGCGCAGTCCGGATTCCGGTGGTCGGAGCCGCTTCGGCGACCTATCACCTTGTTTATCAGTTGGGCGGCAAGTATGCGGTAATCAGCGTTAACGAAAAGATCAATCCCACCTTTCTCCGGGCCATTAAACTGGCCGATTGCGAAAACCGATTGACCTCCATGCGGGCTCTGAAACGGCCCTTTTCCGTTCCCATGGATAGTCTGCCCTATACCCCGGAAGAACTGGAGGAGGAAATCGCGGAAATCGCAGCAAAACAAATCGAAGAAGAAGGCGCCCAGATAATCGTCGTAGCTTTTACCCTGCTTAACCTTTTTGTCAAGCCCGGCGCGTTGGAAAGATTATCATCCCGGCTGAACGCTGTTTTTGTCGATTCCCAGGCAATAGCCTTCAAGACAGCGGAAATGCTGGTGCGTTTGAAACTGAGTCACAGTGAGCGGGAATACCCCCTTTTATAAGCGACACGATCAGCGAAGTCTTTCTCAAAAAACAAAAAAGGGGGCTGACTCAGCCCCCTTTTTTAATCATCCATCATGTCAAGGGTTTAGGCGCAGGGTATTTTTACGGACGGCTGCACCGAAATATGCCATGCCGCCGCCCTCGCTGATCGTCTGCATGACAGACGCAACATCGACGACGATGACTCCTGAGAGAAATGTTACGCCCAAAGGTTTAAATATTTCAGGGATAAAGGGGGTTGATGCGCCCAGGAGCACCACCTCGCGGCAATTTTTCGCCGCCTCAATCAGCCCATCAGCGGTTCCGTTGATCAAAGACGTGGAGGTAATCACGGCAATGTCGCAGCCGGGCAGTTCTTCATAAGCATGCGTGGCAGGCAATACCCCCGCCTCCCGGTCTTCATCGATTTCGAAAATGACCAGTTCCCGCACCAGCTTCCGGATGGGATTCACCAGGGGTCCAAAGTACCCGACCATCCCAACCCGGTCTTCCGCTTTCAGCTGTAGCATGTTCAGTATATCACCACCGGCCTGCTGAGCCGACACATCGTTGACCAGGGCATTGACCGCGCTCAGTCCCAAAGCCGATTCAAGCAGGGAAGGAGATCCGAAGCACTCCACGATCTCATGACTCGACTTTCCCTTCAGGGGACGCTTTCCCGTAAAGACGGAACATCCATGATACAGGCCCTCCTTGAAGGTGAAGGCCACGCCGCAACGATCCCCTTCCAGGCAAACACCGGTATAACCCAGACCCATACGTACATCGACAACCTGCCTTTCAGGACAGTGCTCTCTGACGTACTTTTTTACCTGCTCAGCAACAGACATTTTAATAATCCCTCCGCCATGGCTCCCGCCGGGTCAGAAAATAATCCCGAATAGCTTCTTTAATCGTATCCGTTGCCAACTGAGCGCAATGCTCATCTTCCTGCGGCAGTCCCTGTAATCCATCCAGAATATCCGACGCCTCAATCATGAGCGCCTCACTGATCGTTTTTCCATGGGCAAGTTCCGCCCCCATGTTCCCAGACGCGACAGAAGTAATGCAGCCGCTTGTCGCAAACCGCACATCGACAATCTGCTCGTCCCTCACCCGCAGAAAGAACTCCATTTCATCTCCACAACTGCCGACCATTTTACCGTATCCTTCCGGTCGATCTATCTGCCCCATATGGTGCGGATCCAGCCAGTTTTTCAAAACCGCATCGGAATATTTATCCCGAATCCCCTCTTCCAGAGCATCTCTGACCGCTTGCGCAGCCCTTTCCAATTCTTTTTCATCCATCAATTCCCTATCTCCCTGTCAAAACGGATATTTTTCTTTCGTACCCCGCCTCTTCCATGCGAATTCGAATAGATGCCAGAGGTCCTGTGCCAGAAAGATCAAAATACATGCCAAGCCAATTCTCTAGTGCCGGCAAGCAAATCATCATGATCTCAAGCAGTTATAAATAATGACCTCTGAGCAAACAAAATATGGTCGCATATTTGCGACCAAGCCGGATTTCCGACGCTAAAAAAAGCAATCCCCTGTCTGCACGTAATTTTCAGTCAGACAGAGGATTGATGATAAATCCGCGCCATTCAATATCTCGGCGGAGGCAGCTTCTTTACCTTCACCTTGGCCACCGACTCCATGGCTCCGGATACATAACAGGTCCACTCAATACCCCACCCGAGCAGGGTGTTAAATTGACCACCACCCAGACGGGTTATGGGGTTATGAAAGACGGTCCGGTTTGTCGCATTGGAAATACCGATGACTTCAGGGTGAATACCTTCCGTCAAAACAGCATAGCCGGTCAAAAAGCCAAACCGGGAGTACGCCTTCAGCCACCGCCGAACGCCTCTTGGAAAGCTCAGTCATTCAAGAAACTCAAACTGGGCAGCGTCACCGCATCCATGAGTACAAGCCGGTCGTGATCCTTGATCGGCACATCAAGCATGCCGTCACCGATACGCTTCTCATCCAGGTACATTCTGTAATGCGCGTCAAGATGCCCTTCTTTCCCAACCATCAACTCATAGACATTTCCCTTCTCCGGCAGTTTAATCGCTTTCAACCAGTCTCCCAGGGTGGATCCTTCGGGAAGTTCCATGACCCTTTCACCCCAACCGAGGATCTTGCGCACGTTGAGTATTGCTCCAATTGATACTAACATGACATATCCCTCCTTTCGATAACATCTTCCGTTAAAATCGACTGCTACTGGCGAAGCAGCGGAACGCCACAACACACCATTACCTATGTGTTTTATCGTGAAGGCACTCTCATGATCAGATGCGAATCGGGGACGGAAGCCAACAGCAACCGGCGGCTGGTCGGCAACAAGGCACGTGGAACGGGATGATCCGGAGAAAATGAACAACAGTTTTTTCAGGTGTGTTATCAAAGAACGTTTGCTTCGTTTCTCCAAAAACGCCATGGGCCTTCATGATTATCGACCCACCCTGCTTTACTGTCTGTTCGTCTGTGTGATTTAAAATCTCTTTCTATATAAACTAATTTCTGTAATCTTGCTTGTCAATCCGTCATATCTGTTTGTTGACGATCGACCGGGTGTGACTCCGCCTTAATAAAATAAGGCAGATAAAAAATTACACGCTGCCCTTCATCCGTATTTGACTTCTTTTTTATTTGATAAATAATTCCATATAGTTATAATATCTTCCACGCAGGGAGCCTCGGTTTCCACGACGGCCTGAGCCCTTAACTGGGCTTGCGTGACCGAACGGTCATAACGGATACGCCCCGCTATTTCTGATCCTGAAAGAACAGCCTGTTTCTCGATGCGCTCCGTCATTTGGGGATTCAAATCCCACTTGTTCACACAGACGGCGGCGGGAATACTGAAGTGCCTTGCCAGAGAAAGGACCCTTTCCAGGTCATGTTCCCCGGACACTGTCGGCTCCGTTACCACCAGAACTTGACTGGCTCCCGTAATGGATGCAATCACCGGACAGCCGATTCCCGGGGGGCCGTCCACAATAATCATGTTACCCTGTTCCTCCGCCGCAATGCGTGCCGCCTCGCGACGAACCGTAGACACCAGCTTGCCGGAATTTTCGGCGGCAACACCCAGCCGGGCATGCACCATGGAACCGTAAGGGGTTTCCGAAACCATCCATTCACCGCAGAGACGCTCCAGGAAATCGACAGCCTGGACCGGACAGATCCGGACACAGACACCGCACCCTTCGCAGGAAATCGGATCTACTGTAAAAAGCGTTTGCTGCCCCGGTTTCTGTATTTCTTTTATGGCTTCAAAGCGGCAGGCATCGGCACAAACACCGCAACCGATACAGTGTTCCGGGCGTATGAACACCTCCCGACCGCTGTAAAAATTGTGACGCTCCTTAACCTGCGGACGAAGAACCAGATGCAGGTCCGCCGCATCTACATCACAATCGGCAATGACAGGCTGATCGGCCAGACGGGCAAACGAGGCCGTCAGGCTGGTTTTTCCCGTACCTCCCTTGCCGCTGATGACAACCAGTTCCTTCACTTTTCCCGACCCTTTCCCGTTTCCGGCGGTTTTGTTCCGGTGATGATGTAAAGCGCCGCCCAGATCGGATCATGACTTTCAAACAGTTCTCCCTGGCGGACGCCCATAAAGTATTCCGCATGCACCTGGAAATGTTCCGCCATGGTCTTCTCAATCGCCTTTAAATCCGTGTGCCGGATCTTGCGGACATAAGAATCGGGATCAGATATTTTTCCCTTGAAAAAGGCTGATTCCGCATTCAACAGCATGACGATGATGCGGCCGCCGGGCCGCAGGACCAAGGCTGTTTTCGCCAGCGCTTTCCCGTAGTCTTCAATGAACTGCAGGGACACGATATAAATGACCGCATCAAATGAAGATTCCGGCAAATTTACATCCTCGATCCCGGCCGTAATGGTTCGGATCTGATCCGGTGCATGGCCTAAGGCTTCCCGGGAAACATCAAGGCCGGTCACCCGGAACCCCTGTTTGCTCAATTCTCCTTCAATAAACGCGGGACCGCAGCCGACACTCAAAATTTCACGGCATCCTGACAGATGCGTTAACAGATAATCCCGTTCAACCTGAAAAACGGCCTGCCAGAAATCCTTGCGGCAGGACTCGACATAGCGCTCCATTGCCTTGGGATCTTCATTAAAACGATGATTTTCTTCGTCCTTCATGATTCACGCCACATTCTTGGAACGGACGACCGCGTAAAAATACCTTCCTCCAGCCGGTATTCGTCTCAATTTTCCCGACTCGACCAGGCTTTCCATGCGCTTCAGGACCTCTGTCGGATGAATGCCCAGACCACTCGCCACTTCGGATGAGGTGCAGGGTCGTCTGCTGAGCAACGCCACAATGTCGCCTTCTCTGGATTCGGGAATATCGGATTTCATGATTTCTTGATCAGCTTTTTCCATAATGATGTCGACCTTACCCGGGAAAATTTCCTGAAGAGCGGACAGCTGTTCCAGGGAAAGCGGGCAGGCAAATCCTTCGGACGGCGGACGGCAGACGGTGTTGAGATGGGTTATCGCCGGGCCGATGCGTTCCACCAGTTTGGCAATCTTTTTCACCTCCGCATTGACACCCGTTACACCTGCCAGCAAGAGAACCTCAAGCCAGACTTCACCCGGAAAACGCCGGGTGAAATCGACCAACCCTTCGACGATCCTGTCAAAAGAAAGAGCCGGGTGAGGACGGTTTACATACTGGAACAACGCTTCATCTCCCGCATCTAAAGAAGGCAGGACAATATCCGCTTTCATTAACGCGTCCTGTACCTCCGTCATCCACAATAACGATCCGTTGGTTAAAACCGTAACGGGAATGGCCGTCATTTCCTTGATACCGCAGATCACCGCTTTCATAACACGGTTGAGGGTCGGTTCTCCGGAACCGGCCAGGGTAATGAAATCCACATCTGCGTGCTGCGTTAACTTCTCCCGCAGCTCCGTCAGAATCACCTTCGCCGGTATGTAGTCCCGTCGTTCCAGCGTCTTGTGTGTGGTCGTTCCGAGCTGACAGTAAACGCAGTCATAACTGCAGACTTTATGCGGCACCAGATCAACTCCCAGAGATCTTCCCAGACGTCTTGATATGACCGGCCCGTAAACATGTCTGAGTTCAGTGCCGCTCATCATTCACTCCCGCAGGCGGATTGTCCACACCGCTCATTGCGACCACAACAGGTCCTGCCCGTTTCTTCAAAAGCACACCCACCGCTTTTTCCAGCCAGGCCGCCGCTGTCGGCGCCTTTCATGATAAATCCCGCGCCGCCACTGATCAGTCGGTGAACTTTTCCGTTGCATTCCGGGCACTGCACAACCGGTGCTTCATTGATCCCCTGCCAGCGCTCAAATCTCAGGCTGCAGGATTCGCATTCATACTCATAAGTCGGCATTCTTCATGCTCCTTGTCTTTCATCATATTCAAAATCTTTTGCCGTAGATCTTCAAAGGTCCGGCGATATTCCGGAAGTGATTCGACCACCAATGCCCCTCGTGAATAGACTTCCGCGATCCGCCTGTCTTCCGGTATTTCCATCAGAAGTGGAATATGCTCTTCTTTACAAAAACGGTGAACCCGATAATCACCCACACCCATTCTGTTCACAATCACCCCGAAGGGAATGCCGATCACGCGCACCATATCAACAGCAAGCTTGAGGTCATGGAGGCCAAAAGGCGTGGGCTCCGTAACCAGCACAACCAGATCCGTATCGCGGATCGCAGCGATCACGGGACATGAGGTACCGGGGGGTGCATCAAGGATTGCCGGTTCACCGCTTCGCAGACGCGATTTCACACTGCGGATAAGCTGCGGTGCAGTGGCGACACCGATGTCCAGGCGTCCCTGAACCAAACGGATATTGCCCGAATTCAGTACACTGACCGTGCCTATCCGCTTGCCCACCTCATGGATGGCCTGTCTGGGACAGATGCGCATACAACCGCCGCAACCGTGGCACATCTCCGGAAATATCAACGGCGTCGTACCGAAGGAAACGATCGCATGGTATTCGCAGAACCGGCCGCATTCACCGCAACCGTCGCAGAGGGCTTCCTCGATCTGCGGGATGGGCATGGTGATGATTTCCTCCGTCGTCAATTGCCCCGGCAAAAACAGATGGGCATTAGGCTCTTCAACGTCACAGTCAAAAAGACTGATATCGGAACCCCATACCCGCGCCAAATTGACGGAAACCGTCGTCTTCCCGGTTCCTCCTTTTCCGGATGCTACGGCAAGGATCATCCGGCACCTCCCTTGTGCGACCTTAATACGCTAATATCAGAACGGCGCTTACAATTATGACAACAACCCGAAGTTCCACGCCGTGTCCGGCTTGCTCGGTTCAAGGACAAATTAACCGCCCTTACTTTTCTCGGGCATAAGGCCAGGCCATGATGCCCCCTTCCATAACCTTGACATTGTTCCAGCCGTTTGCCGCCAGGACCAATGCCGCCTCATATCCTCTCAGAGATATTTTGCAATAACAGACGATTTCCGCATTTTTATCCGTCGGGAGTTCATTGAGCCGTCTGCGCAAGGCCCCCAGCGGAATCAGTATCTCTCCGATACCCAGACGCATGGATTCGAATTCAACGGCATCGCGGATGTCTAAAATAAAGAGCGGGACTCCCGCATCCATTTTTTCTTTCACTTCCGTGGCACTCAGCCCTTTCATGCGATTCTTTATTTTGTTCTGCATCACATGCGCTGTGGCAATGAAATGATCGATGGCCAGGGAAAACGGCGGTGCATAAGGCAAATCCGCATTCACGATATCTTCCACGCAGAGTTTTCCGGAAATAGCCATGGCCCACTGCGCAATCTGTTTGGCCACATCACCCGGGCCGACACACTGCGCTCCCAGTATCCGGCCGCTTTCTTTTTCCACAACAAGCTTGGTAACGAGAAGCTTTCCGTTCATGAATATGGGCTTATCGGGACTTGAATTAACCACGGTGACAACATCGAAGCCGGCTTTTTTTGCTGAGCGCTCCGTCAGGCCGGTTACACCGGCGGCATATTCAAAAATCTTACAAATGCCTGTCTGAATCGTACCTGGGAATTTAACCGTATTGCCCAGAACGGCATTTTCTCCGGCAATGCGACCCTCAAGATTGGCCAGATCACCGTAAGGCGCATGTACTTTCGCACCAGTGATGCGGTTGGTAATTTCAATACAATCGCCGGCCGCATAGATATTCGGATCAGATGTCTGCATGTACTCGTTGACCTTAATACCTCCGACCTCACCGATCTCCAGCCCGGCCTCAGCGGCCAGTTTGGTATTCGGCCGTACACCAACCGCCACGACCGCCAATCCACACGACAATTCCGTTCCGTTGGAGAGCTTCACGCCTTCAAGTTTGCCATTCTGCCCTAAAAAGGCCGCCACCCCATAATTTGTAATCACGTCAACCGATTGGCTGCGGACATGATTCTCCACCAGTTTGGCCATCTCCCAATCAAGAAACGTGAGGAGCTGAGGCATCATTTCGATCACCGTAATGTCGATGCTGGCCAACTGCAGCGCTTCACAGGTTTCGATACCGATTAACCCGCCGCCGATGACCACAGCCTTTTTAATTCTTTTCTCGTCTCTGATTTTCCGCAAGTAGTCCGCGTCCTGAAGTCTCTGAAGCGTCGTGATGCCCTCCAGATCGGTCCCCGGAACGGGCGGCATATTGGGCGTAGCGCCGGTTGCGAGAATCAACGCATCATAGGCCAGTTCGTCCGTTTCCCCGGTGCGCAGATCCCGGCAGGTGACTTTTTTATTCATGCGATCAATGGCAACAGCCTCGGTTTGAACACGCGCCTGGACTTTTTTGGCATTCATGTAAAACGTCGGATTGCGAACGATTCCGGTCGGTGTGCACAGCAGCATATTCCGATCGTCGAAAAAACCCCCGACATAATAAGGATAACCGCAGGAAGCCATCGAGAGATCCGCTTCCTTTTGGATAATGATCACTTCCGCCTCTTCATCAAGACGCCTTGCTTTGGCCGCCGCCTTCGGTCCGGCGGCCGAACCGCCGATCACGATGATTCTTCGCATTTAAATCTCCCTTCTCCTCAGTGAATTTACCATCCCAAATGATTATATAAGACTATCTTTGCCGCCACGCTGGAAAAACCACATAAGGTCCTGCCGACGTTTGCCACCTTCCGACCTGAATATCTAAGACCAATGCCCTGCCACATCGGCCGCGCCAATCTCCGGAAGAGATCCCCGGCGGTATTGCTCCAGAGCCTCAGCCACGGTTGCCGCATCCGAATGGAAAATCTTAATGCCCGCAGCCGCCAAAACATGAAACGCCTTCGGGCCGCAATGCCCTGTTACCAGGGCCTTGGCTCCCGCGCGGGCAATGGCTTCCGCGGATTGAATGCCCGCACCCTGGGAGGCATGCACACCTTGTTGGTTGTCCATTATTTCAAAGGTTTCGGCGTCCAAATCATAAATGATAAATTTCGGTGCGCGACCGAAACGACTATCCAGTGGAGAATCAAGATGATCCCCTGTCGTCGTAAAAACCACTTTCACCATTATTCTCCTTTCATATATGTATACAAGCGTTAACGTGTCTCCTGCGCGAAATCACAGAAACCGGGCTCCTCATCAGGACAGCAGGAACCCGGTTTGCCAGAAGGCAAAACTTCTCTTTTCTCTCAACTTCTAACGTTGAGCCCCCCTTATACTTTTTTTTCAGACTCAATATCTTCGAGTCGCTTTTTGATCTGATCCAATTCAGATTGCAGAAAATCGGCCTGGGTCTTAAGCGCCTGTTTCTCCATCTCCGGATCAGCCTGTGAATAAGGTGCCCAATTCCCGTAAGGTGCCCCATAATCACCAAAACGCTTCCAGCCCGGACGGCCTGCCGCTGCAAAACCCTGACACCATCCACGGCCGCCGTTGCGGAATCCACGGCCACGGCCAAAAAATGAACCTGTGCCGCCTCCCGGTATCATATTGGCGTACCCCGGGCGGTCATATCCGGCACAAAATCCCATACCACGGCCGGTCATCGCTCCCATACCCATCGGTCCGGTTCCATTTCCTCTTGGCATTGCTCTTTCCTCCCTTCTTAATTGTTGCCTGTTCTCTCTCTAATCATATTCGCCCCGCATTCCGGGCACTTGCGTTGAAAACACGGTATGCCCTGTTGATGCGGTTCTTTTTTCCCACACTGCGGGCAAACACAGAAACCTCCCGCTCCGGCACCAAACATACCTCCCTGACGGCCGGCTCCCTGTCCGCCGCGGCCTTGGCCGCGTCCGCCGCCCTGGCCCATTCCCCCGCCTTGTCTTCCGTTCATGACACTTCCCTCCCTGTAAAACCCCCGCCTGTTTGAAAATTGACGTCGACCCCGCCCACAGCAGCCGGGCATCAAATAAGCATCGCCTTTAATACCTGACGTCATCCAGGCTTCAATCACTTCTCGAAGATCACCGGTGACAAAAGAAATGACCTGAATGCCGTTCGCCATCACAATCTCATGCAAAGATCTGGTAATCGCCCCGCATATTAACGTATCGACATCCAGCTCCGACAGACGAAAAGCCTTCTGGACCGGCAGTTCATCACCCAGAGATTCCTCCTTTTCACGCACCACCTTTCCGGCTTCGACTTCAACCACAAGGATCTTGCGTGTTGTATCGAAAACCGGGGCAATTCGATCTTCCCAGACTGCAAACGCGGCTTTTTTCATTCTGTCATCTCAAAAAAATCATTTCCTACTGATATACAGGCATGCATTATGCCAAGAGAAGAATCTTATTATCTATAAGTTAATATGCTGTTATTTATAGACTATTTATTATGGATGCTTTGACGAAACGGGAGATACCATAGCGTCTACGCTACGATATCTGAACGAGACAGGTGCAACAATGCTACGATTTTCGCGTGGATCGGCCATCCGATGCGGGTAGGGGAATACCCATTTTTTTCATCCGGCGCAGGAGCGTCGTCTTATGAACACCCAGCTCCTTCGCTGCCCTTTCACGATTGTTATCATTTTTTTTCAGGGCGTTACGAATCAACTGGGATTCGAGCGCTATACGGGCTTTCTGGAAATCGGGAGTCAGGGAAGTCGATAGTTGGGGTATGGTCAATTCTTCAGGAAGATGTTTCGTTTCAATCATTCCCTCATGGCACAAAATAAATGAACTTTCTATCACGTTTTCCAGTTCCCGGATATTACCCGGCCATTCGTGGGCCATGAGCAGGGACAGGGCCTCTGTTGAGATGCCGGAAACGGATTTACGCTGCAGATGATTGAAACGTGCAATGAACTGGTCAACCAGAAGCGGAATGTCTTCCTTGCGCCGCCGGAGGGGGGGAAGTTCTATCCGCACCACGTTAATGCGATAATACAGGTCCTCGCGGAATTGGCTTTGACGCATCTGTTCCACAAGATCCCTGTTGGTGGCGACAATCACCCTGATGTCCGTCGTTTCCGGCCGCGTCGCCCCCAGTGGTTCAAAAGTTCTTTCCTGAAGAACCCGCAACAATTTTATCTGGATAGCCGGACTGACCTCTCCAATTTCATCCAGGAAAAGGGTACCATGGTTGGCCAGGGTGAATCGACCCGGCTTGTCCTTGCCAGCCCCGGTAAAAGCCCCGGCTTTATAGCCGAAAAGCTCCGATTCAAGCAGGGTTTCCGGCAGGGCGCCGCAATTAACCGCAATGAAAGGACCCCTTCGGCGCGAACTCAAGTCATGGATCGTCCGGGCAACGAGTTCTTTTCCCGTTCCCGTTTCGCCCAGAATGAGAACGGTGCTCTCACTGGCAGCAATGGGCGGTAGAATTTTAAAAATCCTATGCATAAGCGGGCTGCGACTGGACAGATCGCCGAGAAGAAAACGGCTCTCCAATTCGAGTCTTAACGCCTCCAACTCGGACAGATCACGAAAGGTTTCTGCGCCACCAATCACTTTTCCCCCGCTGTCGCGGAGAACCGCCGTTGAGATACTGATAGGAAGACGATTTCCATCATGATTAATGATGTACCCGGCTTTACCGATGACCGGTCGGCCTGTTTTCAGGGTTTTTTGCAGGGCGCAATCCACCCCACACATGCTGGACCGGAACACATCGGCACATCTGCGCCCGATGGCGTCCGCACGCGATACACCGGTGATCTCTTCCGCTGCGCGATTAAACGATGTGATACACCAATCCTGATCAACCGTAAACACACCATCCGAAATGCTCTCCAGAATCGCTTCCGTCGGTGTAGTCACGATATGAACCTTTTCTTTTTTTCCTTGCCTGCTCATGACATTCGCTCTTTATAACGTTCCCTCAGACTCATTACTGCATAAAAAATATGATGTTATGCTGCTCACTGCTTCTGCAAAACAAAGACATCGATTCATGACCTGACGTGCTTTTACCAAGCCAACCAGGGGTTATTTCACTTTCTTCGGTAGCGTAACATTGCGGAATGAGGAAACAAAACAGCGAGAATTGCTGACAGTCTAGCGGGATATCCGCATTTAAGCAAGATATGTATGAACCGACATGAGAGAAGGCAAAATTCCTAGTTGGGCCACTAAAGATTGCTGACGGCATTGATCTTCGGATCGAGACCGGCCGTTATTTCATCGGCCGGTCTCGATCCTTTATTTTCGTCTATGAACCATGTCTGAAATTCATTCTTTACCAATCCAATCCCCGGGAATCACATATGATCCCCCCACAGGCCTGGGAGCACCAATCCACGAGGTGGCTTCGTCATAGGTTGCAAAGTAATGGTATTTCTTGAACACATCCTGGCTCTCTTTGGTGATCAGATAATCGAGGAACTTTTCCGCAAGAGCTGTGTTCGTGGAGAAGGGGAGTCGCGCTGCCTGGCCGACACCGATGCGTTGAAGATCGGTTTTCCCCAGTTTGACCGTTTCAATTTTATCAGGATACCAGCTGCTTAAATAACTGAAACCGATTATCGCATCCACCTTTCCCATCACCAGGAGCGCGGCCAGTTTGCCAAAATCCTCGCCGTAGGTAACGACATTTTTTCTGAACCGATTCCTCTCCTGAGAACCGAGGGCTTTGTCCACGATTTCCGCGCCCAGCATACCCACATAAACCGTTTCCGGATTACCCAGGGCGATGCGTATCCCCGGCCGGGCCATATCCCTGAGGGATCTAATGCCTCTGGGATTTCCCTTCTGAACGTTGATGGCGGGAACGAAATACCCCATGTTCCGGATCGAGTCTTTAATGATCAGGCCCTTGGCGTCTGCTTTCTTCATGATATCCGGGGAGGGGGCAATAAACACATCGCCCCGCTTACTGAGCATGATCTGGGACAAAAGGGTGCCGATCCCGGCATAACTTACATCGACTTCCGCACCGGTCTGCTTCGCAAAAGCCGCGACAATCTCCTCCATCGGCATCTTAAAGGCGGCGCCGCACATGACCATGATTCTGCTGTCACCGGCATGGCTTACCGCACCCATAGAAAATACGGCAAAGATCATCGTGAACACAACACAGAGCTTCTTCATCATGCTACATACTCCCGATTAATAGAAATACACCCTTTAATGCCCATACGGACAATACCTCTCGAAACCGCATAAAGCAGCAATTCCGGCAACTGTAACACCAAAAAATACGACCGGTTTACCATTGAGAAAATTACCCATGGTACCATTGACGGCCGTCGACCCCGTGGACAGGATAACATCACACCAGTCAATGACTTCCGGTGTCGCCGCTGGGCCATCCACAACAACCCCGGCCCTTTCCTTGCCGATATTGTCTTCGTCCAGATCGACGATTCTTAAGGCGAAGGCCCGGGAAAGGCTTGCAGCCATCGCCGGTTGATACCCGATCAGGGCAATCCTGGATTCTCCATAACGATCCTTCATGTATGTCACAAGCTTCTCCGCGCAAAGGCCCGGCTCCTTGTCACGACAGTGAACCGTATCGGGGACCAGGTTTTCATGACGCATGACGGCATTGAGCGTCGCAACAAATATCGCCCGCTGAAAATTATCGGTTGGATCCAGAGACAGAACATCCCGGACGGATCCCTCATAATTACCAGGCATGTCCGTGAAGGCCTGGCCTTTGGCTCCCTGAAAGTCGGCTTCCATCATGAACTCTTTTCCCCGCATGAGCGGAAAATCATTGCGTTCCGGTTCACCAATGGCTTCCCTGGTGGTCAACGTTCTTGCTGAGAGAACAGTAATGCGTTCATCGGCGATTGATCTATCGCTTATGATCCGCGCCAACTTTTCTTTCAGGTTCTGATAAAAATCCATTTAAAACCTCCTCAACGGGTTACCCCGCGTTAATGGCTTCATAAAGATATACCCCCCCTTTTTCCTTGGTCACCCTTTTCTGTTGAATAATCAAGGCGATGCTTGCTCCCTCCAGCCTTAAATAAGGGCTCTACCTTTCTATATAGAGCGCATGTACAAATGCTATCTTTCACTTCATACGTCAAGGTTTTTTGCATGCTCGTTGTTTCGCGGAATCAATGTTTCTGCTCGCTGTTATGCTTAAACACAGGCAGCTTGCGCCATAATCAGCAATCACGCTCATCACATCCGTGAAAAGTGAATTTTGTGCCGCTCATGTTTAGCAAAAATGCTTCCGGCATGGCCTCTTCAATCCACCAGGCCGCCTTCCTTCCGGTACAATGGCAAGGAACGACATAGCATGGATTGTACCGGCGCAAGGCATCCAGAATAGGCAGGATCTGTGCTTTGGTTTTTCCTGTAAGATGGAAACCGCCCATGATGGCAAATATCCGCTTTTCGCCGGTCAGCCTGATGGCCTGGTCTATCGTATTGATAATACCGGCATGGGCGCAGCCTGTGACAATAATCAAACCCTTGCCTTTGAGCATCATGGCTATGGCGGAGTCATCCGAGAAATCATCACGCTTGGTCACCCCATTTTCCCGGTAGTACGAATCTGATTCGTTTTTTTCAAAATCATGGATGCGCGGCACTTCTCCCAGAAAAAGTACGTTTCCTTGCAAGATCAGAGAAGGCGCCCTTGTTTCTTGGAGATAAAAACCAGCGTTTGCGAAACGACGCCGGGTCAGCGGAGGCATATAATAAATGAGCGATTTATTGAGAGAATGACGAAAACGGCGGAACGCATCAGGGTGTACCACCAGCGGCATGCGGTTGCGACCGGTTGCTTTGACCAGACGGATCAATCCTCCCCAGTGATCGGCATGGCCGTGTGAAAGGACAAAACTCTCCACATCTTTCAAGTTCAGACCCAGCTTATTCACATTCTGGACGGCGCCGGCGGGCGAAAATCCACCGTCGAACACCATGGATCTGACCTCACTGCCCCGACAAGTATGGATCAAAAGAGAAAATCCATGCTCCGCACGAAGAGGTTGTTTTAAACCACCATACTGTGGATAACCTCCCCTGGTTATGACGTCATTGTTATCCATAACCGTCAAATCGGTATAATTATCCAGCAAGGTAAAGATCTCGATTTTGTCAAGGGGATGCAATGGCATGATGGGCATGTCTCTACTCCAAAATCATGAAACTCTGACAGGCAATTGCGAGAGAATCGCCTCCAGAACAGCCCCGCCTATCGCCCGGGCTTTATCGGAAATGGTAAAACAGGCGCCCCGTTTTCCCCGGGGATCGATATCGCCCGCTTTCATATTTTTCATGACGACTATTCCGTCTCGCAAGAGCCCCCGCAAAACACCGTTGATCTGCGCATGCATGGGCGCTCCGTCAACATTCGCTACAATATCTCCCTTTGCGACCGCATCGCCGATCATTTTGACGGCATGATAGACACCCGCCCGCGGCGTCCGCAGAACCCTTTCAATGCCATATCCGCCGATGACGCCAGGCACCCCCGTATCCGGCTCCGCCTGGCCCTGAAAGATGAGCCGGCCCAGATCGTGACCCCGGTTGGTTTCAATGACGACATGGACATCCTGATTGGCGGTAAACCCGGGACCCAATCCTAAAACCAGCGGGGCATCACAGATTTCCGTCCCGATATTTCTTTTGGCCAGAATCGCGTCTACGACAACCTGCGGTCTTAATACGTCTTTAACCTTGTTGGCCGGATCAATAAAAAGCGGAATCTCCCCTTTTTCCCAAGCCCCCCCAATTTCTTCCGGACTGCCAATTTTCACCGCGGTAACCCCTTCCACCGTCATCGCTCCATCGTAGACGGCTTCGCAAAATGATACGGCTCGTCTTACCGCCAAAGGCGCGGCAATTTCCGTCAAACAGACGCGAAATCCGCTTCTGTGAAGGCGGTGGGCAACGCCCGTCGCCATCTCCCCGGCGCCCCGGACCAAAACCTTTGTTTGACGCACCCCTGCAAAAAGAAAATCCATATTTATCATGATCTCTCCCTCCCCCTGGATGATTACACGCCCGAAAAAAATGAATTGATTGTGATCATCCTATAGATAAAACAAATAATATGCCGCCTCGTATGTAAAATGAATATTATGAATATTTCTCGATTTATCAGGTACTTGGCGACAAGCAAGGCGAAAGAGTCACGGGCAATTATCCGTGAGAACTGCAAATATGATCCCATATGAGCTGGGATAGTCGCATAAATGGAACTGATTGCGACCAGAGAAAAGGGGCTGACCGGAAACCGGTCAACCCCTTCTTGCGGTTTGAAAGTTAGTTGATTTGAAAACTTTATTTAATACCCTTCTCCTTGATCGCCTTCAGGATCTTCTCCGGCGTCGCCGGTGCTTCGGTCATCATAATGCCGATCGCATTATGGATGGCATTGAGCACCGCTCCCGGAGGATTGGCCAGGGCGCCTTCACCCGCGCTCTTGGCCCCGTAGGGTCCAATCGGGTCGGGATCTTCGACCAAGATATTTGTCCATTTTGGCATATCTGCCGGACCGGGCATCTTGTAGTCCGTGAAACTGCTGTTCAAGGCAAGACCATTCTTGTCGTAGTAGATCTCCTCCATCAGGGCCATACCCATGCCTTGCTGCAAAGCACCCTCATTCTGACCTTCGCAGGAAGGCGGATGGATGGCGCGGCCGATATCATAGGCCTGGACCGCTTCCAGCACCTTCACCTCGCCGGTCTCGATATCCACTTCCACTTCCACAAAACAGGCCGCAAACGGCGGTGAGTTATGGGGCGCGAAATGGCTCGCATAACCCTGGATCTGGCCGGGGATACCAATGGTCTTCCCCGTCGCCGGATCAACGAAGTTGTAAACGCCCATTGCCGTAATCTGCTGCACGGGGATGGCCTTGTCGGGGCTGCCCTTGACGAAGATCATCTTGTCCTTCATATCGAGGTCATCAATGTTGGCTTCCAATTGACGCGCCGCCCGGTCGAAGAGCTGCCTCTTCACATCCTCACAAGCGGTTTTCACCGCACCGCCACCGACATAGCAGGTCCGGCTGGCATGGGCACCGATATCAAAGCCCGACGCGTCGGAGTTGATATCGGTGCCCATGCCAGCCGGACCTGCTATGTCGGTGGCGGAGCGGTGAAAACC